>OQVL01002228.1_pt1 | contig 11828 bp, 8 predicted proteins | sample 1691501 | NCBI WGS metagenome assembly OQVL01 (sample SAMN03418253, study PRJEB22391) | human gut metagenome | biome: human-gut; feature: organic feature; material: feces | host: Homo sapiens | place: Tanzania | collected 2013-01
GGACGCCTCTGTCCGCCCGGCAGTACGCCCCCGCAAAAACGAATGCACTGATGCGAATGCGTACAACATTTGTAGGGGTCGATGCCGCGCTCTTCCCGCATGACGCACGTCCGTTTTATGATACGCCGCGGCAAATTTGTTGTTGCCGTTCCTTTGGGAAGTGACAGCGATGAAAACGCAAACAGAGGGGTGGTCTTTGCCGTTGAGGACGCGATTGAGGGTCTTTTGCCATATATTCTCGGCATACTTGGTGTGTTCACCGCTACCTCAATCATTTTGCTTGGCGCAAGTATGCTGATAATTTATATTCTCTGCCGCGGAATTGCAGTTCCTCTTGACGAAATGGAAGAGGTCACAAAGCACTTTGCGAAGGGGGAATTCCAGCACCGCGCAAATGAAAACTATAAGCGCGGCTACTTCAGCTCATTTGCAAAGGCACTTAACAAAATGGCCGATGAGCTTGCCGTCAACGAGGCGGCGCAGAAGAGCTTCATCGCGAACGTTTCCCATGAGCTTAAAACACCGATGACAACTATAGGCGGCTTCATCGACGGAATCCTTGACGGAACCATTCCGGAGGAGAAACAGCGCAGCTATCTTATGACTGTTTCCACCGAGGTCAAGCGCCTTGCGCGGATAGTTGTTTCAATGCTCAATCTTTCAAAAATCGAAGCGGGCGAGGTCGGCCTTTCGCCTGTGGACTATGATATTTCAAAGCAGATTTTTGACACCCTTCTGACCTTTGAAAAGAGGATCGACGATAAGCATATAACCGTTTGCGGTTTTGAAGAAATGGACTCTGTCAAAGCACATGCCGACAAGGACCTCATTCAGCAGGTCATCTATAACCTGTTTGATAACGCCGTGAAATTTACGCCGGAAAACGGAAAAATCAGCGTTTTCTTTTGCCAGTTTGTCAATAACGGCGCAAGAACACGGCGCGCAACAGGATAGCAAAAGCGTTTTTGTCATAACGGAGGCTTTCAGATGAAAACGGCTGAGAAAATTCCCAGCCGTTTCAAGTCGATTGAAGCAAAATTATTTTTTCGCCGCCGTCTTCTTGGCGGGGGCTTTTTTTGCGGCGGGTTTCTTTTCCGCGGCTTCGGCTTTCACGGCTTTTTTCGCGGCGGGTTTCTTCTTTTCCGCGGTTTCGGCGGGTTTTTCCTCGCAACAGCAGCAACAGCATTCGGCTTCCTTGTTGCCTTCCTGCGCTTCGGCTTCCAGCCAGCAATCGATTTCGACGCCTTCGGGGCAGCCGTTGTTCAGCCAAACATAATATGCCGCTTCGCGGACTTCATCTTCTTTTGCCATTTGCACTCTCCCAAAACAATGTGTTTTTATCAGCCTGATTATTTTCACGCCGTCTTAAACTATTAACCGATTTTTTTTAAAAACTCAACGAAAATCCAACAAAAGCAAGCTTTTAAGGACGAAAATCCTCTTTCCATGGCGGCAAAACGGTGAAATCGTCCGCCGATTTTTGCAAATCGGGCAAAATCTTTGACAGCAGTGCGGCGCGTTCCCGCGTCCGTTCCGGCGAAAAGAACCGTTCCCGCGACGCCAGGCGGGGCAACACCAAATCGGGGGCGGCGTCAATGTAGCGGATATCAATCGTATAGCCGATCCGGCGGATTTCCAGATACAAATCGACATGGTGCGGATTGGCGTTCGAATGTTCGAATAAAATGGGCAGTTTGTGCCGAACGGCTTGCTTTAACAGCTGATAACCCGTGAAACGCGCCGGAATTTCCCAGCGTTCGAACGATGTTTGACGGTTTTTCAAATGTTCCGCCAGATAAACGGGCAATTCCTCCATCAGCGCGTCAAACGAAATGTACAGCAGTTCGGGGTGTTCCGCTTTAATCGCCTTGCAAACCGCCGATTTTCCAGAGGCGGGCAAGCCGCACACATTGATCAGGCGCGGGTGTTCGACGGGCGTCACCCCGTTCAGCGCGCGTTTGACGGCGGCGCGGATTTCCGATTTGACAGCCTTTAAATCGGTGTCGGGCGGAAAAATCCGGCTGAGAGTCGTATGGGGAAAGAGAATTTTATCGATGATTTTCTGCATGATCCTGATTCCGGCGGTCTGATGTGGAATGCTAGCACGGCTTCGGCTGAAATCAATCAAAAAACGATTATGCCGAAAGTGTTTAAAACGCTGGAAATGAAAAAACGGTTTGTATATACTGAATGAAATTTTTTTCTATCAAGGAGAACCGTTCCATGGGACGCGAAAGAAAAATCAAACCGAAAAAGACCCCCGTTATCGCCGGCAGCGACGTTGCGGACGTCAGCAAACGCGGCTGGGTCATCAAGGAAAGAAAAAACCGTCTGCTGGATCGTTCGGCGAGTTCGCCGATCACGATTGAACGCGTCACCCCCGAAATCAGCGCGGGACGCTACGCCGTCAAACGCGAAGTCGGAGATACGATGGAGGTTCAAGCCGCCATTTTCAAGGACGGTCACGACTTGCTCAAAGCCGTCGTGATGTGCCGCCACGCGGATTCGGACGAATGGTGGGAAGCCCCGATGACGGAAATAAACCACGGTTTGGCGCTGTGGAGCGGTTCTTTGTGGTTCGGAGACAACACCCGCTATGTCTACACGATCGAAGCGTGGGTCGACGAATTCGGCACATGGCGCGACGGCACGATGAAAAAACGCGAAGCGGGGCAGGGCGTCGCTCTTGAACTGGTCGAAGGTGCGAACATTATCCGCAAAACTTTGGAACGGTTGGAAGCGACGACGGACGTGCGCGATCCGGATGCCCGCGAACAGGATATGGCTTTTCTGGCTGACGTGTTGGCGCGTTTTGACGCCGACACCGACGAATACGAATGCGCCAACCTGTTGATGAGCGACGAAGTGCTGGACGCCATGGATCGCTGGCCCGACCGCGACAAAGCGACGCGCTACGACCGTGAACTGGAGGTCTATGTCGATCGCCCGCGCGCGCGTTTCGGCGCGTGGTATGAAATGGACGTCCGTTCTCAGGGAACGCGGGAGGGAATCCACGGCACGTTCAAAGACGGCGAGGCGCGCCTGCCCGAAATCAGGGAAATGGGGTTCGATGTCGTTTATTTGATGCCGATTCACCCGATCGGTCACACCCACCGCAAAGGCAAAAACAATTCGCTGGTGTGCGAACCGGGCGATGTCGGATCGCCGTACGCCATCGGATCGGAAGACGGCGGTCATAAATCCGTCCACCCGCAACTGGGGTCGATGGACGATTTCCGTTCTTTCGTCCGCCGCGCGCGCGAATTGGATATGGAGGTCGCCCTCGATTTTGCCATTCAATGCTCGCCCGATCACCCGTGGATCAAGGAACACCCCGAATGGTTCGTTTTCCGTCCCGACGGCACGATTAAATACGCGGAAAATCCGCCGAAGAAGTATCAGGACATCGTCAATGTCGATTTTTACGCCGAACAGGGCGATTCCCTGTGGCAGGAGTTGCGCGACACTTTCCTGTTCTGGGCGAACGAGGGAATCCGGATTTTCCGTATCGACAACCCGCACACAAAATCCATTCCGTTTTGGGAATGGGTGATTCGCGAAGTCCAAAACATCTATCCCGACACGCTGTTTCTGGCGGAGGCTTTCACTCGCCCGCCGATGATGCAGATGTTGGCGAAAATCGGCTTTTCACAGTCTTATTCCTATTTTACATGGCGCGAAACGCGCAAGGAGCTGGAGGAATACTTCGCGGAATTGACGCAGACGGAGTTAAAGGAATACTTCCGCCCGAATCTGTTTCCGACGACGCCTGACATCATGCCGTTCTATCTGCACGATGCGCCGCGATCGGCGTTCATTATCCGCTTTATTCTGGCGGCGACGCTTTCTTCGTCCTACGGTATGCTGAACGGGTACGAATTGTGCGAAAACGACGGCATTTACGGAAAAGAGGAGTTTAACAATTCCGAAAAGTACGAAATCCGCGTCCGCGACTGGAACGCCGACGGCAACATCAAGGATCTGATTTCTCAAATCAACTGGATCCGCAACGAAAACTACGCTTTGCAACTGTATGAAAATCTGCGTTTCTACGGATCGGAAAACGAAAATATCATGTTTTACGGTAAAATGACCGAAGACCGCGGCAATATGATTTTCGTGGCGATCAGCCTTGATCCGTGGCACGGACAGGCAGGGCGCGTCTGGTTCCCGACGGACGAAATGGGCGTCGCTCCCGGCGGACGGTTCTGGGTTGAAGAATTGCTGAGCGGCAGACAGTTCGAGGTGCGCGGCGGCGAAATGTGGGTCAACCTGTATCCCGCCGGCAATCAAGCCGAAATCTACCGCGTCACGCCGATTGACAAATCGTGGGGATAGGATAATTATCAACGCAAGGGGGCGTCTTGAACCGACGCCGCCTGGCGTCCGTTTCCGTCACAGGCTGTTTCAACACTAACAAAATCGAGTCGTTCCGTTATGCTTACCGCGTTAAAAGACCAAGAATTTTTATCGATAGAAAAAGAAAATTTAAAAGAACTTTTAAAAGATCCCGTGTTTCAGGATTCCCTGTGCCAAAAGCTGGAAAATTTCATGCCGTCCAAACGCTGGTACAGCGCAAAGGACGATACGATTTCAACCGTTTGTTTCCAAGCCGTCCCGTTTGTCGACGATATTGCTCTGGCGGTTGTTCTGGTTGCGCTGAAGGGCGGCGACAAGCCGATGTTTCAAATTCCGATGCGCATGGTTTTCGGCGAGGACGCGGAAAAAATCGCTGAAAGCGCGGTCATCGCGGGCGTAACCGCCGCCGAAGGAAAACAAGGGGTCATCTACGATGCCGCGGGCGATGACGACTTTTGCGCCAAGCTTTTGCCTCTGCTGGAACAGGACGCATCCGTTCCCGTCGACGCGAACGCGCTTTTGCACGGCGCGTCTACGGTCGCCGGAAAGGATTCCATTCGCGAAGTCGCCGGACAACCGCAGAAAATGCTGGGTGTCGAACAAAGCAACACGTCTTTGATCGTCGGCAAAAAGATTATGCTGAAACTGTACCGCCGCACGGCGTTCGGGTCGCACCCCGAAATCGCGACGACCGCTTTTTTGACCGAAGAAGCCAAATTCGCAAACACGCCCGCCTATCTGGGCATGTTGGAACTGAAATACGCCGACGATCGGTCGATGGCTTTGGGGATTTTGCAGTCTTTTGTTCCGAACGAGGGCGACGGTTGGTCTTATACGATGGATTATCTGAAATCGTATTTTGCGGACGCTTTGATAAATGAAAACGCGGGCGGTCATGAGACCTATTTGAAAGAAGCGCGTCTGTTGGGGCAGAGAACCGCCGAAATGCACAAGGCGTTTTTCAAAGGAACGGACGATGTGTTTCGTCCGTCCCACGTCAAAGCCGACGATTTGCAGAATTGGCGCGATCAGACGATTGCGCAGGCGGATAAAACGCTGGCGGTATGCGCCGCGAATGTCGAAAATCTGACCGGCGAACTGAAAGATCGCGTGCGGTCGCTGATCGACAGTCGCGAAAAAATCGTCGCGCGCGTCAACGAATTGCTGCCCGTCGTCGCGGACGGCTATAAAACCCGTTTCCACGGCGACTATCATTTGGGGCAGGTCGTTATTGACGACACGGGCGATTTTTATATTTTGGATTTCGAAGGCGAACCGTTGCGTCCGATTACCGAACGTCAAGTCAAGCAGTCCGTTTTAAAAGACGTCGCGGGCATGGTGCGCTCGTTTGATTATGCGGCGTTCGGGGCGGTTTTGATGTACGTCATGCCCGAAAACAGGGACAAGGCGATGAAAATCGCAACCGAATGGAAAGCGCAAGCCGTGCGCGCGTTTCTGGACGGGTATTTTGAAAACATGGCGAATTGCGAATCTCTGCCCGCCGACAGGGACGCGACACTGAAACTGCTGGATTTGTTCACGCTGGAAAAAGCCCTGTACGAAGTGATTTACGAGGTCGCCAACCGTCCCGATTGGCTGGCGATTCCCATGAACGGCATCGCCCGTTTGATTAACCTTGATGGAGAATGAATATGAAAAACTACTTGGACGAAAGCATCGTTGAAGCTCTGGTCACTTCCGGTTACGGGGATCCGTTCTCTGTCCTTGGTTTGCACAGGGAAGGCAAAGACGGCGATCTGGTGTTGCGCACGTTGCAGCCGCAGGCGCAGAACGTCTATGTTTTGGAATATGAAACGGGCAACGTCATGGCGCAGATGGAACGCGTCCACAGCGCGGGACTGTTCCAGTTCGAATTTCCCGCCGATTGGGATTACTTTAAATATCGTCTGCGTGTCGATTTGTGGTCGGGCGATTCCTACGATACCGAAGACGCATACCGCTTTCCGCCCGTTTTAGGCGATATGGATTTGTATTTCCTGTCCGAAGGTTCTCATCTGGACGAATACGACCGTTTGGGCGCGCACCCGATGACGCATGACGGCGTGGACGGCGTCGCGTTCGCCGTTTGGGCGCCGAACGCCCGCCGCGTTTCCGTTGTCGGCACGTTCAATGAATGGGACGGACGCCGCCACATGATGCGTCCGCGCGGTTCGACGGGGATTTGGGAAATCTTCGTTCCGCATATTTCCGCGGGCGTTCTGTACAAATACGAATTGATCGGACCTGATGGAAACATCTTGCCTCTGAAAGCCGATCCGCTGGCTTTTTACGCCGAAAAACGCCCGTCGACCGCTTCCGTCGTCTATGATTTGGAAAAATACCAATGGCAGGCGAAAGGTTGGGATAAAAAGCGCGAGAACGTCAATGCGCTGGACGCGCCGATTTCTATTTACGAAGTCCATCTGGGATCGTGGAAACGTCATTTTGAAGACAACAGCTATTTAAGCTATCAGGAAATGGCGCAAGAGCTGGTCAATTATGTCAAAGACATGGGCTACACGCATGTTGAATTGCTGCCCGTCAACGAACACCCGTTCGACGGATCGTGGGGATATCAGGCGACGGGGCTGTACGCGCCGACCAGCCGTTTCGGAAAGCCCGACGAATTTCGCGCGCTGATTGACGCTTTTCACAAAGCGGGAATCGCCGTCGTCATGGACTGGGTTCCGGGACATTTCCCGAAAGATTCGTTCGGTTTGGCGAATTTTGACGGAACGGCTTTGTATGAACATGCCGATCCGCGCCGCGGCGAACACAAGGATTGGGGAACGAAAATCTACAACTACGGGCGCCGCGAAGTCGGGAATTTCCTGACGTCGAACGCGATGTTCTGGAATAAAAAATACCAGATCGACGGTTTGCGCGTCGACGCGGTCGCTTCAATGCTGTATTTGGATTACAGCCGCAAAGCCGGCGAATGGATCCCGAACGAATTCGGCGGACACGAAGATCTGGAAGCCGTCGCGTTTTTGAAACGCACCAACGAACTGATGTATGAAAATTGTCCGGGAACGGCGACCTTTGCCGAAGAATCGACCGCATGGCCGATGGTGTCCCGTCCGACGTACATGGGCGGTTTGGGATTCGGCTATAAATGGAACATGGGCTGGATGCACGACACGCTGGAATATATGGCGAAAGACCCGATCTACCGCCGTTACCACCACAATAAAATGACGTTCGGCATGCTGTACGCCTACAATGAAAACTTCGTTTTGCCGCTCAGCCATGACGAAGTCGTCCACGGCAAATGTTCCCTGCTGAACAAAATGGCTGGCGACCGGTGGCAGAAATTTGCCAACTTGCGCGCGTACTACGGCTTTATGTACGGATTCCCCGGCAAAAAGCTGTTGTTTATGGGCGGCGAATTCGCGCAGGATCGCGAATGGGACTACAACGGATCGCTCAGTTGGCATTTGTTGAACGACCCGATGCATCGCGGCGTGCAAAACGCCGTGCGCGATTTGAACAGAATCTATCGCGACACCCCCGCTTTGTACGAACAGGACTACTCTCCCGAAGGGTTTGAATGGATTGACGCCGATAACGCGGACGAAAGCGTTTTCACCTTTATCCGAAAGGCTAAAAATTCAGATGAAATGGTTGTCGCCGTGTCGAACTTTACTCCCGTTCCGCGTGAAAACTTCAAAGTCGGCGTTCCCAAGGGCGGACGCTATGTCGAAGTTTTCAATTCTGACGCCGAAATCTACGGCGGCAGCGGCATGGGCAACATGGGCGGAGTCAATGCGACCGAAGAAGGGTGGAACAACCGCCCGTATTCGATTTCGATCACCGTTCCGCCTTTGTCCACGGTGATGTTCGTTCTGCAACGCTGATACGGAGTAACTGCGCCCCATGCCTACCGGAATACGCGTTTTGCCGGGTCGCCCCTATCCTTTGGGGGCGACTTGGGACGGCAAAGGTGTCAATTTCGCGCTTTATTCGGCAAACGCCGAAAAGGTTTTGCTCTGCCTGTTCGATGAAACAGGGCGCAGCGAAATCCAGCGCATCGCCATGCCCGAACGGACGGACGAGGTCTGGCACGTCTATCTGCCGGACATTGTGCCGGGGCAACTGTACGGATATCGCGTGTTCGGTCCCTACGATCCCGAACGCGGACACAGATTCAATCATAACAAGCTGTTGCTTGACCCGTATGCGAAATCAATCACGGGCGATTTGATTTTTCACGAAACCATGCAGGGCTACCGCGCGGGCAGTCCCAAGGCGGACATGTCTTTCGACCGCCGCGACAGCGCGCCGTTCGCGCCGAAATGCCGCGTTGTCGACGACGCGTTCAACTGGGGGGCGGAGGTCAAGCCGAACACGCATTGGTACGATACGATTATTTATGAAACCCATTTAAAGGGTTTTACCTTTCGTCACCCCGAAATCGACGCCCGCGTTCGCGGGACGTTTGCCGGCATGGGGGCGAAGCAGGCTGTCGATTACCTGCAAAAACTGGGCGTGACGGCGGTCGAGTTTTTGCCGATTCAGGCGTTTTTCACGGGGAATCACCTGATTAAAGCGGGATTACGCAATTATTGGGGTTACGACCCGATGTGCTATTTCGCTCCGCACCCGTCCTATATGGCGGGAACCGATCTCGGCGAAATCAAAAATATGGTGCGCGTGTTCCACGAAGCGGGAATCGAAGTCATCATGGACGTCGTGTACAATCATACGGGCGAGGGCAATCAGATGGGAGTGACCTTGTCGTTTCGCGGAATCGACAATGCCGTCTATTACCGTCTGCGCGCCGACAATCCCCGTTATTACGAAGATACGACGGGGTGCGGCGCGTCGTTTAACGTCGAACACCCGCGCGTGATTCAACTGGTGATGGATTCTCTGCGCTATTGGGTGGAGCAGATGCGCGTCGACGGCTTTCGTTTCGACTTGGCGCCGACTTTGGCGCGTACAAAGACGGGTTTTACGAACACGGCGGGTTTTTTAACCGCTGTTCAGCAGGATCCCGTTTTGCAACGCGTAAAAATGATCGCCGAACCGTGGGATATCGGCTTGGGCGGTTATCAGGTCGGTGCTTTTCCGCCCGGTTGGTCCGAATGGAACGATCGTTTCCGCGATACGACCCGCCTGTTTTGGAAAGGCGACAAGGGGCAGATCGGCAATCTGGCGTCACGGCTGACGGGATCCAGCGAAACATTCGGATACCGCGGACGCCACCCGTGGACCAGCGTCAATTTTGTCACGGCGCACGACGGTTTTACGCTGAACGACGTTGTCGGCTACAATGAAAAACACAACGAGGCAAACGGCGAGGACAACCGCGACGGATCAAACGACAACAAATCGTGGAACAGCGGCGCCGAAGGGGAAACGAACGATCCGCAAATTCTGGCGTTGCGCCGCAAAAGAATGCGCGCGATGATGGCGACGCTGATGTTGTCGCTGGGGGTGCCGATGATTACGGCGGGCGACGAGTTTTGCCGCACGCAAAGGGGAAACAACAACGCCTATTGTCAGGACAGTCCGATCAGCTGGCTGAATTGGGGACAGATTGACGCGCAGGGCGATTCTTTTCGCGAGTTCGTCCGCTTTTTGATTAAACTGCGCCAATCGCACCGTGTTTTCCGCCGCAAGCGTTATTATACGGGCAGAAAGATGGGGGATTCCGTATTAAAGGATATCACTTGGTTCACGCCCGAAGGACTGGAAATGACGGACGCCGATTGGGGAAAACCTTATGCTCAGAGTCTGTCCGCGTTGATTTCCGGTTCTCTCAGCGTAGCGTTTTGCAACGAAGAAGGAAAGTTCTATCCGGATAATCATTTCTTTATCGTTTTGAACGCCGGCGGCGACGGCATTGAATGGTTGTTGCCCGAAACGGAAAAGGAAACCATGTGGAATTTGATTCTGGACACGTCGCGCGATGCGCCCGTGGTCAAGGACGAAATGTATAAATCCGGCGATTCGTACAATGTTCCCGCTTGGTCGGTGCTGATGTTCAAAGCGCCGATGCCCGACGAGGAAACGGTTATGCTGGCGCGTTCCGGCGTTGCGGGCGTTTTGGGGAAAGTCTATCAAAACGCGCAAAGCGCCCGTTTGATGGCGACGACCGACGATTTGGACAAGCTGGACTTTATGACGTACGGCCCGGCGGGTCCCGTCGCGACCTTGGCGGATTTGGAAAAAGAACAGGACAGAGACGGCTTTACCCGTCTGGTTTAATGGGGATTGAAAGTGGATTTGGATTATACGCAAACAATCGACTTTTTGGCGGAAAAAGCGGGCGTTTTGCCTGAATTTGAAGCGGAAGGCGGCATTTATACAACGTCGATTGAAACGAAAAAGGCGTTGCTGGACGCGTTGGGCTACGATGCGACAACCCCCGAAAACGCAAAAAAAACGCTGAAATCCGTTTTGGAAAAGCCCTTTAAACGCGCGTTGCCGCCCGTGACGGTCGCTTTCATCGACGCTAAAACGGCGCAGATATCCGTGACGGTCGCCGTCAAATCCGGATACGCCGCGCTGAACGCGGAACTTTGCACGGAACAGGGAAAAAAATTTGATTGGACTGTCGATATCGCTTGTTTGCCCGTGACGGACGCGGCGACGGTGGACGGCGCGAATTTCGAACATCGCGTTCTGAGTGTCGAATTGCCGGAACCGGGATATCACACGTTGCGCGTGTCGGGGGACGACATTGTCGAAACGGGGCGCGATATGACGCTGATCGTCGCGCCTGAAAGATGCTATATGCCCGAAATGATGCGCGACGGCGCAAAGCCATGGGGCTTTCCCGTTCAGTTGTATGCCATGCGTTCCGAAAACAACTGGGGAATCGGCGATTTCACCGATTTGAAGAATATGGCAGGCGTGGCGAAAGCGTACGGCGCGGATATCGTCGGCATCAATCCGATCAACGTCGCGTTTATGGCGGCGCCGGAAACCGCCAGCCCGTACTATTCGGCGGGACGTTTGTTCCTGAATCCGCTGTATATTGACGCGACCGCCGTTCCGGAAGCAGCGGCTTGCGCCGAATTTCAGAAGTATGTGAAATCAAAACCGTTCGTTGACGCGATGAAAAAAGCCGCCGCCGATCGTTTGGTCGACTATACCGCCGTGAGCAGGCTGAAAACAAAAGCTTTCGGCATTTTATACGAAGATTTCAAAAAAAATGCGTCGGAGCCGCGTCGCAAAGCGTTTGAGCGATTTTGCGAAAAGGGCGGACGCGAACTGCATACAACCGCGCTGTATCAGACCTTGACCGATGTTTTCGTCGCCAAGAAAAAGGGCTTTGGTTTTAAGTCGTGGGGGGCGGATTACGCGACGCCCGACACCGCCGCGTCAAAGAAGTTGTCGGGGAAGTCCATCTTTTCATAGCCCCGCACAGAAATACTGCTGCGGGGGTACAGCTGACGGGCAATACGTCCGGATATGTCGTCCAGCTCCACGCCGTAGAGCTTGCTCTCCGCCATGCTCTC
>OQVL01002230.1_pt1 | contig 11824 bp, 5 predicted proteins | sample 1691501 | NCBI WGS metagenome assembly OQVL01 (sample SAMN03418253, study PRJEB22391) | human gut metagenome | biome: human-gut; feature: organic feature; material: feces | host: Homo sapiens | place: Tanzania | collected 2013-01
CATTACCTGGATGAGCTTTTTTATAAATGTTTTTTAAACTTTCATCTTGAAATTGCATATATACTTGTGTTGATAATATATCTGAATGCCCAAGCATTGTTTGAATTGATTTTAAATCTGCACCATTTTGTAATAAATGTGTTGCAAATGAATGTCTTAATACATGTGGTGTAATATCTTTTGTAATATGTGCTTGTTCTTTATAATATTTAACTATTTTCCAGAACCCTTGTCTTGTTAATCTTTTTCCATTAACATTAACAAATAAAGCTTTTTCATTTTCGTCTTTTATAAGTATTGGTCTTGCTTTTTCAACATATTCTTTTAAAGCCTTTAATGATATAGAGCCTAATGGAATATTTCTTTTTTTACCTACTGTATTACATATAACAAAACCTTGTTCTAAATCAACATTTTCTATGTTCAACGAGATTATCTCTGTAACTCTCATTCCAGTTGCATATGCAAACTCTAACATTGCCTTGTCTCTAGTACCTTTTAAGTCTACATCCTTAGGTTGCTCTAACAACAATTCTACCTCTTGTGAAGTTAATACACTTGGAATTTTCTTTTCTACTTTAGGCGATTGTATATTTTCTGTAGGATCATTTTTTATTTTTTTAGTTCTTACTAAATATTGGTAAAAAGACCTTATTGATGCTAAATTTCTAGATATTGTTAAAGACACGATTTCCTTACCTATATATATGCTTTTCTTTCTTCTTGGCGGTTGCGCTCTGGTACACGGTGAAGATAGACTGTCTGGATCGGACGGGAGAGCTCAAAGAGGCAGGGCGCGCGCTTCTAAATTTTGAGGATGGGCCGATCCTTCTTCTGGGGACGGCGTTCTTTTCTCTTCTGTTGCCAAGGCTGACCCATTGCCTTTCAGGATTTTCTTATGCGAGGAGAACGTCGGTGGATCGCACATGGTTTCTCCCTGCGTTCCTTCTGATGGCGCTTTGGCAGCTCCCCTTCCTTCTTTCGTTTTACCCGGCACCGGGGATGAATGACACGGTTTTCATGATGGAGAATCCGCTCTATGCCAGTGTGCAGTTTCCGTGGCTGTATTCGGTGATATACGGCTATGGCGCGAGCTGGGGGAAGGAGTCGCTGGGAAGCCGTGAGCCGGTTATATTCCTCTTTTCGCTGCTGCAGCTTCTTTTGATTTCCTATGGGCTGACCGCCTTTGCCTTCTGGGTGAAAGGGCGCATACATGTCCTCGCAGGATGGGGGCTGTACGGGTACTTTCTCTTTTTTCCGATGGTGGGAAATTATAGCATCGCGGCGGTGCGCGATGGCCTTTTCTCGCTGGGGCTGCTCTTCTTTGTATGGCTCTTCCTTCGGCGCGCGGAAGGGGAGCACTGGGGGAGGGCGTCTCTGGGGATCCTTATTGCGGCGCTTCTTTCGATGCTGCTTCGCAGCAATGGTCTCCTTGTCGCGCTCTTGGTATCCCTTGCTCTCTTTTTTCTGGAGAAGCGGAAGGAGATCCTCCTCTTTTTCATGATTTTTGCGTTGCTCTCCATCGTCCCTGCACAGGTCATACAGCGCACCCATCACTGGGAACCGCTCTTTCAGGAGTCTATGGCGATCCCGCTCCAGCAGCTCGGGCGCACGATGGTGCTTGGCGGTGAGCGAAGCGAGGAAACGAAAACGCTGATGGAAAACCTTCTCACCGAAGAAGAGTGGAAGAAAGAATACTCACCCTATACCGTGGACTTTGTAAAGTGGCATGACCATTTCCATAGAAACTGGCTGAATGGGCAGAAAAAAGAATTCCTGTCAGCATGGGTGGATACAGGCCTTCGAAATCCGCGGATTTATGTCGAAGGCTGGCTGACAGAGACATATGCCCTTTGGAATCTGGATCCCTTCGAGTATGACGTGCAGTCGCGCTTCGGCTGGGCGCTATCGGATGAGAATACAAAGGATATGAAACCGGCGGACAATGACCGCATGGCGACGGGGGATTTCCCGATGCCGCTTTGGCTCAAGGCGGGGCTTGCGAATGTCTCGTATGAGGGAAGCCATTTCATCGGGACGGGGCTTTCGCTCTGGATCGTGCTCTTTCTGGGGCTCCTCTGGATCAGGCAGGGAAGAACAACGCTCCTCTTTGCACTGCTTCCCCTTTTGGCAAATACAGGGACGCTTCTTCTTTCCACGCCGGCCTCTTCCGTCTTTCGCTACTCGTTTGCTTACGTTCTGTGTTTGCCGGTGTTAGTCGCGGTCACCTTGTGTCATGGTACGAGAGAAAGTGAAGAGTAAAGGTACGGCGCTAAAAACAAAAGCGCCGCAGAGCTTCATGCAAATATGAAACGAGCGGCATTTAGTCACCAGTCACTAGTCACTAGTCCCTAGCCCCTGGTCACCCGTCCCCAGTCACTATTTTCCAAGGAGCCAAATCATGAATGATTCTCAGAAAGCTGCTGTTTCCTCGACCGGCCCTACGCTCTTGATCGCGGGGCCGGGGACGGGGAAGACCTATACCATCATCCAGCGCGTGCTTTACCTCATCCGCGAGAAGAGGGTGAAGCCGGAAGAAATCATGCTGGTCACATACACACAGAAGGCATCGAAGGAGCTGACGACGCGTCTCACGGATGTGATGACGAAGGCGGGCATCGAGGTGAATCTGCATGAGATGTACATCGGTACCTTTCATCACATTTGCCGAAAGATTCTGAAAGAATTTCAAGAGTATACGCATCTTCCGAAGAATTATCTGGCTGTGGACCAGTTCGAGCAGCAGTACCTGGTGTACGAGCATCTTCAGGAATTTGCAGCCATCCCGGATTTCCGCCGTGTGGTACAGGATTCCTACCTGAAGCGGGGGGAGCTGGTGGGGATTTCTCCATGGCGCCAGTGTCAGACGCTCTGCCGCTATGTGAATGGTCTTTCCGAAGAGCTTCTCTTGCCCGAAGAAATGCGGCGGACATGCGGGAATGCACTGGGCGGGCGCGTAGAAGTGCTCGCACGGATGATGATGAAGTACACGCGGCTCGAAGAGGAGGGGCACTTCATTGATTTCTCCCGCCTGCAGAAGGAGACATATGCGCTTCTTTCTTCCCATCCGAAGATCCTTGACAGCTTGCAGAAACGGATCCGGTACATCATGATCGATGAGTATCAGGATACGAATTTCATCCAAGAGCAGCTCATCCGTCTTCTGGGAGGCTCTTCGCAGCAGATTTTCGTGGTGGGGGATGATGACCAGAGCATTTATCGCTTCCGCGGGGCGTCCATCGGAAATATTCTGGGATTTTCGAAGACCTATGAGAAATGCCATACGTTCAAGCTGGATACGAATTATCGTTCGCATCCGGGCATTGTCCGCTTCTGCATGGATTGGATGCGCGGACTCAAAAGCTGGCGCGGAGCGGATGGGCGGATGTTCCGCTATGTGAAGGGGGACATTCATGCCGCGTCAGAGGAAACGGGGACGCCCGTCCTTCGCATCACGGGGAAGGATCTTTCCGAGTGCCATGCGCGGATCGCTGATTTCATCGAAGGGCTGAAAGAACGGGGGCAGATCACGGACTATAACCAAGTGGCGGTACTCTGTTCGTCCGTGAAAAGCAATGCATCGCGCGCTTTGCAGTTGCAGCTTCGACGGAAGGGGATCGCGTCCTACGCGCCGCGGGCGGGCTGGTTCTTCAAGCGACAGGAAGTCGAGTGGCTGATCGGGACGCTCCTATTGCTCTTTCCCGGCTTTTCGGATTCTATGGAAAATCGGGACGACATGCAGGAAACGAGGGGGATTCTCGAAACGTACTTCGAGTGCATGGGCGTCGCGCGGATGATGCTCGCGAAACCCGGGCACCGAGCGCTGAAAGACTGGCTGGACCGCACGCGGAGTGTCATTTCCTATGAGAAGAAACTCCCCGCCTCTTTTTTGCACCTCGTCTACCAGATGCTCTCCTTTGCACCTTTTTCCGATATTTTGGACAGCGCGGTCCGGGGTGAATCGAATGCAGCCAGAAATCTGTCCGCTATCACGCGCCTGATTGCCCGTTTTGGCTTTTTCCTGCCGGAGAATCACGGGCATGGCGAGGAGACTGTGGAGGACGTGCATCTCTTCTTTTCCCGCTATCTGCGGCTGTGGTTTGAAAACGGCGTGAATGAGTACGAAGATGAAGAGCGCTATGCGCCCTCGGGCTCCGTATCCTTCCTGAATATCCACCAGGCAAAGGGGCTCGAGTACCCCGTTGTCATCGTGCCATCGCTTGACGAGCGGGCGCGCTGGGATGCGGAAAGTGACCTGATTTCCCGCGTGGTGGAAAAGGTGAGCGGACGAAAGCCTGCCGAGCCACCGAAGGAAATGAAAAATTTTGATTTATGGCGCAAGTACTATACGGCCTTCTCCCGCGCGGAAACGCTCCTCGTCCTCGCATCTTCTCAAAAGAAGGGGGACACCTCGGAAGAATTTCAATGGATCATGCCCGCTCTTACTGCATATAATGCGAAAGAAGCAGACTACCACCACCTCACCTGCCGCCCTGTGGGGCGGAATGTATTTAAGCCGCGTTTTGCATTCACGTCGCAGATCGCCCTTTATGAAGAATGTCCGATGAAGTATCTCTGGCATCGCGTCTACGGCTTTGCGGGCACGCAGGGGAGTCATGCCATGTACGGTGAGCTTGTCCATGAGACAATCGAGGACATCCACCGCGCGGTCCTTCACGGAGAGGCAGAACGCGTGACGCCCTCTGCCATTTACGGATGGATGATGGCGAATTACATTTCCCTGTCTGATAAAGAAAACAGCTGGCTCCCTGAGGCAAAACTAAAGCAGGCCTTTGCAGAAATTCGTGGATATGTGGATTTCCGGAAAGGAAACTGGAGTGATGCACTCGCCGCCGAGTGCCCTCTTGAGCTGGTCAAAGATGAGTATATCCTGAATGGCACCATCGATCTTCTCTCGGGAAATGGGGGTAAGGTGCGGGTCATAGACTTCAAGACAGGGAAGAAACCGCCGATGGACAGTCCCCTTATGGAGAAATATCTGAGCCAGCTCGAGGTATATGCGTACCTCGTCGAAACGAAACTTGGGCGTTCCGTGGAAAAACTCGTCCTGTACTTCACCAGCGATGCCGAGAACCCGTGTGTCGTTTTTCCTATGAGCAAAGAACGCGTGGAGAAACGGATGGAAGAATTCGATGCGACGGCAAGGCGGATTCTGGCGCGTGATTTTGCGCGCCGCTGTGAAATGAAAAAGAACGAGCTTCCGATGGCGTGCCGGTTCTGTGATTTCAGGAAATATTGTGGAAGATAATGGGTTCAGGGTTCAGGGTTCGGGGGTAGCCATGGGGGCGGGTCGCCCTTTGATTCCATTTGAAAGCCTCGTTTGAATGAGAAATGAGAAATTAGAAATTAGAAATGGTGGTGGCGGCTTCGCCGCAAATATATATTTTGCAGCGAAGCTGCCACCAAAACCCTGAACCCTGAACCCTGAACCTTGAACCTTAAATAATAAATTTACGGTTATGATAAACGTGATATATAATGCACTCAATATCATTACCTATCTATTCATATCATTTATTAAAACCATGATTGATACCAATTCATACAGACTATTGATTTTGCGCCTTTCACTGGTTAAAATAGTACTATCAAACGCTAAAAGCGCATCAGAATGACGCGGTCATCGTGTTCATTCTATTTTATTGAGAGGGAGAATCTCATGAGACGAATCCATAAAGTACTGGTAGCCAACCGCGGCGAGATCGCGATCCGCGTATTCCGAGCCTGCAGTGAAATGGGCATCCGCACCGTGGCTATCTATTCGAAAGAAGATATCCTGTCCCTGCACAGAAACCGCGCAGACGAAGCCTACCTGGTCGGTGAAGGGGATAAGCCGATCGACGCCTACCTTGACATCGAAGACATCATCCGCATCTGTAAGGAGCATGATGTCGATGCCATTCATCCGGGCTACGGCTTCCTCGCTGAAAATGCGAAACTTGCTCAGCGCTGCGAAGAAGAAGGCATCATTTTCATCGGACCGAAAGTCGAACATCTCATCATGTTTGGCGACAAGGTGAATGCCCGCATTCAGGCAGAAAAAGCGCAGATCCCGATGATCCCGGGGACCAAGGGTGCGGTTCACAGCTTCGATGAAGTGAAGGCTTTCGCCGAAACCTACGGATTCCCTGTCATGATCAAAGCCGTCAATGGCGGCGGCGGACGCGGCATGAGAAATGTCGACCGCATGGAAGATCTGGAAGAAGCGTACAACCGTGCGCGCTCTGAAGCAAAGATGGCCTTCGGTGATGATGAAGTCTATGTCGAACGCTGCATCATGAACCCGAAGCATATCGAAGTACAGGTCATGGGCGATGAACACGGCAATGTGGTGCATCTCTTCGAACGTGACTGCTCCATTCAGCGCCGTCACCAGAAGGTCATCGAAATGGCGCCGGCATGGTCTCTTCCGAAGGAACTCAGAAAGAACATCTGTGATGCGGCTGTCAAACTGATGAAGAATGTCCACTATGTGAATGCCGGTACGGTCGAATTCCTGGTCGATCAGGATGAAGAGCACTTCTATTTCATCGAAGTCAATCCGCGTGTCCAGGTCGAACATACCGTCACCGAAATGATCACCAATGTGGATATCGTAAAGAGCCAGATCCTCATTGCAGAAGGCTATGCTCTTGACGGGCCGGAAATCGCCATTGGCCAGCAGGATGAGATCTGGTACAAAGGCGTTGCGATCCAGTGCCGTATCACCACGGAAGATCCGCAGAACAATTTCATGCCGGATACCGGCAAAATCATTGCCTATCGTTCCGGCGGCGGACCGGGCATCCGTCTCGATGCCGGCACGGCTTACACTGGTGCTGTCATCACCCCGTACTATGATTCTCTCCTTGTCAAAGTCACTGCGCATGCCCTTCATCCGAAGGACACCATCCACAAGATGCTCCGATGCATGGAAGAATTCCGCATTTCCGGCGTGAAGACGAATATCTATTTCCTGCAGAACATGCTTCGTACCCGTGATTTCCAGGAAGGCCTCTGCGATGTCAACTACATCGACAGAAACCCGTGGCTCCTGCAGGAACCGGATATGATTTCCGACCGCGGCACGAAGCTGCTCTCCTACATCGGCGACATCACCGTCAATGGCTATGCCGGCGCCGGCCATCAGGAAAAGCCGGATTTCAATCCGCTTCCGCTGCTCGATGCAGACAAGATCGAAGCACCGAAGGGTACCCGGCAACTGCTCGATGAAATGGGACCGGAGAAATTCTCCAAGTGGGTCATGGACCAGAAGGAAGTCATGTTCATGGATACCACGTACCGTGATGCGCACCAGTCTCTGCTCGCGACCCGCGTCAGGACCCATGACATCATGAATGCCATCCATTATACGGCGGTCCATGTCCCGCAGCTCTTCTCCTTCGAGAACTGGGGCGGCGCGACCTTCGACGTGGCTTATCGTTTCCTTGATGAAAGCCCATGGGAACGCCTTCGCCAGATGAGAAAAGCCGCACCGAACATCCTCTTCCAGATGCTGACCCGCGGTGCGAATACCGTCGGCTATACCAACTATCCGGAAAATGTTGTCCGTCACTTCATTGATCAGGCGGCTGACAATGGTGTCGATGTATTCCGTATCTTTGACTGCCTGAACCAGCTCAGCCATATGACTGTCACCATCGACGAAGTCCGCAAGAAAGAAAAGCTCGCCGAAGCCTGCTTCTGCTACACCGGCGATATCATGGATCCGAACCGTCAGAAGTACTCCCTGAAATACTACACCGACCTCGCAAAACAGATGCAGGATGCCGGTGCGAATATCATCGCGATCAAAGATATGGCGGGTCTCCTCAAGCCGGAAGCTGCCTATGCCCTGATTTCTGCGCTGAAAGATGCCGTCGATCTCCCGATCCATCTCCATAGCCATGAAGGCGGCGGATGTACCCTGTACTCCTATGCCAAAGCTGTCGAGGCTGGCGTCGATATCTTGGACGTGGCGACCAGCGCACTCTCTGGCGGTACCAGCCAGCCGTCTATGACATCTGTGTACTACGCGCTGCAGAACAATCCTCGCCAGCCGCAGCTGGATATCGATGCGCTTGAGACCATCGACCGCTACTGGCAGGGTGTCCGTCCGTACTATGCAGGCGTCGACTCCAAGATGACGAATCCGAATACGACCCTTTACCAGCATGAAATGCCTGGCGGACAGTACTCGAACCTGCGCCAGCAGGCAACGGCTGTCGGCCTTGGCGCCCAGTGGCCGGAAGTCTGCCGCATGTATGCGAAGGTCAATATGATGTTCGGCGATATCATCAAGGTCACCCCGTCCTCCAAAGTCGTCGGCGACATGACCCTCTTCATGGTACAGAACCATCTGACCGAGAAAGACATCTATGAAAAGGGAGATACCCTCGACTTCCCGCAGTCCGTTGTCGATTTCTTCGATGGCAAGCTCGGCATTCCGTATGGCGGCTTCCCAGAAAAACTCCAGCAGATCATCCTGCGTGGACAGAAGCCGCACCTCGAAAGCCAGCCGGAAAATGTCGACTTTGAAGAAGTCAAGATGGAAATGAAAGAGAAGCACATCCCGACCCGCGAAGAAGATGTCTCCTCCTACTGCATCTATCCGAAGGTCTTCTCCGACTACATGGATCGCTATCATAAGTATGGCGACCTCTCTCTCCTTGATACGCCGACCTATTTCTTCGGCATGAAAGTCGGTGAAGAAATCCGCATCAATATCGATGAAGGCAAGATGCTCCTCGTTCGCCTTGATAATGTCACAAAACCAGACCTGGAAGGCAACAGAGAGCTTCAGTTCGAGCTGAATGGCATGCCGCGCGAGATCAAGATTCACGACGCTCATGTGGCAGAGTCTGCGAATACCTCCAGAAAAGCGGACAAGGACGTACCGGGCGAAGTCGGTGCGACACTCTCCGGCTCCGTGGTAAAACTCCTCGTCGAAAAAGGCTCCTCTGTCAAGAAGGGCGACCCCGTCATCGTCACCGAAGCGATGAAGATGGAAACCACCATCACCGCGCCGATGGATGGTATCGTGAGTGAAATCCACGTCAAGGCCGGCCAGCGTATCGAATCCGGCGACCTCCTCATGGTTATTGAATAATTGTATGAGTCATTTAAAAACGCATCGCGAAAGCGGTGCGTTTTTGCTTTGGAGAGAGGGTTAGTCTCTAGGGCGTGTCGCCCCTTGCTTGCGAATGAAAGCCCTGCTCGCCAGTGAGGAGTGAGGAGTGCTAGTGCGGCGCATAAAAATCGAAAGCGTCGCGAAGTATTGATAGTGGCGATGCCCGAAGGTAGTATTTAGTCATCAGTCACCGGTCAATTGGCGCTCCTAATCCCTAGCCACTAATCCCTAATCCCTGCTTTCAAACTTCGGGTTTCAGGGTTAGCCCCACGAGCTCACACTGAATCTCATCTCCGTTTGCTTTTTCCCTTATATATTTGTTAATATATAGACGAAAAGAAGGAGGCGATTGGTATGCTTATGGCTTATAGAAAAAATCAGAAAGGACAGGATCTTGTCGAATACGCGCTGATGCTCGCGATCGTCATCGGTATCGGATGGGGGATCTACTCCCAGACAGGAGTCGCAGACTCGATCAAGAATGTGTTCGGAAATGCATCGAGCCTTATGGAGACGGCAAAGAAACAGGGAGTGAACCTGAATTGGGATGAGATCTTCCGGCGTCTCCGTGAAGTGCAAAGCAATGGGAATTATAGCTCAGGAAATACGACATCGGGAATGAATTACACGCGTGGGATGATTCAGTCTGGTTGGCTCACCGATCAAGACCAGAAGGACAGCAAGATCGGACAGCTGGCCACGGAATTGGGCGCGACGATGTGGACATTTTATAATGGCGAAAATCAAGGAAAGTTGGGAACTGAAGGTGGCGGATTGTATTGGACGACGGAAGATCTGAAATCCGCTACGTTGCATGCCGAGGGGACTAACCCTTATAGCCAGGAAACCATTCTTTCCTATCGCTATGACCCATTGACGGGGCAGTACTCTGTACTTGAAAATCGAGCTTTTGTGAATCAGATCGGTAGAAATTGGGCCTTTAATAACAATGCTTTAGCGCAGGCACCGAGCGAATATGGAAAGCCTGCGGCAAACGTATTAGGTACTTACAGTACCTATGAGGAAGCACAGCAAAGGTACAATGCAGTGAAGGCCGAGCATGGGGGATACATTTATATGGGGACAACACAGACGAAGTAAGAAAATTCGGATGGAGACTAATTCTGAGGCTTCATCTGTGTTTCCTTAAGAAAGGGGAGAGAGAAGCATGCTTTACGGATTTCGTGAAGAAAAAAGAGCGAAGGGTCAGAATATGGTCGAGTACGCGCTGATGCTAGCGATCGTCGTCGGTATCGGCTGGGGGATCTACGATCAGGTCGGTCTTAGTGGTTCCATCAAAGGGGTTTTCTCAGATGCGGGAAGTCTTCTGGAGGATGCGTCCAAGGCGGAAAAGGCAGCTTTTGATATCCAGCCGTCTATCGACAAACTGAAGTCGCTCTACAGCAAGTATAACCTTGACGATGGACATATGAATGCTGGCGATCACAATACAAAACGCGGCATCCTGATGAATACCTGGCTGGATGATACTGACAGGAATAATACAGACATCGCCAAGCTGACCTCTGAGCTGGGGGCCATGCAGTGGACCTATTATCATGGCGAAGGACCGAAGTATCAGAATGGTTCTATCAGCAGTGACTCTGTGGGACTTTACTGGAGCACGGAGGATTTATCGAAGGCGTCGCTGTCAGAGTCGCCTGATAATTACAGCAAGGAGTCCGTGCTCTCTTACTACTATGATGGCAGCAGCTACTATGTCGTAAAGAATCGTGTGTGGATGGATCAGATACCGTATAATAACGGACGGCCGGGGCTGGCGTCCAAGGGATATGAATATGGCAAGCCGGCCGCTGAGATTGTCGGAAGTCCAAGCGGCTATAGCACATATGCGGAAGCGCAGCAGGCATACAAGGATGCCGTTTCCGCCAATCAAGGAAGCTCTGTTTTCAAGAATCAATAAGGAGTCAGTCCGGTATCACAAAAGCCGCTGAAGAAACTTCGACAGCTTGCTTTCTGCAGGAGATTGTCGTACAATAAGCATAGGAAAGGCGCTATCCGGAAACGGCTTCCGCCCTTGTTGAAAAGAACAGAGAAACCGCCAACGTTGGACCGTGAGGCGGTTTTTCTGTTGTGGATTAGTACTTACGGAAACGCTGATTCAATCGCAGAATCAGATTCTACAAAAATTTTTATACATGGCTTCGTCATAACCTTCCTTAAATAGCTCGCTATTCGCGTCAGATTATTCCTCGCCATGTATAAAAATTTTAGAGTAAAATCTGACAACGATTGAATCAGTGTTTCCTTAGCTACGATCATGCAAAGAAGCAAGAGCAGCAGAAAGGCGAAGAAATCGTATTTCGTCATACTACCACCCCCTTCCGGAAAGGATGGGGCAGGCAAACCGCTACCGTGTCACAGGATAGCGCCTTTAATTATTATAGCATACGCGCAGCTGGCATGTCTTGAAATCCAAACTGTTCAGTATAGTGAACAAATTTCCAAAAATGGAAAAAGTTTTCACTATACTGAACAGTTTTTTGATTTTTGGAAAACTTTTCAGTAGGAGTGAGGAGTGTCGGTCTTGTGCCTGAAATGTCATCTGACCCCGTACATCTGAAGTTTGAAAGCAGGGACGAGTAGCTAGGGATTAGATTAGGAGTGACTAGTGACCGGTGACTGGTGACTTGAATACAGCTTTTGGGCATCGCCAGATTTATACTCCGCGGC
>OQVL01002231.1_pt1 | contig 11823 bp, 4 predicted proteins | sample 1691501 | NCBI WGS metagenome assembly OQVL01 (sample SAMN03418253, study PRJEB22391) | human gut metagenome | biome: human-gut; feature: organic feature; material: feces | host: Homo sapiens | place: Tanzania | collected 2013-01
ATGTTCAAAAACTCTTGCTATTGTGTTGTTCATATATGCAATGTTTCTCAATTGCGGGTGCAAAGGTAGTGTTTTTTTTTGATATAGCCAAATTTTTTGCAAACTTTTTTCGTTTTTGCCTTAAAAAAGCGTTTGGTGTGGGGTGTTGGATGTGGTTAAGGTGGATTGCCAATTCTGCAATCATGTGCTTTTACACATCAGAATAATCCACGTGATTTCCCTTTTCTCCGTGAAAGAAAAATGGAACAAAAAATCAATGGCATAGATATCATTTTGTGATAGCTATGATATTGGGCGGTAAAAGCATAGATATTACGCTGTAAAAGCTATGATATTAGGACGTAAAAGCTATGCTTTTGCAAGATGAAAACCGTGATTTTGCATCATATTGACTTTCAATGCGTTGCGACAAGGCTGCTCTGCAAGAAAACGGAAACGGGAAAATAGGACAATTTGGGGCTGTATTCCTGTTTGTCATCGATTATATAGCCTACTATATTCCCAATTCAAAAAAAGGCAACATTTGGGGATTCTTCCATGTTTTTGCGAAAAACATTTCGAACTGTACGGTTGAAACGAGCTGCATCATATAACGATGTGACCTGCAATGTACCTAAAAAGCCCTTTGCCGATACCTGGCAAAGGGCTTTTTATAATATGGTAAGTATGAGACTATTCTATAGCTTGAATGACAGCTTAGCCTTGATGTCACGGCTGCTGCTGCCGATGTATGCCTTGAAAGAGCCTGGCTCTGACTTCCACTGATGGGATGTTTCATCGTAGAACTGGAGGTCGGACTCTGTGATGGAGAATGACACTTCCTGATCTTCTCCAGCCTTCAGGAATACCTTGCGGAAGCCTTTCAGCTCCTTTGCAGGGCGCATCACGCTCGCCTTGTCATCGCCGATGTAGAGCTGGACGGTCTCTTTTCCGTCACGCTTGCCGGTGTTTTTCACCTTGATTGTGACGGTCCATGTCTTTGAAGCTGCGTCTGCTGTTATCCTGGCATCGGAATACTGGAACGTGGTATAACTGAGACCGAAGCCGAACGGGAACACTACAGGCTGCTTCATGGTGTCGAAATAGCGGTAGCCCACAAGGATGTCCTCGGCATATACCTGCACTTCATTGCCCTTGCCGGCATGGTCTGACGCCTTCTGACTGGCATTGAGAGCCAGAGGTTCTGCCTTTTTCCTCATCTCCTTGAGCAGGTCTGCCGACTTTGGATTGCCATTGTCAGCCACCTGATACTTCGCTGGAAGCTTCTCGGGTTCCACTCCAGGATAAGCTACAAGACCGTATTTGTGAGCTGGATAATCCTCCAGTCTGGTGGCATAGGAGAATATCGTCTTGCCGGAGACATTGCAGTCGCCGCTCAATACGTCAGCCAAGGCATGTCCGGCTTCACTTCCGAGATACCATGACTGCACGAGAGTGGTGACATCTTTCAGCCACGGCATTGACACCGCATTGCCGCTTGTGATGACGGTAATCATCTTCTTGCCGGACTTTGCGAGGGCTGCGATGAGTCTGTCCTGACCGAATGGCAAGGCGAATCCGAGGCGGTCGCCGCCTTCACAGTCCTCGAAATGGCTCTTGTTGAGTCCACCTATATATATAATAAGGTCTGCATTCTGTGCCTTTGCCACGGCATCATCATAGAGAGAGTCCTCCACTTGCTGTGAAACCTTCTCTATACCGCCGTAGGAACTTGCGCCTCCCTTGTAGCCGGCAGCGTATGTGATGCTCCAATCTTTGCCGAAACGCTCCTTGATACCACGGAGAGGACTCACCTCATCCTGCGCTTTCAGTTCGGAAGAGCCACCTCCCGGACAGAGCGGACGCACGGCATTCTCGCCCACCACGAGCACATTCCTGTAGAGAGAAGCGTCGATAGGGAGGAGAGGGGCAGCGCCTTCATTCTTCAACAGCACGATTCCCTCGCGTGCAATCTCCCTTGCCGCAGCCTTATGTTCAGGAGAATTGAGACTGCCGAAAGGCTTTCTGGTGTTCATTGCCGTCTTGAATATGAGGGCAAGGACGCGTCCCGCCTTCTCATTCACCACGTCTTCACTTATTTCTCCCTTGCGTGCCATATCGTAATATGCACTGCCGAGGTAGTAATCGTCATATCCGAAGCCGTTGCCTTCTGAGGTAAGACCGTTGGTATATGAACCCATTTCGATGTCAAGACCATAGAGAATGGCCTGCTTGGTGTCGTGGGCTGCGCCCCAATCGGTTATCACCGCACCCTTGAAAGCCCATTCCTTTTTCAGTATGTTGTTGATGAGATAAGGGTTATGGGTGTTGTGTATGCCTCTGTATTTGTTGTAACTGCCCATTATGCTCCATGGGTCAGCGCCTTTGACAGCCATCTCAAACGGACGGAGATATATCTCATAGAGGGCACGGTCCGATACTTTCACATCCACATGACCGCGGTATTCCTCCTGGTCATTGAGGGCATAATGCTTGATGCAGCATGCCACTCCATTGCTCTGAAGTCCCTTAATATAGCGGACAGCCATGCTTCCGGAGAGGAACGGGTCTTCACCCATATACTCGAAGTTGCGTCCATTGAGCGGAGTGCGATATATGTTGACGCCCGGACCGAGAAGGATGTTCTTGTTGCGATAGCGTGCTTCCTCGCCTACAGCCTTGCCATATATGGCAGCCATGTCTGTATTCCATGTGGCAGCAAGGCATGTCAGTGCCGGGAAAGCGGTGCAGGAGTCGTTTGTCCAGTTGGCATGTCCCCAGTCATTCCAGTTTATTTCCATGCGAACGCCGTGAGGTCCGTCGCTCATGGATATTTCCGGAATGCCTAATCTCGGACATCCCGGGCTGGAAAACTTGCTCTGCGCATAGGAGATACGGCATTTTTCCTTGAGCGTCATCCTTGCCAGAGCGTCATCCACTCGCTGCTCTATCGGAAGATTCTCATTCTGATAAGGCAGTAATTCCTGCGCTTGTGCTGATATTATCGCGGCCAGCGCCATTGCTGAAGCCATTATTTTCTTTTTCATAGATTGTGGGGGTGTTGGGTAACCAACGGTAAAAGCCGTTGGCACAGTGGCGGCTTTGTGTGGTCCGTTGGTTATGAATTACGCATTATGAATTATGCATTATGAATTATGAATTACACATTATGAATTATGCATTGTGCATTATGAATTATGCATTACAGCTTCCTCGTCACTTCCTTGCCATCATATTTCACCACAATACCCTTGGCATCAGGGTCATATCCCTGCGCTTTGTCGGCGCTTACAGGCACGATGATGAATGTGCGCTTATTGAGCATACCTGGGAATTCGCCCTTTCTCTCACCGATGGTGACGGTCTTTTCCGCTTCATTGTATGAGATCTGGATGTTGGAATAGCGTCCTGCTTCATAGCCATAGTTGTCTCCTTCATCCTCATAGAGATTGAAACTGCCGTCCTTTCCCTGATATACGAAGAGACGAATCACGTCAGCCTTCTTCTGGGTGACATATTCCAGAGCCGGTCCTACAGGGATAATGCTTCCTGCACGCACACAGAGAGGGATGCGGTCGTAAGGTGCCTGGAGGCGGAGGCGCTGGTCGCCGCGGCTGAGAAGCTTGCCTGTATAGAAGTCATACCATATATTATCCTTAGGGAAATATACGTCGCAGGTGCGCTGACCGTATGTATATACAGGATTGACCATGATGGAAGGACCGAACATAAACTGGTAAGCCACGTCCAAGGTCTTCTCGTCCTTGCCGAAATCCATCACCAACGGGCGCATCATGGTATAGTCATTGAAGTGCACATCGGCAGCGATGGAGTAGATGTAAGGCAACAGTCTGTAGCGCAACTGGAGGCATTCGCAGATAGCCTTGTAAGCCGGATGACTCTCGGGAGCAATGTTCCACGGCTCGCGGAACGGGAACTGGCCATGTGAACGGTACATCGGAGCGAACATTCCGAGCTGGTGCCAGCGCACGTTAAGCTCGCGCCATTCCTTCATGTCCTCGTTTTCAGTGCCGTTCTTGTCAAACTCTTCCTGTGCAGCAACATAGCGTTTCTCCACGGAGAATCCACCTATATCCTGGCTCCAGTAAGGCACACCGGAGATGGAGAAATTGAGTCCGGCAGTAATCTGCGCCTTCATGTCCTCCCAGCGTGTACCTATGTCGCCGCTCCATGTGGCGGTGCTGTAACGCTGTTCGGAAGCAAAGCCGTTGCGGGTAAGCAGGAACACTCGCCTGTTGTTTGGAGAGAAAGCGTTTCCGAAGCCTCTCTGGTCCCATTTGGCATTCTGCTCCAGCCACTTGCTGTCAGGCGTATTGCCTTCTCCCAGCTTCTCTATTGCGGTCTCATATCCACGCTGTCCGTCGTAGATAGCTTCGGCATTGACTATGGAATAGGCATTGAAATATTCATCGGAAGAGCCGTATTTCGTCGGTCCGCAGAGCAGTTTGCGATATTCCATGTCGGTGCAGTCGCGCACGTTAGGCTCACTTGCGTCCATCCACCATGCATCCATGCCGATGGTGCCGAGCTTTTCATAGAGCTGTCGCCAGAATATCTTTCGCGCAGTCTCGTCGTATGCGTCATAGAAAGCATACTTATAACCGAGCCAATCGTTAAGACTGTCCTTGATGCTCTGCTGGTACATCATTCCCTTATCGTTGAGCTCATGGAAATTATCCACGGTAAGATAGTATTTAGGCCAGCATGAGATCATTATCTTTGCATTCATTGCGTGGATGTCGTCTATCATCTTCTTGGGCGAAGAGAATCGTGAAGGGTCGAAAGTGAATGCTCCCCATGAGTCTGGAGTCCAGTAATTCCAGTCCATCACGATATTGTCGATAGGCAGATGTCTCTGTCTGAATCCTGCGAGTGCATCCACTATCTCGTCCTGTGACTTGTATCTCTCGCGGCTTTGCCAGTAACCGAAGAGCCAGTCAGGCATTATCTGAGCCTTTCCCGTCAACGTGCGATAGCCGGAAATCACCTCGTCTGCATTGTCGCCGGTCATGAAGTAATAGTCCAGTTGCTGTCCCATCTCGCTCCAGAATGATATCTGCCTCTGCTCTTTCTCATCGACAGGTTCGAGCGCACGCAGTCCGCAGTAAGCCTCGCCACCATCCGGTTTCCACTCGATACGGATGGTATATGTCTTTCCTGCCTCCAGTTTGAATCCGAACTTGCGTGCGTTAGGGTTCCATGCAGTGCGCCATATCTCCTGATTGTTGTCGCCTTTGCCTGCCACATCCTCAGTGTATGCAGACAGTCCACCTATATATATCTTCTGATAGCCAGAGTAATAGTGGCTGAACTGATAGACTCCGGTCTTGTTGGGGGTTATGGTTCCCTCATAGATTACAGTGGCTTTCTCCAGCGGAAACTTAGGGAGATTCTTCGCAGACTTGAGGTTTTCGAAGTAGATGCTGTCCTCACGGCGCACCAATGTCTCCTGTCCCGGAGCGGAATAGGTGCCTGTCAATGCTCCGACCTTGCCGTTCTTGTCACGGAGAGTGAACACTTTATGCAGCTGACTGTAATCCTTTGGATTGCCGAAACGGCTGAGGGAATAGTTGTCGAGCAGTATGCCGTAGTTGTTGCTGCTGACGATAAACGGTATGCTTACCTTGGTATTGTACTGGAAAAGCTCTTCATTCTTTCCCTTGTAGTTCCATTCGTCCGCCTGATGCTGGCCGAGTCCGTAGAGTGCTTCCTTGTCATCAAGGTTCTCAAAGACCTGCCTCATGCTCCATCCCTTATAGGTCTCGGGTGTTCCATCGGCATGAATCTGCTCGCATTGATAAGGCGTAAACTCCTTGCCTCCGCCTTTTCTGTCGCGGGCTATCAGTTTTCCGTTGGCATCGGTAAACCATACTTCGCCTGTAGATGTCTGCACATAGCCCTTCAACTGTGAAGTACTGACGCACACCACATCGCCATTCTCGGTCACTTCGTAAGGAGTCTGCCTTGTCATGTCCACGATGATAAGGCTCTGTCTGTCAGCAAACTGCTTGTCTGCAGTGGCAGATACGCGCATTATGCGGTCGCCCATCACCTGCAGTCGCACGAGTTTTGGGGTAGTTCCTTTGTCATTTGTCTGTGTCACATGTACGGTAACGCCCCGGTTTGTCTTCTCGTAATTGATGGCAAAAGCCGGCATCACAGCCACGATAGCCATTGCAGCAGCCAACAGCCGCTTTGAGGTCAGGAGCCTCTTAGTCAGTTCTTTTCGCATGATTATGTTTAGTTTAGTTATTTAGTCAAAGTCTTTTCTTTCTTGAAGTAATGCAGATGGGCAGATGGAAAGGTCGGATTTTCCATAGTCCGATTGCATATTGTACCTTGCAAAGTTAGTAAAAATAATTGGAAACAGCAACATTTTGCAACATGATTACCGCCTGTTTTGTCATAATCGTATCATAAATGGATAAAAAAGTTTCATGTCAACATGCTGTCAGATAGCATTTTCCCGAGATGAATAGCCAAAAGAAAACGATACGAGAAAGAAATGACAGGCATTCCTTTCCATTAGCATTTTCGGCGAATATGCTCGTTATCACGATGGAATATGCTCGTCATCACGATGGAATATGCCGGATAACAAAAGCCCAAAAGCCAACTGGGGAAACGAAAATGCGCCAACTGAGGAAATGAAAATGCGCCAACTGAGGAAATAAAATCCAGCCAACTGAGGAAATATGAAAAAAAAGAAGTATCTTTGCAAAGCCAAATGACATTTTATAATCTATGAAATCATTAAGAAAACTATATCGTATTGGAAAAGGTCCATCAAGCAGCCATACGATGGGACCGCAGAAGGCGGCACAGATATTTGCCGATTACCATCCTGATGCGCATGCTTTTGAAGTGACACTATATGGCAGTCTTGCCGCTACAGGGCGTGGTCACATGACTGATGTGGCTATCACAGAGGTGCTTACGCAGATTGCTCCGCTGCATATAGACTGGCAACCGCAGGTCTTTCTGCCTTTCCATCCTAACGGAATGAAGTTTGTCGCCAAGGATGAATCCGGCAACGACATCGATGAATGGATATGCTACAGCGTAGGAGGCGGCGCATTGTCGGAGGGAGAAAGCCCACGATGGTTTTCACAAGACGACGATGAGGTCTATGAACTGAACAAGTTGGCTGACATCCTGAACTGGTGTGACAGCAAGGGACGCACGTTCTGGGAGTATGTGGAAGAGTGTGAAGGAAAGGAAATATGGGACTATCTGGCTGAGGTATGGCAGGTGATGCAGGAGAGTGTGGAGCGTGGCATCGACCATGAAGGCGTCTTGCCCGGTCCGCTTAATCTGCCCCGCAAGGGTCCTACCTACTATGTGAAGGCCAGTGCATACAAGAATTCCCTCCAGGGACGTGCCTTGGTGTATGCCTATTCCCTGTCTGTCAGCGAGGAGAATGCGTCTGGTGGCACCATCGTCACAGCGCCTACATGCGGATCATGTGGTGTGCTTCCGGCTGTGCTCTATCATCTTTCGCGCCATCATCAGTTCTCCGACACCCGCATTCTCCATGCCCTTGCCACGGCAAGTGTCTTCGGCAATGTGGTGAAGCGCAACGCTTCCATATCCGGTGCCGACGTGGGATGTCAGGGAGAAGTGGGAGTAGCCTGCGCAATGGCTTCGGCAGCATCATGCCAGTTGTTTGGAGGAAGTCCGTCACAGGTGGAGTATGCCGCTGAGATGGGACTGGAGCACCACCTTGGAATGACCTGCGACCCAGTCTGCGGACTGGTTCAGATACCGTGTATAGAGCGCAATGCCTTTGCGGCGGCGCGCGCTTTGGACTCCAATCTCTATGCTTCCTTGTCGGATGGACGCCACCGCGTCTCGTTCGACCGTGTGGTAAAAGTGATGAAACAGACTGGCCACGACCTGCCATCTCTCTACAAGGAGACGAGTGAAGGCGGACTTGCGCGTGCCTATCAGCAGCATCTTGAGAAGAAGAAAAATAAGGAAATATAGAAAAAATTCCTCACATTTGTTCGTTTTTTGAAAAATATTCGGACAAAATGTGGGGAATTTTCAGATTTTATTGTTACCTTTGCCAGACCTAAACATTCAAATTATGGCTATGACAGCCATGAGAGAATATTGACAAGACGTATTTATACATCAAACCTGTATATATCTGAATGGACTATCACAGACACCTTATTATATATATAGACGGATTATCTCCCTCACATTCCAGACGAAGTGGAGGCAATAGCCATTGCAGGCTGTCGCTCTTTGCTCTGCTGTCGCTCTTCATGTGTCTGTTGGTTTCATGCGGACACGATTCGTCAAGCATCGACATTGATGCCATGCGCAATGCCGCTGACAGCGTGGTCGGACAGGTGGAAGGCGAGAAAAGCCTTGACAGCATGGTGCAGGTGGCGGCAAAGAATGGTGACAAGATGCTGGAGATGCGTGCCAGAAAAGCGTTGGGACGCACGTACAGAGAGTCAAACCTGTTTATAAAAGCAATAGAATGCCATCGCCATGAGCTTGCTCTTGCACAGCAACTGCACGACACCATCGCCATGGTGCAGACGCTGAACAACATCGGCACCAACTACAGGCGAATGGGTGTGCTCGACGAAGCCATCGATTATCATTACCGCGCCCTGCATCTGGCAGAGGCATTCAGCCTTCAGACAGACCCTACTGCATACAAGAACCGCCTCGTCTCGCTCAATGGCATTGGCAATATCTGCCTTACGCTCAGCGATACAGAGACGGCAGACTCCGTATTCCGTGCCGCATTGGCAGGCGAGCGTTTTCTTGGAAGCCACCTCGGACAAGCCATCAACTATGCCAATATCGGATCATTGTTCGAGCATAGCAACCGCACCGACTCGGCATGGACCTACTATCGCCTCTCCATGGAGCAGAACAAGCTGGCGCATTCCGACCTCGGCATCTCGCTCTGCCATACTCATTTCGGCCGTCTCTACGAGAAAGAAGGCAAGACAGCGCAGGCAATAACGGAATACCACAAGGCTTACGACATCATGGCATCGTCCGATGACCAGTGGCATGCCATGGAGCCATGTCTCGCACTGGCGCAGATATACGTCAAGCAGGGCAACTATTCCGATGCCAAGCATTACCTTGCCATCGCTGACGGCGTGGCGCATAGGCTCAAGTCGCTCGAACATCAGTCGCAGGTGGCATGGCTATACTATAACATCTACCAGAAGGAAGGCGACTGCCGCAATGCCCTGAAATTCTACAAGCAGTATAACGAACTGGGAGACAGCGTGTCGAGCGAGAAGAATCTCATCCACATGCAGAAGATACGCATACGCTATGAGCACGACCAGAGGCGTGCCGAGGTGGATGCCATCAACAAACAATACCGCACGGAGCGTATGCTCAAGATGGTAAGTCTCGCCACTGTCTTCTTCGTCATCATCCTCGCGGCAGTCATCATCTCCTTCCTCGTCTATGCGCTGAACAACCGTAAGCGCAAGCAGTTGGCGCAGCAGCAGATGAATGAGATGCGAGTCTCTTTCTTTACCAATATCACACACGAGTTCCGCACACCGCTGACAGTCATCCTCGGCTATGCCCAGATGATGGAAAAAGGCAAGCTTCCGCCGGAAGAGATTGCCAATATCGGTCACATGGTGTCCCGACAAGGCTCACGTCTGCTGTCACTCATCAATCAGTTGCTCGACATCCAGAAGGTGAAATCCTTCATCGGACAGCCGGAATGGCGCAGAGGTGACCTCGTGCTGTTCATTTCCACCATCGTGGAGAGCTATCTCAACCTTTCCCATTCACGCCGCATCAACCTCATGTATGCCCCAAAGCAGCAGAAGGCAATATGCGATTTCGTGCCTGACTATGCCCAGAAGGTGGTGTGCAATCTCGTCTCCAATGCCATAAAGTTCTCCGAAGACGGAGGCAGAGTGCTCGTGGCGCTCGACATAAAGGACGACATACTGACCCTGCGTGTGGCAGACTACGGTGCAGGAATCTCCGAAACCGACCGCAAACGCATCTTCGAACCGTTCTATCAGACCGATACCAAGCAGAAGAGCATCGGTTCCGGTGTCGGTCTTGCCCTCGTCAAGCAGATCGTTTCCTCACTGAGAGGCACCATAGATGTCAGCAGCCGTGTCGGTGTAGGCTCCGTCTTTCAGGTGAGAGTGCCGGTGAAGGCTCCTGCCGGTGCAAAAGTCAAGCCGATAGAGGTCTATGGCACGATGTCACAGCAACTGTCCATTGATGCCGAAAGGATGGAAGATGCACTGTCAAATCATAACGACAGCATCGCCGGAGACAAGAACAAGGGCAAGGAAACCGTGGCAAAGAACGACACCCGACCGCTTGTGCTCTTCGTGGAGGACAACGCCGACGTGGCGGAATACATGAGTATGCAGCTCAGGAAGCACTACCAGCTCGCCATCGCACACGATGGAGAGGAAGGACTTCGCATGGCTACAGAGAGCGTGCCCGACCTTATCATCACCGACCTCATGATGCCTCGGATGGATGGTTACGAACTATGTCAGGCTGTCAAGCAGTCGGAGATGCTCGACCATATCCCTGTCATCATCGTAACTGCCAAGGCTACGCAGGAAGACAAGCTGCGCGGACTGCAGATGGGCGTCGATGCTTATCTCTACAAGCCGTTCAATGCCGAGGAACTGACTTTGCGTGTGGAAAACCTTCTGGAGCGGACCAGACAGCTTCGTGAGAAATACAGGCAGGCAGTAGCAGACAATGTGGCTGATGCCTCCGAAGCTCTCGCGCCTCGCGACCGTGCTTTCATCCAGCGTCTCGACGAGATGATTTATGAGAATATGGGCGGTGGCGATGTCAGCGTGGATAATATCAGCCTTGCCTTGCGCATGACTCCGCAGCAGCTGCGCCGCAAGCTCATCACCATATCGGGTGAAACTCCAAACTCCTATATCCGCACTCTCCAGATAAAGCGTGCCTACGAGCTGCTCGAAACGCAAGCCACCACGCCTATCAGTCAGATAGCCCGTCTCTGCGGTTTCTATGACATGTCGCATTTTTCCAAGATATTCAAGCAGGTAACAGGCATCTCCCCATCGCAATACCGCAAGAAAGAGTAGCGCATTCCCCTCCCACACTCTCTCTGAAGGTCGGGGAGTGCATAAAATCCGTGATGGATTTTAAGCGTAGGCTCTTGAGCATTTGGATAAAATATCAGGATTTAGTTGTTTAGTTGTTTAGTTGTTTGGTTGTCAGGTTATCTTGTTGTTTGTAGTAACTTCCAAAATATAATCAATCAACTAAACCACAAGACCACAAAATCACAAAACAACCAACAACCGACTTACATTAAGGCTCTATACACATGATGTAATATATAGGAAGGTAAGTGATGCCGTCCTTTACCTCCACCTGCCGGGCATTGGACAATACAAAGGCTTGATGGATATTGTATTCCTCTATCTTCAGGAACTTGTCCAAGGCACTGTGCACCTGATAATCCTTACCCGACTTGATTTCGACAGGAAGAACAGATAGATGGTTGATGTCATCTATCAGATAATCCACTTCACCGTTTTTCTTGTTGTCGTAATAATAAAGATTAAATCCATGCGCCTTTAATTCTTGTGCCACTACTGTTTCATAAACGGAGCCAAGATTGATGCTGTTTACATCATCCATCACAGCCTTGATGTTTGTACCAAAGAAGATGCTTGTCAGGATTCCTACATCATTCATATAAAGCTTGAGCAGGTTCTTGCCGCTGTTCTCTATCAATGGGAAAGTCGGTTTGCTGATGGCTTGTATTTTGAAGCAAGTGCTGTAATTTTGGCACTTGTTACTGTC
>OQVL01002234.1_pt1 | contig 11811 bp, 10 predicted proteins | sample 1691501 | NCBI WGS metagenome assembly OQVL01 (sample SAMN03418253, study PRJEB22391) | human gut metagenome | biome: human-gut; feature: organic feature; material: feces | host: Homo sapiens | place: Tanzania | collected 2013-01
GTCGGGCGATATGGCCGCGCGCGACAAGCTCATAAACGGAAATCTGCGCCTCGTGCTGTCCGTCATCCAGAAGTTTTCCGGCCGCGGCGAGAGCATGGACGACCTGTTTCAGGTCGGCTGCATCGGACTTATCAAGGCCATCGACTGCTTTGATCTCAGCCAGAATGTGCAGTTTTCGACCTATGGCGTTCCGATGATATCGGGCGAGCTGCGGCGGTTTCTGCGCGATCACGGCGCTGTGCGCGTATCGCGATCGATCCGCGATACTGCCTACCGCGTTTTGCAGGTCAAGGAGCGGCTGACCGCCGAACTCGGGCGCGATCCGGATGTTGACGTTATAGCAAGGGAGCTGGGAATAAAGCGCTCCGAGGTCGTGTTTGCACTCGATTCGATATGCGATCCGGTTTCTCTGTATGAGCCTGTGTACAGCGACAGCGGCGAGAGTGTCTGCGTAATGGATCAGATAGGCGACACGAAAAACACCGATGAGCACTGGCTCGAGCAGATAGCCCTTGACGAGGCGGTCTCGCGTCTTTCCGAGCGCGAGAAGCGCATACTTTCGCTGCGCTTTTACATGGGCAAGACCCAAACCGAGGTCGCACGCGAGATCGGAATAAGTCAGGCGCAGGTCTCGCGCCTTGAGAAAAACGCGATAGGGAGGATCAAAAAGGAGCTCGGCTCATAACTTCATAAAAAATTTAAAATTATTTGATAAAAAAATCGCAAATACCTCTTTACAAACCTCACGTGATGTGCTATTATCACATCGTCAGATAAATAACAAAAATTATTCATTTGATTCTTCTTTCCATCTCTCTTTTCTTTGCTTGTTACTGATATTGCGGAGCTCCTCAATCCGCAGTATACTGCAACAAAAAAACCACAAAAAATCCGCTGCCGTTCTCCTGTTGGGCAGCGGATTTTTTTCATTAGTCTGCGATGTACATGTTTTCGGCTTTGTCCGGCGCGGCCTGAAGTGTTTCGGTCACCTGCCGAGTGTCGGCGTTTTGCTCGATAAGCTCCAGAGCCGTGTCGACCGCGCCGCACAAAAACGGCGTACATCTTTTCGTATTCAGCCATTTTCCCGCCATCCACATATGTTTTCACCACAGCACATCGGGAGCTTCCCCCCCGGCGGCCGGGTGAAAAACAAAAACGCCGTGCAGGACAGAGCCTACACAGCGTAAGAAACTGAGTCTTATGCAACACGGCGCAGACGCATGACAGCAAAGCCGTGCTTGCAAGAAGCGCGGGGATGTCGTATAATACGTGTGCGGTGCGGCCGTAGGGCCGTTGCGTAGGTGGTCTTAGCACCTGCGTAGGCATTCGGGCGTTGCCGCGCCCGGATGCTGCCGCATTTTTGCTTTTCAAGTAGATTATAGCAAGGTTTCGCTTTGGCTGCAATAGGCTGACCAAAAAATGTCCGCCGCGGAGGTAAATAGAATGAAGGAAATGGACTGCGTTGAGGTCATAGTTGAGAAGGAAGAATACGCGGAGGAAGGCGTACACAAGGGAATGCAGGGCTGGATATGCTATGATGTGTTCTGCGACGGAACCTGGCTCGTGAACTTCCCGCAATATGGCGAAAAGGATGACATTGCAACGCTGAGCGTAAGGGAAGAGGATATGGTCTTATTGCCGGACGGAATGGATGCAAGGATAAACGAACAGATAAAAGCCAAATTCGACGATGAGTGAAGGGCGAAAAAGCAGTGGCTTAGTCTCGGCTTTTGCTATATATACGTTGGATGCTGCTGCAAGAGTTGATTAAATTATAACTGAAGATTTTTTTAAGTGAAAAAATTTTAGTTGTACGAAAACGTACAAGTTTTGCGGTGTTTCTCCCTATGGGTAGAAGGAGTATTTCCTTCGTGCTCGTAAGAAAGGAGAAATACATGTATTATAAAAAGTGCTTTGGCAGAGTGCTTGTGCAGAAATCCATCGGTGATCCCGTATGGGTAGAGTGGATCCATCATTCCGAGGGCATACGGCATTGTGCGACATGCTTGAAGCTGGACAAATGCTGGTTCGAATACGGAAATGTACCGGAAAACCCACATCATCCGCACTGCCATTGTGAGTTGCGACCGCTTGACTATTCGCTTGTCCGGGCTGCGGCATGTGCACAGAGTGACTACAGTAAGTTTGACCCGTATCTATTTAACACAAATGGAGAGTACCCACATAAGAAAGAGCGGCTTTTTGCAGCATGGGGGTACTCTGTGAAAGATGCACACTGGCTTAAAGCCGAAATTGAGAAACAAGCATTAAAAAAATACTTAGCTGGCAACTATGAATTGGGTAAACTAAACGGTCAAGGCCAAAGAATCACGATCAGAGTCGAAATCCCGCGAAAAGATAGGGTAGGAGAAGTGTCTTTTCAAACAGGATGGATGGTCGAGCCAAAAGGAAAAATAAGGCTGACTACACCGTATGGAGGTAGATAGAATGAAAGAAATGGATTGCGTCGAGGTCATAGTCGAGAAGAAAGAATACGCGGAGGAGGGCGTCCACAAGGGGATGCAGGGCTGGATATGCTACGATGTGTTCTGCGACGGCACATGGCTCGTGAACTTCCCGCAATGCGGCGAAAAGGACGATATTGCAACGCTGAGCGTAAGGGAAGAAGATATGAAGATCGTTCCGGTAATGAACGCTATTTTAAACGAACAGATAAAGGCCAAATTTGACGCTGCGGAAGAGACGGCGGAGGATTTGGACGGATATAAGCTGTAAATGAGTAAAAAATGCAAAGACCGAGGCTATGCCTCGGCCTCTGCGTTTTTAGTGGCGCATTTAGGCTGTACCAATACATTTGTTGAGGCTGTCCGGTATCGAAATATTGGTGGAAACCATAAGGTTTCGCACCCCGTGATAGAGACACAAAATCCGTGCCGCACTCATGGGAAGCGACAGCTTTATGGTTTTGACGGTACTCTCGACACCGGGCACCGGCAATTACCGTATCGGTAGGTGCGTCAATGCGCCTCTGAAAACTCACCATTTGTTTGAGACTTTCTCGGCAAAGCCGGGGAAGTCTTTTATTTCGATGACCCTGCCGTCGTCGAGGATCGCTTTGCCGGTAAACAGGCCGAACACCTGATGCTGATCGCTTTTTATAAGGCCGACGTCCGTGCAGGACGCGCGGTCTAGCACGGGGCGGAAGTCCATCTCGAACCTGCCGTCGTCTGAGGTGAAGGTCCAGGGCTCCATGAAGGCCTTCTCATTGCCGGGAATGTTGAATTTGACTTGGCTGAGCTTGTGGGCTTTGCCATTGTAAAAAAGCATGTTCTCGCTGGCGGCGGAGGTGTTGCCGAAGCCGTAGCCGATGTTCCAGCCGAAGGGCACGCCGTCGACCGCACCGGAGGCCGAGCCCCAGTACCATGTGTTTTTATACGTCCACACGCCGCGTCCCCAGTCGAGCACCGCAAAGCTGTCGGCAGGGTCAAATACATATGTGTGTCCGTCGTAGGTCACCTCGCCGCGGGCGCGAAGGCAGTTTATTTTCTGGTTGTAGTAAAAATGCCCGGGCTTGTCAAACGGCGTTGCGATGACCATGCTCTCCTCGGGCTCGTCAAACAGCTCTACCCTGGCGTACAGCGAGCCTGCCGGGCCGAAGCGCTTCATCTGCGCGATAAGTGTGCGCACACCTGAGCCGTCGTTTTTGAAATAGATGCTGTAGCTTTTGCCGATGGCGGTAGTGTCGCCTGCTTTGCTCGTTTCGGGAAGCTTGCGCTTGCCCAGCGGCATGAAGCACATGGGGCTCTTTGTTATCTCCCAGCCCTCCTCGAAGTTGAGCAGGCTTATCGAGTCAAGGCCCATGTAGCCGTTATCGTCGATGGTGAGGGCAAGGGCAAAGCGGCCGTTGTTTATGAGGTAATAGTCCCATTCCTTGATGCGCATGGGGCTTGCCTTGATGTCCGCGCGCCTGTAAACCGGCAGAAGCTTCTTGGCGTAGCCCGGCTCCGTTAGCTCGCCGTCGGCGTTTAGCAGGGGTATTTCGCGAGTGATCTCGTGCTGATCCATTCCTACATCTCCTTTTTCAATTTGCGTATATCCGTTCCGGCAAACGGGAGCTTGAGAAACTCGCCGTCTATCCTCGAGCAAATCTGCGGAGTGTATCGCCGTGCAAGCTCCGCATCGGTGAGATTTGTGCTGATAATGGTCTTTTTACCCTCGACAAGGCGCGTGTTTATAAGTGTGTACAGCGCCGAAATGCTTATCTGCGTGAGCATTTCGGTGCCCAGATCGTCAAGGATCATAAGCTCGCACTCAAGCATGCGCTCGACCCGTGTCGAGGCCTTTTCCGCAGCCTCGGCGTCGCGCGCGAATTTTTTCATTTCAAACGCCTCAAGCGCGGAGGCCGCGGTGTCGTAGCACACCGAGTGACCGTTTTGCGCAACGACACGCGCTATGCAGGCCGACAGGAACGTTTTGCCCAGCCCTGTACCGCCCTGAAACAGCAGGTTCATCGAGCGCTCCGAGAAGCTGGAGGCGTACTCGCGGCAGGTGTCGTAAACAATGCTCATCGCTTCCCTTGCCTCGCCGTACAGCGAAAGGTCGAAGTTTTCAAAGCGTTCGTCGCTGTTTTTAAGAAGCGTGCTCAGCTCGCTTGTGAGCTGCCTGTTGTATTCCTCGATGAGGCAGGAGCACATTTGGCTTCCGATAAACCCGGTGTCTTTGCATTTCGGGCATGAGTAGATATCCTCAAGATAATCGACCGGATAACCGGCAGCATGCAAAAGCTCAGCCTTTTTTGCCTGAAGCGCAAGGCTTTCATCCTCCAGCGTCTTAAGTGCGTCGGAAAGATCCGCGCTGCGCTTTATCGTAAGTCCGACAAGCTCGGACATCTGTGTGCGAAGCCGCTCGTCAATGCGGCGAATTTCGGGTATCTGCGAATAAATCTTTTCCTGCCTGAGATAATGCTCGGCAACGTTGTTTGCGTGCCTGTGTCCGATCTGCTCTCTGGCGCGCGCCAGAATTTTTCCGTCCAGTGCCATTGTTTAACCGTTTTTAACCTTTTCGTATATTGAGCGCAGACGCTTGAGCTCATCGCCCGAAACGTTGCTGCGATGCTGATTTTCCGCCTTGACCGCGCTTGCCGGAGAGCGGCTGTCGCGCTCGGCGACGTCCTGCGCCGAGTGTATTCCCTTGTCATGCCACGAGAGCATGATCTTGTTCATGTATCCCCATTTTAAAGCGCCGGTGTTTGTCACCGTGCGGTCGTATGCTATGAGTATGGCCTCGTTATCAAAGCCCATGTCGAACCACGAGGTCATGTATTTGCGCTCGGTCGGCGTGAGCACGCGGCCGCCAAGTCCCATTGAGGTCTTAAGCTCGCCTGCGCGCGAGCGCTTCTCGGCGGCATTGCGTATGTATTCGTCGGCCTGCTCGATGGTGATGATCTCCTTATTTGCCCATGAGTAGGCTTCCTTTTCGATGCTGCGCATCGAGGGCAGCCGGCCGGGACCGTATTTTTCGGTGAAAACGTCGATGCAGTAACCGATGAGCATGAAAATAACGTCCGCCGGCAGCGCAAGGTAATCGTAAATGCCGAAAAGCGTTTTCAGATCGGCTGTGGAGAGAACTCTGCCGAGCTTGTGCTGCGCCTGGGCGATAACGGCCTGAAAGCCGCTGTCCTCCTTCGAGCGGCGCACGATATCCGCCGAGGTGTATTCCGGAAGCTCCTCGGCAGGGGGGAGCTTTATCTCCTGCTCGGGCTTTGCGGCCGGGCGCGAAAGACCCATTCTCAGCAGCTTTTCGTGTGCGTTTTTTATCTCGGCCTCGGTGCGGCAAAGCTCGCGCGCGGCTCTGTCGGCGTCAAATTCGCCGTTGAGATCGAGCCAGATATACAGCAGCGCAACATCGCCGTCATGTGCGGCAATAAGCTTGTCCGCGGTGCTGTGCGGTATTGAGTTTTGCTCTGCTGTGGGCATGACGATTCCTCTGTTCATTCAAAGTTTACACAATGGACTTTAACAAGAGGAATTATATCATTAAAATTAACTTGTAGCAATAGCCATGTTTGTGGTATAATTCAACGATAAAAGTAAAATGCCAGAGGTATGGATATATGCTTGAGCTGCTTTCTCCCGCAGGCTCGCCGGAGGCGGTCGTTGCCGCCGTTCAGAACGGCGCGGATGCGGTGTATATGGGACTTGGAATATTCAACGCTCGCCGCGGAGCAAAAAATTTCAGCGACGAGGAATTTGAAAAGGCGGTCAGATACTGCCGTATACGCGACTGCAAGGTCTATGTCACGATGAACACGCTCGTCGGCGACAGGGAGATGGAGCAGGCCGTCGAGCTTGCCCGGCGCGTATCGGATCTCGGCGCGGATGCCATCCTTGTGCAGGATCTCGGCCTTTTGAGCGTTTTGAAAAAAGCCGTGCCGGATATTCCGCTGCACGCGAGCACCCAGATGAGCATCCATAACCTTGCCGGCGTTGAGGCAGCGGCCGAGATGGGACTTACCCGTGCAGTCCTTGCGCGCGAGCTGAGTTTCGAGCAGATAAAGTTCATAACAAAGCATTCGCCGATAGAAACTGAGATATTCGTCCACGGAGCACTGTGCTTCTGCCATTCGGGGCAGTGCTATATGTCATCGCTCATCGGGCGAAGAAGCGGCAACCGCGGCATGTGCGCCCAGCCCTGCCGCATGGAATACACCATGGGCGGCAGACTTGAGGACAGCCATCCGCTCTCGCTCAAGGACAATTGCCTTGTTGACCGCCTGCGTGAGATCGAGGACGCCGGCGTTGCCTGCGTGAAGATCGAGGGCAGAATGAAGCGCCCCGAGTACACGGGCATAGTCACGGGCATATACTCAAAAATCATCAAAGAGCGCCGCGAGCCGACGGCAGAGGAAATGCAGACCCTTGCCGACGCATTCTCGCGCCAGGGCTTCACGCAGGGCTATTTTAACGGCGATAAGGCCGACATGTTCGGCGTGAGAGCCGAAACCGACAAGGTCGGCGAAAAAATGTTTTCCGATGCAAGGAAAGAATACATCGGCAAGGAAGAGCGCCGCGTTCCTGTGAAGTTTTACGCCGTCGTAAACGCCGGAGAGGTGGTCAAGGCGGCAGCTATAGATAACCGCGGAAACAAGGTAGTCGCTTTCGGCGCCGAGCCACAGAAGGCGATACGTCAGGCGATAAATTCCGAGGTCTTGAGTGACAGACTCGGCAAGACAGGCGGTACGCCGTACTACTGCGTGGATGCGCAGAGCAGGGTGCAGAGCGGACTTTACCTCTCCGCGTCCGAGATTAACGAGCTGCGCCGCAAGCTTGTCACGGCTCTCAACGAGCGCCGCGCAGTGCCGCAGCCGCGCCGCAGCCTGCCCATGCCGCAGATGCCCTCGGGGCAGAGTGCCGTGACCGATCCCGTTATGATCTATCAGGTGCGCACGGCAGAGCAGCTCACCGAGGAGCTTGCCGACACAAGACCCGATTATATCTACATTCCCGTCAAGGTCATGCATGATAATTTTGACCTTGTGCGCATGTTCAAAGAGCGCGGCGCAGTTCCGGTCACCGTTTTGCCGCGCGTTATAACCGACAGCGAGACGAAGGATATATTCGTCATGCTGCGAAAGCTGTTCGACCTTGGCATAAACGAGGCACTCGTCGGAAACCTCGGACATGTTATAATCGCGCGCAAGGCAGGAATGAAAACGCGCGCCGATTTCGGCATGAATGTGTTTAACTCGTATTCGATGGATATGATACGGAAGATGGGCTTTTTGTCCGCAACGGCATCGTTTGAGCTGCGCCTTGCGCAGGTTCGCGATATGGCAAAGTGCGTGCCGACGGAGCTTATCGCTTATGGGCGGCTTCCGCTCATGGTGTCGGATCAGTGCGTGATAAGTCACAGCCTCGGCGCATGCAATTGCCAAAGCCCGGCTCAGCTTTCCGACCGTATGGGCTCGACCTTCCCCATCGTGCGCGAATACGATCACCGCAATGTGATATACAATTCCCGAAAGCTGTTCATGGCCGATAAAAACGATGAGCTGTGCGGCGTGGGGCTTTGGGGAATAAGACTGATGTTCACGACCGAGGGCGCGCGCGAGTGCGTTCAGGTCGCAAAGAGATATAAGGGCGAGGGCGACTATCAGCCGAACGATCTGACCCGAGGCCTTTATTACAGAGGAGTTGACTGACACTATGGATATCGTGCTTGCCTCCGGCTCGCCGCGGCGAAAGGAGCTGCTTGAAACGCTGGGGCTTGATTTCGCCGTCGTTCCGGCAAAGGGCGAAGAGATAGCGCCGCGCGGCGCAGGCCCTGCCGAAACGGTCGAGGCTCTGTCACGGGCAAAGGCCGAAGAGGTTGCGAAAGGCTTTGCAAATGCGCTTATCATCGCGGCGGACACAATCGTTTGGGCAGACGGCAGGATACTCGGCAAGCCCAAAGACGAGACCGACGCAAAAGCCATGCTGCGCCTGCTGTCGGATAATACGCACGAGGTTTACACCGGCGTGACGGTCATGTACGGCGGCAAAATCGTCGTCGGCAGCGAGTGTACGAAGGTTTTCTTCCGCAAGCTGTCGGAGGGCGAGATCGACCGTTATGTTCAGACCGGAGAGCCGATGGACAAGGCCGGCGCTTACGGCATTCAGGGCAGAGCCGCGCTCATGGTCAGGCGGCTCGAGGGCGACTATTTCAATGTTATGGGGCTGCCGCTGTGCAGACTCGGCCAAATGCTCGAAGAGATCGGGGTGCATCTTTTTTGAACGTAAAAAATTATCTTAAGAAAAACGGAATAAAGCTCGGCGTTATAGTGCTCGTCATAGCGCTCGTCGTCGGAGCGGCATCCTATCTTCTCAAGGGAAACGCAGGACTTATACAGAATGTGTCGGGCACGGTCAAAGCCCCGGTACAGCGTATGGTGAGCTCCGTTGCCGACTGGCTTGAGAGCCTTTACGGATATCTTTACGACTATGACCAGCTCGTTGCCGAAAACGAGCGTCTGCGCGCGGAGCTGACCCAGGCTCAGGAGGAGGCGCGAAACGGCGCCGCCGCCATCGAGGAAAATGAGCGCTTCCGCCAGCTGCTGAATTTCAAGGAAAAACACAGCGATATGACGCTTGAATCGGCCAAGGTCGTTGCATGGACGACGTCTAACTGGGCAAATTCGTTCACGATAAGCAAGGGCACGAACGCCGATATTGCCGTAGGTGACTGTGTTATCACCGAGTACGGCGTCATGGTCGGACAGGTGACCGAGGTCGGCTCAACATGGGCGACGGTTTCTACGGTCATCGACCTTAACACAAATATCGGTGCGCTCGTTTCCGAAAACGGTGCTTCCGGCCTTCTCGTCGGCGACTTTGCCATGATGCAGGAAGGCTGCGTGAAGCTCAGCTACCTTGCCGACGGCGCGCAGGTTTTCTCGGGCGACACGGTCATGACCTCAGGCTCGGGCGGCGCATTTCCCCAGGGCCTTGTTGTCGGAACGATAAGCTCGGTCAAAACCGAGGCCGGCGGTCAGATAGAGTACGGCGAGGTCAAGCCCGGCTGCGACCTTAACGCGCTCGTGCAGGTTTTTGTAGTAAAAGATTTTGAAGTGGTGGAATAATTGCTCAACAGACTGATTCAGGCTCTTGAATGGAAAAAAGTCCGCATGGTGATCCAATACGCGGTCTATATGCTGCTTGTCATGCTGCTGCAAAGCGTGCTGTTTTCAAGGATCAGCATTTTCGGCGCGAAGGGCTTCATAATCCCGGCTGCCGCAGTTGCCGCAGGCATATATCTCGGCGGAGTTCGCGGCGCGGTTTTCGGAATTTTCCTCGGACTTTTCACCGATATGGCCTTTTCCGAAACGACGGTGCTGTTTACGATACTGTTTCCGATGATCGGCTTCGGAGCGGGCTTTGCCTCGGAGTTTTATATCAACAAAAGCTTTTTCGCGTTCATGATATTCAGCGTGGCGGCGATACTGCTGTGCGGCATAGTGCAGCTTATCCACGCGCTTGTCGGCGGCGGAACGGAGCTTACCGCAGGGCTGATCACGGTGCTTTTGCAGACCGTTTTGTCCGTGCTGCCGGTCATGCTGCTGTATCTTCCGTTTAAAGAAGGCGGAATAATGCACGCGCAATACTGATTGAGGATACCCGATGAACATAATTAAGAAAGAAAGACTTATAGCGCTTGCACTGGTGTTTGCGATGCTGATCACGGTGTATGTCGTTGCACTGTACAAGCTCCAGATAATCGAGGGCGAAAAGTACTATGAGGAAAGCCGCAACAACATGGTAACGACAAGCACAGTTACCGCCGCGCGCGGCAATATCCTTGACCGCTACGGCAGAGTGCTTGTGACCAATAAATCGTGCTATGACCTGACAATAAATACAGACGAGCTTTTTCCGAATGACGACAGCGTTGATTCAAACGCCGTCATATTGAAGCTTGTCAACATGATCCGCGATTACGGCGACGATTACATCGACGATCTGCCGATAACGAAAAGTCCTCCGTTTGAGTTTAAAAACGTCAGCGAGCAGGATCAGGCACGGCTTGACGCTTATATAAAGACAAACAAAGTCAAGGAAAATGCAAGCGCCGTCGAGATACTCTCGAGCATGCGCGACCGCTATGAGATCGACAGCAACTACACCGCCGAAGAGGCGAGGATCATCGCCGGCGTGCGCTATGCTATAAACGTGCGATATCTCATAAATACCTCGGACTATATTTTCGTCAAGGACGCGGATATGAAGCTCATAGCCACTCTGCGCGAAAACAACATCGAGGGCGTCAATATAAAAGAATCATACGTCCGTGAATATGCTACCTCAGCTGCCGCGCACATCCTCGGCTACACCGGCGCAATGAGCGACAGTGACTATGCAAAGTATAAAGATCAGGGCTATTCCGCCGATGCCGCCGTCGGCAAGGATGGCGCGGAATATGCCTTTGAAAAATACCTGCACGGAACAAACGGTACCGTGCGCACGACCTCCGCTTCCGACGGCACGGTAATAAGCAAGGAATATATCGAAGAGCCGGAGCCGGGCAATAATGTGTATCTGACGATAGATATTGCCCTGCAGGAGGCCGCCGAGCTTGCGCTTGAAAACGGCGTGGCCTCCATCCAGGCAAAGATAGACTCAAAGAAAGAGCAGCAGATAGCCAGCGGAACATATAAGGAAAAGCAGGATGTTATCGACGGTGCCTCCGTGGTCGTCGTGAACGTCAAAACCGGCGAGCCGCTTGCCATTGCAAACTGGCCGACCTACGATCCGTCCGAGCTGCTGGAAAAATACAATGAGCTGCTTGCGGATAAAAACGCTCCGCTTTATAACCGCGCGCTTCAGGGCGGCTATGCGCCCGGCTCGACCTTCAAGCCCTGCACGGCGATAGCCTCGCTGACCGAGGGAATAATAAACACCGGCACCACCATCCAGTGTACGGGCAGATATACAAGATACGAGCAGTATGGTTTTGCACCGCTCTGCTGGATATACTCGCAGAACAATCAGAAGCTGACTCACGGCTATCTGAACGTCACCGGCGCTATCCAGAACTCCTGCAATATCTTCTTCTATTCGGCAGGACATGACCTCGGCATAGATAAGCTCGATAAATACGCGGCCGAATTCGGCCTCGGCGAGAGCACCGGCATTGAGCTGCCCGAATCCACCGGCAACATGGCAAACGCGAAAAACCATGAAGAGCTTACCGGCGAACCGTGGACGATAGGCCAGACCATGCAGGCCGCGATCGGCCAGTCCGACAGCCTGTTCACGCCGCTGCAGATCGCCGAGTATTGCGCAGCCGTTGCAAACGGCGGACCGAGCAGTTTGCGCC
>OQVL01002235.1_pt1 | contig 11810 bp, 1 predicted proteins | sample 1691501 | NCBI WGS metagenome assembly OQVL01 (sample SAMN03418253, study PRJEB22391) | human gut metagenome | biome: human-gut; feature: organic feature; material: feces | host: Homo sapiens | place: Tanzania | collected 2013-01
TATCTTCTATCGTCTGCTCACCGACAGCGCTCGTGATCCACCGCCGCTGGAGCGAACGGTGTACTGTGCGTATACGGTTGCAGGTACGTTAGCGGTCTTCAGGCCATCATAAGTAACCTGAGTGCCACCAGAAACTGCGGTGAACCAACCGTTAAATACGTAGCCGGACTTAGATGCGCTCGGCAGAGTGGTGATCTTGCTGATGCCTACTACGTAGGTTTCAGCATTGTTAGTGGAAACAACGCCGCCGTTTGCGTTAAAAGTGATGTTTGCGGAGAACTTCGGCTTCAGGACAGTCGGCTCTTCAAGCTTCTTGACATCTTCAATAGACAGAACCTTGTCAGGGTTGTTTTCCTTTACCCAGCCATCGAAGGTGTAACCATCCTTCTTGACTTCCGGCAGCTTATCGATCTCGCTCTGCAGCTCCTTGCGCGGGTCGGTGGAATCATCGTCAGCGAACTTATTACCGTCCGGGTCGAAGGTGATCCAAGGCTCCATAACAGCGGTCAGAGTGATGCCGTCCTCATCCTTGTAATCAATGTACTGCGGCAGCTCAAGGAGGATCTCGTTATCGATCTCATCCCAGTTTGCTGCAGCTGCCAGCCAGCCATGATACTTGGCGTCAGTCTTGGTCGGAACCGGAAGCGTGCCGTATACAGAGTCAAACTTAACCTTTACAGTCCAGGTGTCAGCCGCTGCATCGTACGTGCCGGTAGTTTGATCGAAGGTGTCCGGCATAGTCGAACCCTTCATGACGAACTTAACGTTGTATTCCTTCGGTTCCCACTTGGCGTAAACGGTGGTGTCCTGTGCCAGGCGAACCATGTCGTCAGCAGTCAGAACGTCGCCATTCTTAACCAGCGACCAGCCCTTGAAATCATAGCCCGGACGAGTAGCCTCTACATCAAACAGGCCATCATAAACCTTGTCGTAGGTTTCTTCGGTATGATCGATAGAGGTGTCAATCAGGCTTGCGCGAGTGGAACCAACTTCATCATTCAAATCGAAGGTGTACTTGTAGGTGTTTGCTACGTAGGTAGCGTAAACCGGAATTTCTGCACCGTCAGTCAGGACAGTCGTCCAGCGGTCTCCATTCTTGAATACGGAATTCGGGTCACGCAGGTTGAGCATCCAAGAAACGAAGGTGTAACCAGTCAGTGCCGGAGTCGGCAGGCCGGACAGAATTTCATCATAAGTGATGACCATCTTAGCCGGCGTAACAGAACCCGGATTGCCCTGCTTATCGGAGCCGGGGTTAAAGACAAGCGTGTAGTGATGCGGAGTGAACTTCGCGTACAGCGGACGGGTTTCCTCGTACGTGTTTGCAGGGTTCTTTACGATGACGTTGTCGATGGTTACGACAGTAGAAGAAGTAACTTCAGTGCCGTCCTCGAGGAACCAGCCTTCAAAGTTGTAACCCGGCTTCGTAGCAGTCGGCATAGTGCCCATTGCCTGATCGTAGGTTACAGTATGGCTGTCCTGATAACCGCCCGGAACATTGTTGTTTACAGTACCAGCGCCGCCGTCAGATGCCACAAAGGAAGCGCCCTCACCCGGAACATAAGTCAGAGTGTAATCGCGAGCTTCCCACTTCGGGGTTACAGTAATGGTTTTGTCAGCCTCGACGTACTTGTCAGCCGGCGTATCCTTAGTAACAGTATCGCCATTCTTGTCTACCCAGCCATTGAAATCATAACCCGGCTTGGACGGATCCGGCGGAAGCTGACCCGTAAAGTCACCGCCATAGATGATCTTGCCGCCGTCCGTGTCGCCACCCGGCTCGGTCGGGTTCGGCTTAACGTCAGCAGTCTTGCGATTGTAATACAGCCAAACAATACCGCCGTCAAACGCATCGTTGTACTTGTTTTCGCCGGCGATTTCGGTAGAAGCATCCGTCGGCTTGATAGTAACAGTTGCATTAGCAGTGTCTGCCGTCATATTAGCGGCATGAGCGTCCAGAGCATCTGCATAACCAACGTAGTCAAAGCCTTCGAAGGTCAGTGCAGAGATGCTGCTGATTGCAAACTGATGTGCGGTATCCGTCGTACCAGTCAGTTTGTAGGAAAGCAGAGCACCGTTGTTATCCTTATATACAGTCTTGTACTCGGTATATGTGTCTGCTACAGAGTAAACGCCGGTGTCCGGATCACGTACGATATCCTGAACCGCAATCTTGATTGCCCAGTTTGTATCATCGCGAGCAATCCAGTGACCAGTCAGGTCAGTGTCAGCGTTCTTGTTGTAGATAGTGGTGGAGGTGAACAGCTGGTTGTTGTCATCATACCAACCACCGAAGGAGTAACCCGGCATACGCGGTGCCGGAAGTTCACCTACCAGTGCGCCAAACTTAACGTCCTGCGCCGGGAAGGTGTCCGGAGAAGTTGCAGTGCCTTCACCAGAAGCATCAAAATTCAGTTTGTAGATGTTGCGATCATAGTAGATGTTGAAGATCGCATTGCCGTTAGCCAGTACCTTGCAATCGCTATCTGCTCTTGCGGTAAAACCATCGCGGTTCCACCAGGTCAGAGTTGCGCTTGCCATAGACTTCAGGTCCTTGTCGGTGATGTCCTTGATTGCGTCAGATGTGCCATCATCCCAAGGAGTCTCCACGTACAGATAATACTTTACACCATTATCGATCTTCGTAGCAGTAGTAGCAGTATAACCGTTATTAGCGCCGCCTTCTGCATACTCTACCCAGTGACGGATCTTATAATTGGTATTGGTATTAGCCGTCCAGTGTGCGTACAGGTTGCGTGCGGATACGCCGGTAACATAAGGAGTGTCCTTCGTTACAAGGTCGCCGCCCTCTGCTTCCGTGTACCAGCCATCAAACGTATAGCCGGTAAGTGTTGCGGTTGCCAGTTCGCCATAGGTGTCAGCATCGGCGCCCATGGTCTTGTTCTCCATGCTCAGAACAGCCGGCTTAGAAGTTGCTTCGCCTTCGTTTGCATGGAAGATGATAGTATCAGCGACCTGCTTGATGCTGTAGGTCACCAATGCGTCTTCGGTGATACCGGTAACAGTGGAATCGCCGGTGGATGCGTCATAAGTCACACGACCGTCTGCGCCACCATCAGTAGCACAAGCTGCAGCCAGAGACTGACCCTGCAGGGTAGACAGCTTCAGCGAGGTAACATCGCGAGAAATTACGCGATACTGACGCTCATAAGTGAGAACTGCGTAGTAGGTCTTGCCTTCCTGCAGACCAGTAAATCTTGCAGTGCCGGTTTCATCCGTAGATACGGTTGCAACCGGGACGCCTGCGTAATCAACAGTGTCATACAAGGAGATCTGAACACCAGCCGCTGCCGGACCGGAACCGCTGCCCTTTGCAATCTTGTAAGTAGCGGTGTTGCCCTGGCGTACAGTGCCTGCGACAACCAGCTTGTCCTCGGACAGACCGGTGATGCTCGAATTCATCGTGTAGAGCGGGCCTTCAGAACGAATGGTGAGAGTGTAATACTTCTCACCGGAAACCTCAAATTTGATGGTATCAGTCAGAGTATCAACGATTGCATCATCAATCGTGATAGTAGCGGTACCATTGCTGAAATCCGGAGTGTAGGTGAACTCTACATCGTTGCCGCCAGAAGTTACGTGAACAACATCTTCGGTCGGAATGCGGTATTCATCCTTATCAACAGTGATGGTGTAGGTAAGGTCATCATCTTCCGGAGTGTTCTTGGCTACAGTATCAGCTGCAGTCAGAACGCCGTTGGAAACGGATACAGACGAGAGATGGTCATTCTTAAAATCAACATCTTCGCCGTTTATGTCCTTGCCCTCAACCTTGGCCAGGGTACGAACGTCCTCGAAGGTTACGTCCAGAGTCTTGTAATACAGATACAGGCCCTCAACGCCCTTATAAGTCATGTGACGGATATCCCACTTGCCGCAGTCATCATGCCAGCCCTTTTCATCGCCGTTCTTAGTCGGAGCGATGGTATGGCCAGCCGGCAGAGATACCAGACGGTATGCCTCTTCCGGATCAGCAGAAATGCCGATATTTGCACCAGTGGTAGTACCTGCAATATCCAGAGTAGCTTCGTCCTCCAGATATACGTTGTTCTGTGCGCCAGAGGTCTTGTTGTCATTGATAACAACATCGCCCACTACAGTCGCGTTAGCGGACTTGCAGATGAACATGCCGGAACCCTGCTGAGCAGCCTTGTTACCAGTGATGGAAACTTCATCAGAGATTTCAAGACCGCCGTAGGACTCAGTCTGCGTGTCTGCATAGATACCAGCGCCATACTTAGCGGAGTTATCAGTGATTTCTGCATTGTCAGAAATCGTTACATGACCACCGCTAGCAACGAAGATTGCACCGCCGCCTGCGATGGTGCTATTGCCGGTGAAAACAACGCCTTCGCCAACATTCAGCGTGCCACGGTCAGCAGCCATTGCGCCGGCGCCACCCTGATTATTGGTTACGTTGTTTACGCGACCGCGAGATACGGTCAGGTTGCTCAGATTAACGATACCGTTATTGGCAACGTAGATTACGCGGCCGTCATAAGTACCGGTGGAGCCGAACAGATCAACTCCGTCAAAGTTTACAGTTGCGCCATTGATGACCTTGATAAAACCAGACTCAGTGCCGATCGGCGTGGTGCCGGAGAACTGAATCTTGTAATTATTACCGCCATCAGAGGTAAAGTTGATGGTTTTGGAGCTGTCAAAGGAAAGCTCCAGAGTGGACTCGATATCAGACTTCAGAACGATGTTGATTTCATCTGCATCGCTCGGAGCTGCTTCGAGAGCTTTTTTGATAGTCATATACGGAGCAGCGTCAGTACCGTTACCGTTAATGTCGCTGCCACCTGCAGCACTATTGGCTACATAGTAGGTTGCTGCACTGGAAATCGAGGTTACACCGGCATACGGTGCGAAATCGCTTTCCGAGTCAGCAGAAGTGTCTTCAGGAGGAATAACACCATCAATTGTGTCTTCTTCCTGTTCGTCTGATGCAGGTTCCTCTACATCAGGAGTGTTATCCGCCGGCTGATCCTCAGCAGGCAATTCGCTCACGATTGCATCTTCAGGAGTGTCAACGATAGGCTCATCATCGACAGCAAACGAAGACGGAACGAGAGAGAACAGCATGGCCAGAGTCAGAACCCACGAAGTAACACGTTTGAACGATTTTTGTTTCATAAAAAATCCTCCACTTTCGGTGTTTCTTTGTTTGGTTTGATTCTCTCAAACTCAAATAACCTCAATGGATGAGAATGTTTGGGGTCGCACTACTTTTGAGTTCTATGCGACCCCATCGCATTCTTACCTTCAGAGGAGAAGTGCTGCAACTGAGTTAGAGGCAACTCCTCTCCCCTCTTCTGCCATTACTGCGGCAGTACAGTCTCAACCAGCTCGGTCCAAACTTCATTGCCATTCTCCACCTTGGAATCATGGCCATTCGTCGCTTCCTGAACTGCAAGGTAATACCAAGCAGAGGTTGCGTTGTCCGGCCACTTCTTCATGGAGTCAAGGAGACTCTCGGAAGTCAGTTTGGCACGGCCAAGTACGCGGTTGATTAGAGTCATAGACTCAGCACGGGTAATGGCAATGTTCGGACGGAAGGTGCCGTCGGAGTAACCAGTTACCCAGCCGCGACCGCTTGCACGGCTGATCAGCTCAGCTGCCCAGTGACCATCCAGGTCAGTATAGAAGCCATGAGCCTCTTCAGTGGAAGTGTCAAAGCGAGCCGCGATTGCAGCAAACTCAGCGCGGGTGATGGTGTCGTTCGGACGGAACGTACCCGTCGGGTCGCCGGTGATGATACCAGCGTTTGCGAGAGTTGCTACAGCCTTTGCATACCAAGCATTAGCTGTCACATCAGTGAAGTTATGCGAGGTAGTTGCATACTCTGCACGAGCGTCATCGTTCAGGAGGCGGTAGAAAATCATAGCGACTTCTGCGCGAGTGATAGATGCGCCCGGCTTTACGGTGCCATCCGGATAGCCACCTACGTAAGCAATGTGCTTATCGGTAAGCATATCCTTCAGCTGCATTACAACCTTCAGAGTGTGATTTGCATCAACCTTCTTAAAGGTGTAATCCGTTACCGCACCAACGGACTTGCCATCAACAAGAACGTCCTTGATAACGTGCTTGTTATCCGGCTTGATGGAGATCGTGATGTCGTCACCCTTCTTGACGGTTACATCGCCATTCGGGGTAATGGTTGCGCCATCAACAGGATCAACGGTAATGGTTACATTATCACCAGTTACGGGGCCAACTGCGCCGCCGCCACCGGCACCACCACCGGCACCACCACCGCCGCCTGCGCCGCCGCCGCCACCGGCACCGCCCTGGTTACCAGAGTCAGTCTTGATCCAATGTGCGTATACGGTGGTCGTGATCGGCATAGCAGTGATATCAGACATGGAGATCTGAGTACCGCCATTTACCGTTGTGAACCAGCCATTAAAGGTGTAACCGGAACGAGTTGCAGTCGGCAGGTTGCTGATCTTGGATTTCTCAACAGTGTAAACGGAGGTGCCATTTACGCTGCCGCCATTGGCGTCGAAGTTGACCTCGATAACACCAATCGGATGCTTCTCGGGCTTACCATCGCCATCGGTATCCTTTTCATACCAATCGTCCTTGGTGCCCGGCTTGCCATCTTCGCCAACCCAGACCTTTTCGTCCTTGCCGTCCTTATCAACGTCCTTTTCGTACCAGTCATCCTTAGTACCCGGCTTGGTATCTTCACCGACATGGATGATTTCATCCTTACCATCGCCATCGATGTCCTTACCGTACCAGTCATCCTTAGTACCCGGTACGCCATCCTTGCCAGCAAAAATCTTATCATCTACGCCATCCTTATCAGGATCGGTCAGATAATAGTCATCCTCTGTGCCCGGAATGCGGTCTTCGCCGACCCAAACGGTTTCGTCCTTACCGTCGTGGTCAACATCAAAGTCGTAATGGTCATCCTTGGTACCCGGCTTGCCATCTTCGCCAGCAAAGATCTTCTCGTTCTTGCCGTCCTTGTCGATGTCTGCAGGGTACCAATCGTCCGGCGTGTCAAACTTATCGTCATCGCCTGCATAAACAGTTTCGTTCTTGCCGTCACCATTTATGTCATCGACATACTTGAGCACGATAACCATTACAGCATCGTCCTGAGAAGCAGTAATATTCAGCGGGTCAGACTCGTTTGTGCCGTACTTGTGAGTGTACTCTGCTACGAGTTCGTAGCGGCCCTTATCCATCTCGCCAGTGCTGAACTTGCCGTCAGCATCAGCAGTGATGGTAAAGGTCTTGTCACTGTCCATATTGCGCACAGTGATTACGGAGCCAGCGAGCGGGTTCTTGTGATCGGTTACTACAATGCCAGTTACCTGTACCTTGTCGGTATCCGGTTTCGGATCCGGATTCGGCTTGTCAGGATCGGTGCTGCCAGAGTTGGAAGTATCAACATTGTAGTCGCGGTGATCGTCGCCAACCTCAACAGTTACAATGTACTTGCCCGGCTTGAGGTTCGGGAACTCGTAATAACCATTGGAGTCAGTGGTGGTACGCTTCAGCTCGTTGCCGTCAGCGCCCTTTAGGATTACATCTGCACCTTCGATTACGTTGTCGTCGGTATCATGCACGTAACCGGAGATCGTAATGTTGTCAGATACCAGATTCGGCTTGATGAGGTTGTCCTTATCGTTCTCATAAGAACCATCGGTTGCAACATCATAATGTGCCGGGTAGGTAATCTTAACGGTGTAATCACCTTCGGAAGGAACATCGAAGCTGTACTTGCCATCAGCCTTGGTGGTCATGGACCACTCATTGCCTGCGCCGGATACCGTTACGGTTGCGCCCTCAACCGGGTTGCCGTTGATATCGGTTACAGTGCCGTCGATTACCGCATTGCTGGGCTCAACGGTCTTATTGATAGTAGTAGTCTTGGATGCATCCTCTGCCGGGATGATCTCCACCTTGTAGTTACCAGCCGTCAGGTTGGTGAACTCGTAGTAACCAGTTGCATCAGTAGTTACGGTGGAAATCAACTGAGCGTCTTCACCGTAAAGGTTTACAGTTGCGCCAACATACGGATTGTCATGCTCGTCCTTTGCGTAGCCGTTGATTTCGTAAGAACCAATCTTCGTAGAAACCGTCGTGGTCAGTTCGTAGTTGGTCTCAACGCGGTAGCGGCCATCGTCCAGCTCGGTGAATTCGTAGTAGCCGTCTGCGTTGGAGGTGGTAGTCTTAATGACATCCCACTCCTCAGTTTCCGGATTGTACTTCAGGAGCTTTGCGGTAGCGTTTTCAACAGGATCGCCATTCGGAGTATAAACATAACCGTTGATTGCATTCGAATGTGCCTCAGAAACCGGAGGCTCGTTCTTAATGCCAGTGAGCTCGACGACCAGCTTAACGGTGGTTGCCTTGTCGATGGTTACAGTCTTGGTGTCCGAAGTGCGGTTGCCAATCTTTGCTGCAAACTCATACTTGCCGCCTGCAATCTGGAGAGTTGCCTCACCAGAAGCGTTGGTCTTTGCGGAGCCATCGCTTGCGCCGGTGTAAGATACGGTTGCATCAGAAATCGGATCGCCGTTGGTATCAACGACTTCAACATTTACCTTGTAAGACAGGGTTACTGCCAGTACGATATCGGTCTTATCCTCGCCATCCAGATGGATAGTGGTCTCGCCGTTCGTCTCATAGCTGTAACCATTCGGACTCTCAACGACAGCAGTCAGATAGTAAGTGCCATCCGGCAGATCGTCAAAACGGAATTCACCATGATCGTTGGTAGAGGTTTCGAGGGTCTTGGTCTTATCGTTGCCATACTTGATAGTAACAACAGCGTTAGCCAGTCGGTTGCCCTCGTTGTCAGTAACTACACCAGAAGCGGTGCGGTCACCAGACGGAATTTCAGAACCCTTGAGAGTCAGGTCCTGAGTGGTATCACCCTTAACATTGATAGTAACAGTGTCGGACTGCTTGCCTGCTGCAGTTGCGTACAGGTTGTACTCGCCGAGCAAGTCAGCGTTCAGCACAATCTTGTACTCGCCGTTGTTGTTGGTGTATACCTTGCCCGACTTTGCGGAGCCAGTATAGTGTACGATACCATCAGCAACTACGCTGCCGTCAGCATCATAAACAATACCAGTGATAGTGATCGGGGTCTTCAGTTTGAGAGTAAGCGGCATATTACCCGATACGGTGTAGTCTGCTTCTGCAGTCTGGCCGTTGCTCTTAACGGTAACGTGGAAGTCATCGGGGAAAGACGGAACAGTGAACGTACCATCCGGACCAGTCTTGCCGTTATAATACGGAGTACCATCCTTCAGAGTTACAGTTACATCAGCGCCTTCAACCGGAGCATTGTCACCCTCACGGACAACAGAGCCAGAAACGGTGAAGCGATTGATTGTAAAGTCTACGCCGGTTACATCTGCGCCAGCTACCTTAACAGGTACGTTTGCGGTTGCCGGATAGATGTGGTCTGCATCAAACTGGAAGTTAGCGGAAGCGGTGTATTCGCCATCCATTACACCCATCGTCCAGTTGCCGTTCTTATCAGTCTGAACGCCGTATGCCTTATCCGGATCGGAATTCAGTTTGAGAACAACAGTAGCGTTAACAACGGGGTTGCCGTCCTGATCAGTTACCTTACCAGAAACGGTCTGTGCATTGATATTCCAAGACCAAACATCGCCCGGAGTAATACCAGACGGATAAGACTTGCCATAGCTGTCTGTATCCTGAGTGGTCTTGTCCAGCAGCTGCGTGCCGGATACCGGATACTCAATCTTGATCTTGTAGTTATCAGCCGGGATGTTTTTGTAAGAGAACGAGCCATTAGTGATAATGGTCTGCTCACCTACCTGCTGATTCTTGCTGTTAAGCAGGGTTACAACAGCGCCCAGCATCGGGTTGCCAGAGTTGTCAACAACATTTCCGCTTACAGCTACATTGTAGGTTACCTTTACTACGTTGTCTGGAGCATCGATGTAGTAAGTAGTCTTCGTATCGCCCTTCGTCAGTTCCAGACGATATGTGCCAGCATCCAAACCAGAGATGGTGTACTCAGAACCAGCTTCTACATTTGCTGCTACCTTAACGACGTTTGTAGTGGTATTGTACAGCACGCCGGAGTCAAAGCCTGCAGGCTCAGAACCGGAGATAGTGTACTTGCCATTAGCTTCAGTTACCTGCGGCTCGTACTCCTGGTAGCCAACAGATACATAATGGGTTGCGTAGATTTCGCCATTGCGGTACATTGCGACGCGGTAGTTGCCCGCATCATTTACCTTAATGGAGTAATCGCCCTTTGCATCGGTCAGGGTTGCGGTCATCAGGTTGAAGTTATCGCCAGTCTGTTTGTACAGCGCGACGGTAGCCGAAGCCTGTGCCGTACCATTGATGGAGTAGTTGCCAGAGATAGTGTAGTTAGTAAGGGTGGTGTAGTTGTCATCCGGATCGCCTGCGGTCAGATACTGAGTCTGCTTGTTTACAGCAGTGATCTTGACCTGATAGGTGACGCCAGAGGCAACGGTGAAATTGTAGGCGCCATTTTTGTCGGTGTAAGCTACATCAACAATGTCGCCGTCCGGGTTGATGATTTCTACCAGAGCAGATGTCTGCTTGCCATTCTCATCGAGAACCACGCCGCGAATTGTCGAGGTATTCTCCCCGAATACACGGTCAAAATACTGCGGTGCTACGGTGTAAGTGCCCGTTTCGAAGTCATTGTCAGAAATCGTGAAGTGCAGAACGCGAGAAGCGTTTGCGCTGTGGGAGAATACGCCAATATAGTTGCCGGCTGCCAGACCATCAACAGTCCAGTGACCTTCCGCATCAGTCGTGTTGTTACCTACCAGCGTATTGTTGTCTGCGGTATAAACGTAAACGTCTACGCCTTCGACAGGCTCAGTCGTGTGCACGCCATTATCGGAGTAATAAACGCTGCCGTCTACTACACACGGCTCCGGCGTCGGCTCCGGATCCGGAGTCGGTTCCACAGGATCAGTCGGATCTACAGGATCGACCTTCTTGTTGACCTGCTTAACGATGTCCTTCCACTTAACATCCGCTCCGCTTACTGCAAAGTTCAGTTTGTCAGCAAGTGCATCGGTGTTGTCGTAAGTGTAAGTGCTGCCGTCATAGTTAAATACAACATTAACCATGTAGGTGCCATCGCGCAGCTTATCAAAGCTGTAAGAGCCATCAGTCTTGGTGGTGGTCATGCCGACATACTGTGCATTTGCCAGATCGTCTTCCACCTTATACAGCAGGACAACGCTGCCTTCCGGCACCGGAGTCTTGGTTGCTGCATTGGTCTTATCGGTCTGATAGAATGCCTTGCCGGTTGCCTTGTAACGATAAATATCGCTGTCGGCGGTAGAGTCGCGGTTTACAATAATGTCCGCATCATTCTGGTCGCACAGATGGAGGTTAACACCTACACTGCCTGCGTAAGTGTAATCGCCATACTGATACGTTGCACGTACCGTCAACATACCCTGCGGGATATTGCGAATTTCGTAAGTACCGTCTGCATTGGTAGTAGTGCTGCCAACTGCAGTATACGTCTTGTTTGCTTCGTCATACAAATAAGCGGTTACCGGTACATTAGCCAGCTTAAATTCGTCGCTTGTATTGTACAGATAGTATACAGTACCGCGCACATCATAATAAGTATGGCTAATAGTCGTACTCGGCTCATACGGCTTACTAAAGTCGTAAGTCTGAGTATAACCGTCATTCAACAAAGCACTGAGCGGATCAGAGAAAACAGAAATCGTATACACATTGGTGTCGCCCTCATTTTCGTGAACAAATACATTGTTCCA
>OQVL01002237.1_pt1 | contig 11803 bp, 7 predicted proteins | sample 1691501 | NCBI WGS metagenome assembly OQVL01 (sample SAMN03418253, study PRJEB22391) | human gut metagenome | biome: human-gut; feature: organic feature; material: feces | host: Homo sapiens | place: Tanzania | collected 2013-01
CGCAGTTTTAAAATGTCATATTTTTGTCGGTACAAGGAAAAAAACGAAGCAATGCCATCTCTTGCGAGGCTTTTTGACGCAGTAACGGCGAAAAGAGGACTTTTTAAAACCGTATTGGTTCGACGCTCTTATGCCTAATTTTACTCTTCGCCGCCGAGAGCGGTATTAACTATTCTTGAATAGTCCTCAACCGTCATTTCGCCGCCGCGGTCATATGTTGCGGCAACCTCTGCCGCGGTGTTGCCGTCAAAGGTTTTCTTTGAAAGATATCCTTCGGAAAGCTGTGCGTCCAAAACGTCGCACACGCCGTCGCCGTTTATGTCGCCCAAAATCACCACGGTGTATTCAACCGTGCCGTATTTTCCCATGGTCGAAAAAATACGTGAGCCTGTGCCGAAAATTTCAACATCTCCGCTTTTATAAGACGGTGTTTTTACAACAACCGCGTCAGGGTCAAAGCTCATTATCTCATTCAAATCGCCTTTTGACGAGAGCGGAACCACAAGCGTCATAAAGTGCGTTCTGCTCCAATGGGCAGTGCCTTTCGGCAGAATTTCGGAAACCGTTTCGTAATTGAACCCGTTATTCATCGCAAATTTTTGCGCTTCGGTGCATTCGCGGCAAATAAGCGTTACACCCGTTTTATCGGAAATTATGTTTTCGGGAATATCCTTTGCGGTTGACGGAATATAAATCGTTTTTACGGCGGTGCAATCCGAAAAAGCATTTTCGTAAATTGTTTCGATGCCCTCTGAAATTATAACGTTTTGCACTTTGTTTTTATAGGAAAACGCGCCGCTTGCAATCGTCTTTACAGAAAGTCCGTTAATGCTTTCGGGAACGGTGATTTCGTCCCTTGAGACGTTGCACCTTGTTATTACAAGCGCTCCGTCCTCTTCAACGAAGTCAAAGTCGCCGTTTGAGCGAGTCCACTGCGCTCTGAGGTATGTTACCGAAGCCGGAACACTTTCGCCCGGGGCGTAAAGAACGCCGTTGTCGTCGAGCCATCTTAACGCGCCGTCCTCTGAAAACTCTTCGGGTACACTTAAGCCCTCCTGCGGCGGAGCTTTAAAGCTTTCGCCGTTTTTAACGACAATATTAATACCTTCTCTTCCGTCAAACTTTTCGCTGACAAAGCTTAACTTTACTGCCTTTAAGGAATCTTCCGAAAGAGCGTCGGCGCCTGTTATTTCAAGCACGGGTCGATAGCCGTGCCCCGCATAGCTCGTTACATAATCGCGGCTGCCGTTTGACGAAGCGCCGCGCACAATTGCGCCCGTTCCGCCGAATTCTGCCTGCTGACCGGGTGAAATATCATCCTCTTCCAATTCCTCCTGACCGACGGAACCGACAGAGCCGCAGTTATTGATATAGTCGCCTTTTGCTAAAATCCTGTCCCACTCGTTGTTTGAGTCGCCTTTTTTGCCTACGGACGGCGCGCGAAGCTGATAAGAAATATTGTTTAAAGAATAATCCGTACCGTAAATAAGGTTCTTTCCCGTGTCAAAACAAAGACCCGCGTGTGAAACGCCCGTAAAAATATTGTTTTCAGCGATGAAAAGCGAATGATAATATTTTCCGCTGCCGTATTTTGTCGCGTTCACCGTGCCCGCATATACAAACGGTGTGTAATGAAGCGTTTTATCGGCTAAATCGGCGTTTGCCCTGTCTAAATATGAGCCGAAACCCAAAGAAGTAAGGTCGAAGTAATAGGTCTCGCCGACTTCAAGCGAAAACTGCTCGTAATAAGGCCACTGCGCTTTAAGAGAATAAACTTCTGCGGGAACACTTTCGCCCGGGGAATAAAGGTTGCCGTCGTTTCCGAGCCATTTAAGACCTTTTGTTGTATAGTTTTCGGGCGCTGTGAGTCCCTCCGACGCGGGTGCCGAAAAATCAGCACCCCTTTTAACGATTATCTTTATGCTGCTTTCGCCGCCCAAAGAGCCGCCGTTTAAGTCAAGCGTCACTTCTTTAAGGCTGTTAAGACCCAGTGTGTTCGAATCTTTTATTTCAATCAACGGTCTGTAGCAATGAATTGTTACATACCCGTTATAAACACTTTGACTTTCGTCATCGTAGCCGGTATCGTATATGTTTTGAGTATTTTTAGCGCGCAAGCCATGAATCCCCGATATGGTGCCCGAATCCTGACCCCACGACGGTTCTTTATAGAAATTCTTGATGTTTATACCTTTTGCAGTAATTGCGTCCCACTCGTTAAAAATGGGAAGCCCCGCTTCTGTCTCTTCAAGGCTTTCAAACCTTTTATATGAACCGACAGACGGCATACGCAAAATCAAATCAAGACCGCCCTGTAAAAGGCTGTTGCCGTAGGCAAATCCGCCCGCCCTCAAATCATTCCAGCACACTTCTTTTGTAACGTTATATTCGCACATAAGAAGTCCTCTTGAAGCTCTTCTTGTCGCGGCGTATTCGTCCAATGCGCGTGTCCCGTCGATAACGTTATAGGAATCGACCGCGCCCGCGTATGTAAACGGCACATAGTGAAGCGATGTGTCGGGAAGCGACGTGTTCAGGGTGCCGGGAATTTCAAACGAGGAAAGGTCAAAGTAGTATGTGCCGCCCTCGTCCGGAGAAAACGCCGACCTTTCATAAATAGCTTTCGGCACAGGTGCGCCGAATTTTTCATCAATAGCCCAGATGTCGGTAAAATTCCAATAAAGCCCCTTAAAGGTGTCGGGATTTTTACGGGAAGCCTCCGAAACGCCATTGAGCGAAATACAGTAAACAACGCGCTCCTGATATTCGTCCTCCCCTAAAGGCTGAAGTCCGCAAATAGCGCCGACATTGCTGCTGCCGCTGACAGTGCCCATAGTGTAGCACCTGTTTGTAGAACCGACCTTTGAGCCGTTGTCAATACCGACAACGCCGCCTACAATTTCGCCGCCCGAAACATTTCCGACATTACCGCAGTTTTCAACAACGCCTTCGTTATTGGCGGTGATGCCGCCGACGCCGTTGCTGCCCGAAACATCCCCCTTGTTAAGGCACTGCGAAACCGTTCCCCATTCACTGTTCATACCTACGATGCCGCCGCCGTCTAACGAAGCGCTGACTTTCACATTGCTTGTGCAAGCGCCGACATAGCCTGCGTTATAGCCGACAACGCCGCCGACATTGAAATTGCCGCTTACTGTGCCCTCAACATCGAGGTTCACAATATTTCCGTCAAGATAGCCGAAAAAGCCCTGATAGTTGCCGCCGTTAACATAAAGCCCCGTAATTCTGTGGCCGTTGCCGTCAAATTCGCCCCAAAACGACTTTTTGTCGGTGCCAATGGGCGTCCACGGATTTTCGCTTCCGCCGAGGTATATATCGGCAAGAAGCTTTACTTTGGCGTCGCTGTACTTATTGCCCGAGTTTACCGAATCTCTGAAGGCTTTAAGCTCTTCAAGATTTGAAATTGTATAAGGATTCTCACTTGTGCCGCTCCCCGGGAGCACGGCGGCGTTTGCCGTTACCGTAAAAAGCCCTGCCGCCATAAGAACGGCGAGAAAAAAGCTGAATATTCGTTTTTTCATATCGTTTCCTCCCTAAAAAATCAAGCCCCGACTGTTGCGGGTTCTTCTTGAAGTTTAAAATCGAACTTCATTTCAAGCATAGAAAAAAGCTCTGCAACCACTTCGTTTGCTATTCTTTTTACATCAAGCCCCGAAATGTATTCAAGCACTTCTTTTTGCTCGGTTTCGGGCACTTTATAAACGCGCATGGCGGCGATAAGAAAGCGTTTTTGTTTTTCTTCAAGCGTGAAATGAATATCGCACTTTTTCTCCATATAATTTCGCATAAGCCCCGCCGTGCCTATCTCGGTCTCGTAAAAATCGCTCTCTTTGTAATCGGGCAGATATTTTCCGAAAATAGACATAATTTCTGTTGTTGTGTGCAAATATATGTACTCGGCAATTTCGGGCACGGAATACGCTTCGATATACATTTCGCGCAGGTTTTCGTTCAATTCTGTCAAAGCAAGCTGTATTGCGGTCTCGGCGGCATAAACGCACACGGGCGAAACGCCGACCTGCGCCGTATTTCTTGCCGCGGCAAACTGACCGTCAAACATGGCTTCGACAAGCTCTGCCAAAACGCCGTCTTTAGTGCGAAAAATGTTTTGATAGCTGCCCCTTGCAACGCCCGACTCTTCAACAATTTGGCTTACTGTTGTGTTTTTGTAGCCCTGTTTTAAAAAAAGACGGACGCACACAGACAAAATCCGCTTTTTTGTTTCATAGCTCCCTTTTCTCAGGGACATTTTCGGCACTCCTTTCAATCATTAATTAATACGCGTACTAATTATAGCATACCTGTTTTAATAAAACAAGAGGTCCGCGGAAAAAACGTGGATTTTCCGCGGACCGTCTTTTTAAAGTCATGTTATGATGTATTGGTATTTGGGTTATTTATACACAATATCTTCGCATTCCACAATGCGTTTTAATGAAACGCTGTTGTGCGTTGCGTTACCGAACATCACGGTTACATCTGCCGAAACGCTAAGCTCCGTAACATAGCGAACGCTTTTAAGAAACCCGTCGCTGCCTATCACCGCTTCAATTTCATAATGCGAATACATTACGCTGCGGTTTTCGGACTTTTTCACGCTGTTTTTCAACATATACGCAGACGATACTATACCGTCTATTGCGCCGCCGTTTAAAGCGACATTGTTGGCAAGCGCGTCAAGGTAGCCGCCGCTTTCGTTCTCGCCGCCCGAAAAAACGAGTGTAACCAAAGTTCCGCCGTCGGTCTTTTTGGTTTTTGCCGAAACAAGCTTTGAAAAGTTTTCGTTTGAAAGCTCAAACCGCCCAAACTCACATTCGGAACTGTTTTCTTCACAGCTTTTAAGAACGCCGTCTTTCGACACTCTTCCCTGAAAATAGCTTGAAACGCTGTTTTGTAACAAGGAGTTCGTAATATTTGAAGATATATCTTTATCGTAATCTTTCCGGGAATACTCAACCGTGCTGTAGCCCGTCGGTTTTTCAACGGCGGCTTTATACATATTCACAATTTCTTCAGCCGACAGCGCTTCTTCGTCATAGCTACCGCCGAGAGCTGTGTTTACAAGCTGCGAATAATCTTCAACCGTCATTTCGCCGCCCCTGCCGTTTGTTGCGGCAAGCTCGGCGCAGTATTTGCCGCCGAAGCTTTTCTTATTAAGATACGTTTCGGCAAGCTGTGCGTCCAAAACGTCGCACACGCCGTCGCCGTTAAGGTCGCCCTTTATTACTATTTTATATACGGCGGTGCCGTACTTTTCGACTGTAGACGATATAAGCGAGCCTGTTCCGAAAACCTCTGTTTCGCCGTGCTTATACGAGGGTGCGCCGTATATTTCGGTGCCGTCATTGGCAGTAAGAATTTTATTTAAGTCGCCGCCGCTCTTTTGCGAAGCAATTATCACGCCGCTGTGCTCATCGCTGAAATATGACGGAGCAATTACAAATATATCCGAAATCACTTCACACTTTAAAAGGTTTTTCAGTGCAAATTTGTGAGCGGCGGTATTTTCGCGGCATATTATTTTTGAAGAATAACGTGTTTGATACAAAGCATCGTCTGCAATGCTTGTCACCGTTGACGGAATATAAATTGCGCCCACATAACATTTATAAAAGGCTTTTGAAGCAATGCTCTCTATTCCCTCTTCAATTATAATACTGTCGCACGTTACATCGCCGAATTTACTGCCGTCAAACGCCTTTTCGCCTATACCCGTCACCTTAAAGCCGTTTATTACCGCGGGCACCGTGAACGTTTTTTCTTTGGCATAGCATTTTGTTATTATAATGCCGCCGCTGCCGTCGGGCATCCATTGGAATGTGCAGTTAACACAGCTTGAATTACGCTTTGTTTTTTCTTTATTTACGCGCGTTGTATTGCAAAGACTGCACGTTTCGTTTGCATAGTGCGGGTGCGCTTCGCCGTAGCCCGTTATTTCAAACGTGTGAGCGTCGGGGTCTGTCGGCAAAGCTGTTTCATCCTTATACTCTTCGCACCTTGTGCATTTGTGCGCTTTTGTACCCTCTGTTTTACAGGTAGCCTTAGTTATAACCGTCCATTCGTCGGAATAATCGTGCCCCAATGCGGCAAGAACGGTTTTTTCGCTCTCAAGAGAACAAACCGTGCAAACAAACGCTTCATAGCCCTCTTCAAGACAGGTCGGCGCTTTTACAACCTTCTTTTTTTCGGGGAAGCTGTGCGGCGTTTTCGGAATTTCGACCGTTTCACACTCGCCGCCGCAAACTGTGCAATGCATACCCTTTAAGCCGGTGCTTTCGCAGGTCGCTTCCTTTATAACGACCTCTATGCCGTCGGGCATATGCGCGAGCTTTTCAAAATATTTGTACTTCTTACTGTCACAGCGCGAACACTTAATATACGCCACGCCCTCTTCGGTGCAGGTCGTTTCTTTCTCCATTATGTATTCGCCGCTGTAGTCGTGCCCGAGCGCCGCCTTTGTGAAGCTTGACATAACCGTGTCGCAGCGCACGCAGCGGTAGCTGTATGAGCCGCTTTTTGTGCAGGTCGGCTCATAGTCGATTGTTGCGGTGGTGCTTCTTTTGTGCCCTAAAGCTGAAACGGATATGCTTTGCGCAACCTCGCCGCATTTGTCGCAGTATTTAACTTTTGTGCCGTTTTCGGTACAGGTGGCTTCTTTTTCTACAGTCCATTCTGTCGAGGTGACTGTGTGCGCCTTTAAAACGTTTGAATAAACGACAAATGTTTCGCCGTTATTATCGGTGCTTGTCACTTTGCAGTAATAATATTCGTATTCGCTGTCGGCAGGCGGTGCGAAATATTTTGAATTTGCGCCCTCTATTGGCGTTCCGCCGCCTATGGCGTTTTCGGCGGAATTGAACCACTGATATTCTCTGTTAAAGCCGAGAACGCCGAACATAACCTCCGCTCTGCCGGCTATCGCCTCAGAAGAAACATCTTTCCAAACGGCCGTTTCGGGAGAAAGCTGTACAAAGCTTTCACCGAGGTCGAGACTTTCGGCTTTTTCTTTGCACTCGGCGCCGCCGTACACCTTGCCGCTTGTCGGAGCCAGCCATTCTAAAACGGTTGAGGGAAGCGCCGCTTTCGTGTTTGCGGGGTAAGAAGCGCAGGTAAGTGCGCTTTCATATATTACAGCGCCCGCAGACGCGCCGTCGAACGCATTTTGAGCGACGTTTAAAACTTTAGGGAAATACATTTCGCCGCTGACTGCCGTGTTGTTAAAATCGCCGCTTTTAATTTCGGTAAGCTCCGGAAGTTCAAGGTCTTTTAACGCCTTGCAATTATTAAACGGCGAAGAACCCATAGCCGTTACATTCGGAAGATTTACCGTGTTAAGCTTAACACAGCCGCTGAATATTGAGTCGCCTATATAATCGGCTTTATCCATAGAAACGCTTTTAAGAGCGGTACAGCCCGAAAAAAGATTGTCCGAGCCGCTTAAAACATTCGGAAGAGAAGCAGTTGCAAGACTTGTGCAATCCGCAAAGGCATATTTGCCCGCAGTTTTAAGTAAGGAAAAATCAATTGAAGTAAGTCCGCTGTTTTTGAAAGCATATTCTTTAGCGGTTTCAAGTTTTTCTCCGTCAAAGCTTTTGAGCGCTTTGCATCCTTCAAAAGCAGAGATTCCCGCTTCTGTGCAGTCGGGGAATGAAAGCGCAGAAAGCGCTTCACATCCGTAAAACGCTTTGTCGTTTACGGTTTTTACATTAGGCATTGTAACATCGGAAAGATATTTACAGCCGTAAAAGGCCTCGGCGCCTATATTCTCCACACCGTTTGCCGTAATTTTTGTGATTCCCGAAGCGCCCGAAAACATATTATCGGGAAGGCTTGTGACAGAATCAGGCAGAACGATTGAATTAAGCCCTACAGCGTCGAATATACCTGCCGTAAGAGCCGTTGTTTTTACGCCCTTTATGACCTCGGGAACGGTAACGTCACTGCTGAAACCCTTGTATTTTGTAACAACGCCGTTAAGGTCGCTTTCCCAATACCTGTCGGTAGAAGAAAAATCCGAAGTGTATTCATTTGTAATCGGCTCTGATATTTTACAGCCCTTTTTAAGGGCAAATGCCGTTACCTTTGTCGTCGCGGATATGTATATGGGCGACGTATATTTTACATAGCCGGCAGTTGATGCCATTTTCGACGTTTTATAATAAATTTCGGCACCTTCGTTTTCGGGCGAAAGCTCAAGATAAAATTCACGTTTGAACTTTCCTTCGGGCACGCTGAACAAAACGCCGTTATTTTCATTTAATTCGCGCGTGACATACTCTGCCCACAAGCCGCCCGGTTCGCTCTCACCCACAGCCATAATTCTGTTGTCTTTAAGAATTGTCCTTACTTCTTCGGGGGTTTGACCCTTTCCCGAAAGCAATATGTATGACGCGGCAGATGTGACAAACGGCGTCGACATCGACGTTCCGCTCATGGTTTTATACTGCCCGTTAAGATATGCGCTGTAAACGTCTATTCCGGGGGCGGCAATATCCACAGGCGCGCCGTAGTTTGTGTTTGACGCTTTTTTCGTATAGTCCGTGCTTATATTCATTACGGTTACGCACTCGTCAAAGCAAGCGGGCGAATATTTGCTTTTACCAAGGTCGCGCGTGTTGTTGCCCGCCGCCGCAATCACTGTTATTCCCGCGTTATAAGCCGTCTTTACGGCGTCGTGCATAACGGTGCTGTCGCCCGAAATCACAAGACTTAAATTTATTAAATCAACGCCGTCCTCAACCGCGGCATAAACGCCGTTTGCCGTTTGAAGCTCGGTGCCCGTACCGAAGTTGTTAAGCACCTTATACGCCTTGATTTTTACGTTTTCTGGGGTGTTGTCGGCAATAATTCCCGCAACGTGCGTGCCGTGGCCCCAATCATCCTCAGACGAGTCGCCGCCGATAAAATTGCCGCCAGACGGCAGAAGCCTTCCCGAAAACATCTCGTGGTCGGAATCTATGCCGCTGTCGATAACGGCAACGGTTTTTTGCGACTTAAATGTAATGCCGTTTTCATTTATATAGCTTTTAAGCGCCGTAAGGCCGCATGCGTCTGCCTGCGGCTTTGTGGGCGAGGTTATTTCGGATGCGGAAGTAACGGCATTTTCCTCTTCAACGGCATCGTTTATTGATACGGTTTTGTCCTCGGCAACATATTCAACGGATTTTAAACCGCCGTAATACTCAAGCGCCCTGTCCGCAGAAGCGGCATTGTCGAACTGAAAAACCTGAAGCCCGCCGTAGCCCGAAACAAAATCTTTTGCGTCAAGGCTGTTGACCTTTAACTGTGATTTTACGATTATTCTGTATGTTCTGCCGTCGGAATTTTCGTTTTCGTATTCGGAGACTATCCGCGAAACCTCTTTTGAAAATTCGCCCAGCTCAATTTCTTCTAAGCGCGCACCGCCGTTTATCCCCGCTGTAACGCACAAAAGAAGAAGAGAAATAAGCGTTAACGCCGCCGTTAATTTTTTCATAGTCCTGTCCTCTTAAGGTGTTTTAAATTTCCTGTGACCGATTAAAAATGCAAATTCCGGCAAGGAAGTTTGCACTTATTGTCAGGGTTGTATTTTAATTTGCAACTTCCGAAAAATATCAGGTCTTTTTGTTGTAATGTTATCCGCCCCGAAATCCATCGCCGTTAAAATGTCCTCTTTTGTATCGGGAGTCCAAAGCGAAACCTTAACGCCGCTTTCGTGCATAACGTCGCAAAAAAGCTTTGAAGCACCCGTAAAATCGCAGTTCACGCCCAAAGCGCCTAAATCCTTGCAAAGGCGAGCCGCGCTTTGTGCCGCGCTTTCTTCGGTGCGCTCGCTTTCGGTTATTTCGTGATTGAGCCAATACGGAACAGACGAATTTTCTTTTACGGTATTTACCCAATCGGCAATAACGCCCGTATAAAACGTTCTTTTTAAAAGCCCGTATTTTTTCAAAACGGCTTCAAGCTCATCCAAGCCTTTAAGCGACTTCAAATCAAGATTGAGCCTTATGTTTTCATAGTCCTTCAAAAGCTCAAACGCCTTATAGATATACACGCCCTCGCCTATATGGGGGTTTGCCTTGTGTATCATAACAGGCGTTCGGTTATCGTCAAAGCTCACGTCAAGCTCGATTATTTCGGCATTGGCATTTATCGCCTTTTCTACGGACTCAACCGTATTCGGCTTTGTTGAAAGCGCACCCGCATGGAAAGTTAATGTAGGTTTTTCATCTTTTATTTTCATATCCAACAGCTCCGTATCAATCGGAATCTTTATTAGTGTATTAATTATATTCCTTTATATTATTCAAGTCAATATGTAAAGCAACGACAGTAAAAGCGCCTCGTCGCACCCCTCTTCGCTTAAAAGCAGTACGAGCGACAAAATAAGCGCCGCGTCGCCGTCTATGTTAAGAGAGCCGAAAGCCTTGCCGAGCTTTTCGCCTATATCCCCGAAAAATGCCCCGCTTTTTGAAATATCTTTATTATTTTGCTCAATCGGTGTATTGCCGCTTTTTGCATATTCCTTTAAGCTGTCAAGCCAGCCTTCGGGCATCGGCACTCTTTTAGGCTCTGATTTTTCGGCACGCCTTTTTTGTGAATTTTCTTTTATAACACCGTTTCCGACAGCCGCCTGTGCTCGTTTTTGCATTTCTTCAACGCGGCGCACGGCTTCGTCCTGCATTTTCATTATTTCGGCATATGTGTAATCGCTCATAATAAACCCTCACAAAAGCCCGCCGTCTTTTAACAGCGGGATAACGGACATAAGCTTTATAAGTTTTGCCGCCTCGTCCGCTTTTTTTCTTCTGCCCTCCGACAAGAGCGGTTTAAGCGCCGAAATAAAATCGGCGCGCTCGTCGTGCTTGTTAAACTCGCCGATTATCGGCGCAAGCTTTGATATTACCGACAAATCGGGAAAACCGATGTTTGAAAAATCAAACGGCACAACGCTTTCGCCCTCTTTTTTCGGGGGCGCGGCGTCGGGCGTTTCGTTTTTACCGATAATGCCCTCGGCCACCTTTTTTAAATTATCTATATCGCTTTTTGAAAGCGAATTGAGAATACCGGAAATATCAAGGTCAGACATTAAGATTGCCCCCCGTAAGCTTTTCAAAAAGCGCTTTTGCCGCGTCGCTTTCAAGAATTGTTCGCATTTTGTTTTCGTCCGACAAAACGTCTTTTAGCTTTTCTGCGTCTTTTTTGTTCAGATTCTTTTCTATGAAGTCGTTTACGCCGCTTTCGCTCGAAAGCTTTCCGCTTTTGCCGCTTTCGGAGGCTTTTTTTATTATGTCGTTAAAATTAATCTTATCTGCCATTGAAAAAATCTCCTTTTAAAAGTATAATTGTACAGAACGGCAGGGTAACCCGCAATTTATACTATTCTATTCAAGACAAGAGGTGCATATGTGTGCGTATACTCATTCTTTCGGACGCCCACGGCGCAAACTTCAACCTGATTGAAGCGCTTGAAAAAGAGCGTGAAGCCGAGCTTGTTTATTATCTCGGCGACGGCGCAAACGCTGCTGACGATATATTCTATCCGTACCGCAATAAAAAGTGCTTTATAACGCTTAAAGGCAACTGCGACCTCGGCGCGTCTTTCCCCGAGCGCGACATAAGAAGCGTAAACGGCGCAAAAATTTACGCCTGCCACGGGCACAACGAAAACGTAAAATACACATATTCGCACCTTAAAGAGCTTGCGCGCGAGAACGGCTGTAACGTCGCTCTTTTCGGTCACACGCATACGCAGTATTACGATTATGACGACGGGCTTTATCTTTTTAATCCGGGAAGTATA
>OQVL01002239.1_pt1 | contig 11797 bp, 12 predicted proteins | sample 1691501 | NCBI WGS metagenome assembly OQVL01 (sample SAMN03418253, study PRJEB22391) | human gut metagenome | biome: human-gut; feature: organic feature; material: feces | host: Homo sapiens | place: Tanzania | collected 2013-01
GCCGAAACGCCTTAAATAGAGCGTTTCGCAAGTGCGCTCTATGCGCCTATACCTAAAAATATATTTGTTTATTTTTGTTTATTGATATTTTATTACAGATTATCAACTTGATAGGTGCTTGCGAAAATTCAGTAAAATATCCACTTGCATCAGGCAATACAAAATATCAATTGGTAAAAACGACCAGACCACATAACAACAAAAGAATTCATCATATCTTGACAGGCAAACCGTCAAACACTTGAGAAATCCAATATTTTATTCGATGCCACTGAATAAAAACGAACGATTTTATTCGATGCCGGCGAATAAATACTTGCGATTTTATTTAGCTTTCGCAAAATCAAAGTAAATCCTTTGCTGTTTCAAAAGAAAAACGCTATATTTGCATTCGCATTTATGTATGCAAGCATGTAGATGGGAATATACGATACACCCGTCTCCACTCTGCCGTGACTTTGGAAAACTTGGCAATATTGACCACGGATTTACTTTCATGCAAGTGAAATATCCTTCCATATTCAAGTGGCAGGCATCGCCCACATCAATGACGACCCGTTTGTAAAACCAAAAGAAACTGAATATCATTCCCCTTATGACAAGAAGAAACCTCCTGCTGATGCTTCTGATCTTCGTTGCATCCATCGCGAAAGCACACGATTTTGAAATCGACGGCATCTATTACGAGCACATGTCAAGAGCCGATATGACCGTGGCTGTCTCATGCAAAGGCAACAGTTGGGACGCGTCAGAAGAGTATTCCGGCAACGTCGTTGTGCCTTATACTGTAACTCACAACGGCGAGCATTACACTGTAGCTGCCGTGAGGTCCTATGCCTTTATGGGAAACACCAAACTGACTTCAGTCACTTTGCCATTCACAGTCAAGTCCATCGGCAATTTCTCGTTTTCCAATTGCACCGCATTGGAGACCATTGATTTTGGCGGAAACGTAGAGACCATAGGCGAGAACGCATTCGCCAACTGCACCGCATTGAAGGAAGTGGACCTTCCCAAGACAATGCGCAGGATTGGACCATCCATATTCTACGGCTGCACCAGCCTTACTTCTGCCATCGTCAGAGGAAGTATGGAGGAAATACCCGAGAATGCCTTCTATGAATGTGCAAACATGACATACTTCCGCATCCCCTACGGAGTGAAGAAAATGGGCAAGATGGCTTTCTTCAACTGCAGGAAACTGGCAGACATCGACCTCGATGTGTTCATGGAGGAAATAGGAGAAAGATGCTTTGAGAACTCTGGACTTGAGCGAGTTATACTCCCCACCACGATGAAGAAACTGGGCAATAGTTGCTTCGCTTATACGAAACTCGGCGAGATAACAATCCCGGACGGCATCAAACGCATCGAGAACGCTGCTTTCCTGCAATGCGAATCATTGAAGAAAGTAGTGGTCGGAACTGATGCAAACCATGACACGGACAAGATATGCATCGCTTATCGGGCGTTCGGCTACTGCAAGAATCTGGAGTCAGTATTCCTTTCCAATGATGTCGATACGGTAGGGTCATTCTCATTTGAGCACTGTGATGCGCTGAAAGACCTGCACCTCGGCAGCAATATCAGAATCATAGAGGACCGCGCATTCCAATATTGCGGTTCGCTTGCAGAAGTTTCTCTTCCTGTAAGCCTTACAGAAATGGAGTATGGCGTATTCACTAATTGCTCAAACCTGAAGAAAGTGACATTTGGAAACGCCCTGCAAACTATCGGCGAGAGCGCATTCAGCAACTGCAAGGCGCTGGAATCCATCTATCTGCCAGCATCCATCGACTCTATTGGCACTGGAGCTTTCGACAAATGCTATGCCCTCGCTTCAGCCACTCTCGGCAAAGGGCTAAGAGTTCTGGAGACCGGTGCTTTCTCAAACTGCTCCAATCTGGAGGAAATATCCATCCCGGACGGTTGCTCCGAGATAAAGAGCAGGACTTTCTATTACTGCAAAAAGCTCCGTAAAGCCACATTGGGCAATGGTATAAAGAGCATCGGGGAAGAAGCTTTCAGAGAATGCACTGCGCTGGAAACCGTGATACTGCCGTCCGGCACCGAACATATAGCCAAGAACTGTTTCTATAATTGCAGGAATCTCACCGACATCAATCTCGATGGCGAGCTTCGCTTTATCGGTGCAAGTGCATTCTTTGCCACATCCATATCGCAGCTTTCATTCCGCAACACTCTGGAAACCATTGAGGCTTATGCCTTTGACAGTTGCAACAAACTGCAGGGCGTGGTCATTCCTGCCGCCACTGAAAGCATCTCGCCTGACGCTTTCAGCAGATGCCAGGCATTGAAATTCATTCATGTGGACAAAAACAACCCTGCCTACTGCGACATCGACGGACTGCTCTATACCCACGACAAGGATACGCTCCTCATATATCCTTGGGCTAAAGGCAGAACTGCCATCGTCCCGGATGGCACAAAGACCGTGCTCAACTCGGCATTCTCTTCTTCCAGAGTCACTGTCATGTTCCTGCCTTCTTCATGCAGGAAGGTGGAATCCTGGCCAGGACTTTACAATCTTACCGTGGTCTGGCCTATCTCTTCCGCTGATGGAGTCGAGGCTGCTTCCATGAGCAAGAGCGCACTTCTCTTCGTGTCCAATGGATCTGAAGGCAACATCAAGGGAAAAGGTGCTTTCGCAAGGGTGAGGAATGTCTATGGAAAGACACTCACAATGGGACCTGACAGCATTGCTTATCATCTCACTACAGGCACCAAAGGCACTCCTGTCGCTGAGGTAGCACTCAACTATGGCACTTATCTGACAGACTACAAATGCCCAGAAACAGTGGAAATTGGCGGCAAGACATACACCATAACGTCAATCGGCGAATATGCCTTCTCGCAGAATACCGGCACGCTACATTCCATAGAACTGCCTTCCACATTGGAAAACATCAAGGAATACGCCTTCGGCACTGTGGAAAAGGTGACCTCCGGTGTGCTTTCCCCACAGCCGGTTTCCACCGATGCCTTCTATAGCAGCACATTCAGCAATGCCCCTCTCTATGTTCCGGCTGGCACTGCCGGCAAGTACAAGTCGGCTGAAGGATGGAAGAAATTCTACAAGATTATTGAGATTGCCGGCACAGGCATAGATGAAACCACCGTTTCTGCCACTGAACCTTATGCCGTTTTTGATGCAAACGGACGGAGAACCAATGCCCTGAAGCGTGGACTGAATATCCTCCGATATGGCGATGGAACCGTGAAAAAGGTGATAAGAAAGTAAAAAAATGGTGCAAAAGATTACTTTATCCCATAAAAATGGGCGTATTGTTTGTTAATTTGGCGTTTTTTTGTTAACTTTGCACGGAATTACGACCTTGTTAATACTAAACTATCGTACCAATAATGGGAAAAAGAATAAAGAAACTAAAAAAGATACGTCTGCATCACGAGGGAACTGACACTCTGGTTTTCGGACTTATGTTCATCGTGGCAATAGGCATAATCCTCTGGCGCTCCTTTGAGACACACATACCTTTCTATTGCTTTATAGCAGTCTTCGGCATCATATATGGCATCATTGTCAATTTCTTCCGTTGCCCTATCCGCATCTTTGACGAGAAGGACGAGACGGAAGGCATCATCGTAGCTCCCGCTGACGGCAAGATTGTCGTGATGCAGGAGGTGGAAGAGACAAAGTATTTCCACGAGAAGCGCAAGATGGTCAGCATCTTCATGAGCCTCTTCAATGTGCATGCCAACTGGTTTCCGGTGGACGGAAAGGTAAAACTGGTGCATCATCAGAATGGCGCATACCACAAAGCGTGGCTCCCGAAGGCAAGCGAAGAGAACGAAATGGCTGATGTCATCATCGAAACGCCTGACGGACAGCAGGTATTGTGCCGCCAGATTGCCGGTGCCATGGCTCGTCGCATCGTGACTTATGCCAAGGAAGGCGAGGATTGCTTCATCGACGAGCACCTCGGTTTCATCAAGTTCGGATCGAGAGTGGACCTCTATCTGCCTCTCAACGCAGAGATAAACGTGAAGCTCGGACAGAATACTACCGGCAACCAGACGGTAATCGGAAAATTGAAAACCAACTCTTAGTTTTAATTCATAATGCACATTTTTTAAATGCATAATTCATAATGCATAATTCATAATTGACTTATCATCAAACTGATTATGAATTGTGAATTATGAATTATACATCGTGAATTGTAAATTATGAATTATGAATTGTGAATTATGAAAAAGCATATTCCTAACACTATAACCTGTTGCAACCTCATCTCCGGATGCGCTGCAACAGTTTTTGCCATTTATGGAGTACCGGAAATGGCACTTCTCCTCATCATCCTCGGTGCTGTCTTCGACTTCTTTGACGGTATGTCGGCGCGTTTGCTCCACGTTTCCAGCGAGATAGGCAAGGAACTCGACTCTCTTGCCGACGACGTGACCTTCGGCGTGGCTCCTGCAAGCATCCTGTATTGGTATCTCGGCATGATTGACTATCCTTCTTTCCTTGAACCGATGCGCGAGATAGTGCCGTTCTTCGCCTATGTCCTTGCAGCTTTCTCAGCGCTGCGCCTTGCGAAGTTCAATCTCGACACAAGGCAGACGACATCATTCATCGGGCTCCCTACCCCGGCAAATGCCCTCTTCTGGGGCTCTCTCATTGTGGCTTTCAAGGTGGAAATGGCTGACAGCATCTACACCCTGCCACTCCTTATCGCCGGAATACTGTTCAGCAGCTGGCTGCTCGTGTCTGAAGTTCCGATGTTCGCACTCAAGTTCAAGCAGTGGGGCTTCAAGGGAAATGAGATAAAATACGGCTTTGTGGCTTTCAGCGCAGTCTGCCTTATCGGCGGAATAACTTACGGAATATCCACAGAGAACTATCCTCTCTCCTTCTTCCCTCTCTGCCTTATCATCCTCGCATACATTTTAATATCTATACTTACCCAAAAGAATCAGTAAGCCTATGGGCGCACTAATATCCTTTCTCCTGCTTCCGATACTTGTCATCCTGATACTTATCCTCATATTTGGTATATTCGCATACGCCAAAATCATGAAAATGTGGTACCAGTTGACCGGTCGCAAACCTAAGAACGGCTCTTTTTTCCATTTCAATACCGGCTCCGGTTCGTCATGGTATGCCACTAATGGCAATCAGGATTTCAGCAACAGCAATGCCCAGAGCGGCAGAAACCAGAGCAACAACGCTTCGCAGCATACCACTTCAAAGGCTCCTGGCGGACAGAAGAAGATCTTCTCGAAGGACGAAGGCGAGTATGTGGATTTCGAAATGGTAGAATAATCAGGGCGCAGAGATGAGAACAGCCATTATAGGAGCAGGTGCGGCAGGTTGCTTCTGCGCCATCAACATCAAGAGACTACATCGTGATTGCGATGTGGAGATATTTGAATCGGGCACCCATCCGCTCGCTAAAGTAGCCGTGACAGGTGGTGGACGATGCAATCTCACCAACTCATTCCGTAACATCACCAACCTTTCCGAAGCTTATCCACGTGGTGATAAGCTGATGCGTCGTGCCCTTTCGGTTTTCAGCCATGAGGACACGATGAACTGGTTTGAGCGTGAAGGCGTTGTCCTCGTCACGCAGGACGATGAATGCGTATTCCCTCAGTCGCAGGATGCCATGGAGATAGTCAACACCTTGACCCGCCTTTGCCGTCGTGAAGGCGTGGCGATACATCTCCGCACACGCGTAAATATAAACAAGGTGGACGGTGGTTTCATGGTGGGAGACAAGTTTTTCGACAGAGTAGTGGTCGCAGTAGGCGGATGTCCGAAGGCTTCCAGACTCGATTTCCTTTCTTCTCTCGACCTTGCCATAGTACCTCCCGTGCCATCTCTCTTCACATTCAATATCTCCGGCGACTGGCATCAGCGCCTGATGGGCACCGTGGTGGAGGACGTTACGGTGAGTCTTGCAGGCACAAAGCATAGGAGTCATGGCGCTATTCTTCTGACTCACTGGGGAATGAGCGGTCCTGCCATCTTGAAATTGTCCTCGTATGCCGCACGCCATCTTGCCGAAAATGATTACAAGGGCACGATAGCCATCAACTGGTGTGGAGGTGAAAACGAAGAGACTGTGCGCCAGTCGCTTGGCAATATGATGGCATCCAATGCCCAGAAACTCATCACCAATGCTTATCCCCAGCATCTTACGCAAGCCCATTGGCTCGTGATGCTCGAACGCGCCGGCGTTCCTGTCACCCAACGCTGGGGAGCACTGAACAAGAAGCACATCAACCGTCTTGTGACAGTATTGACAGCCGACGTGCATCACATCACCGGACGTTGTCATTTCAAGGAAGAATTTGTCACAGCCGGTGGCATTTCATTGTCTGAAATCAACATCAAGACTATGGAATCAAAGCGTTATCCCGGTCTATACTTTGCCGGAGAAGTGCTCGATGTCGATGCCATCACCGGCGGCTTCAACCTTCAAGCCGCATGGTCAATGGCTTATGTCGTGGCTCGGAATTTCAAGTAAGGATCTTGTGGTTTCGTTGTCTTGTGGTTTTGTGGCGCTTAATTTTGTGCTGGATTACACAGGCGGGTTTTTATCTGACCTATACGATGTTAAATCCGACCTGCTGTTTAGCAGAGAAAATTTCAAAATGGCGGAAAAGCTGTTTCGTATGGATTATGAAAAGCTGGAGGACAACACATTCAGAAAGACGATCCATAAGCACGAGGAGGCGGGCGCCAGCCGGTGGGCGCGGTTTTCGTACTTTATGTGGACCAGCCAGGTGTTTGTTAAGGGCGTGTTTACGGTAGCGGTATCTGTGGTGATGATCCTGCCGCTTTTGAAAATCGGTTTTACCAAAACCGGCAATTCATTTTTTGAAAGACCTGTCTTTCTGATCCTGCTGATTGTTACTCTGATTGTTATGGCGGCGGTTATGGCGTTGATTGCCGTGCGGATGAACAAGTCGTACCTGGCTGCAAACGAGGCGTATGCCACGCTGGATCGTCTGTTCTATTCGCTGATTGACCTGTTTGCCGATTATAAAACCGGTAAGGAGATACGTCTATACAAAGAGCAGCACTTGATCGGCAAAATCGCAACGGAAAAGATTCTTACTGACGGCGAAAAAACGCTGAAGCAAATTTCCATGCGCACCGCAAAAACCAGCTCCATCGTTGCGGTGATGGGTGCCTTTGTTGCCTTTGGCGTGTATGTTTTTATCGGAGTCAAGGGCAATTTGGGGCTGTTTGACATTGGTGCGCTGGTGATGTACTGCGGCGCTTTTATGCAGATCGTAAACGGTGTTATGCTCATCGCTAACACGCTGGGCAAGCTAGCGGAGATCTTGCCGCTGGCTCGGATTTATTTTGAGATTATAGAGTGCACAGACAGCAAGCAATACGGTACCCGGACCCTGGACGGTGACCGATTTGAGATTGAGTTCAAAAATGTGTCGTTCAAATATCCGGGTGCGGAAAGCTATGCGCTGCAGAATGTTAATCTGAAAATAAACAATGGCGAGCATTTGGCCGTGGTGGGCAGGAACGGCAGCGGCAAAACCACCTTTATCAAGCTGATGTGCCGCCTGTATGATGTGACCGACGGCGAAATTCTCATCAACGGCGAGAACATTCAGGCATACACCAAGGAGAGCATTACCGCACTGTATTCCGTCGTGTTCCAGGATTTCAAAATCTTCTCCGTGCCCCTGAAAGATACGGTTTGCGCCGGTTCCGCTTTTGACCGGGACAAGCTGTATACCTGCCTGGAAAATGCCAATATTAAGGAGAGAGTGGAGCACCTGCCCCATCGGGAAAACACTTATCTTTATAAGAATCTGGACAAGGGCGGCGTAGAGATCTCCGGCGGCGAGGCGCAAAAGCTCGCGCTTGCAAGGGCACTTTATAAAGACGCGCCGGTGGTGGTGCTGGACGAGCCTACGGCGGCGCTGGATCCGATTGCGGAGAACGAGATTTACAGCCGCTTCAATTCCTTTGTGCAAAGCAAAACGGCCATTTACATTTCGCATCGGCTGTCCAGCTGCGTCTTTTGCGATACCATCGCCGTGTTTGATCACGCAAGGTTGGTGGAAAGCGGCACCCACACAGCGCTTTTGGCTGCCGACGGCCAATATGCAGCGCTGTGGAACGCGCAGGCAAAGTATTATGTGTAGCCTGCAGCAGCACAACAATGCCGCTCCCGGCGAAAACGAAAAAATGAAGGAAAAAGCAAAAAAACAGACATCCGTGTGGATGTCTGTTTTTTTCTTGCAAAATGCGGCAGCGGTTTTATTGACATCCGTCCAAAAATGTGATTTGATATACACAGAGCGCTTTTGTATTGTAAAGACAGTCGGGGCGCGCACAAAACAGCTTCAGATTGCAAAATGACATTTTGCGACCATGTTATGCTTTTGACGGCAGGAGGAGATTTTTATGAATAGAAAGAATATAGGTATAGCTTTTGGCACGCTTTGTGGGCTGGCAGCTTTAACTGCAACGGCAGCGGAAATATTCTATGATATCTCAATCAACACGAAATCGCCTATCCATATGAGCAAACTCAACAATTTGGTTCAAAAAGCCACGAATACTGCCGGCGATGAAGAGGAAGCAAGTGCAAAATACAGCGGTATGACAGGCACGCCGGAAATTAAAGAATGGTATGCTACACACGGAGAGGATGTGTATATTCTGTCTGATTCGCTGCGCCTGCACGGAAAACGGTTCAAAAATACCGGCACAAAATATGTTCTCGTATGCCACGGCTACACAAGCAAGGCCAAGCATATGGCCGGATTTGTTCATAAATTTTACACCCTTGGTTATAATGTTTTGGCAGTAGATGCAAGAGCCCACGGCGACAGCGAGGGAACAAAAATCGGTATGGGCTGGCCGGAGCGTATGGATATTATAAAGTGGATAAACCTGATCCTTTCATGGGAGCCGAACGCTCGGATCGTTCTGCATGGTGTATCCATGGGGGCGGCAACGGTTTTGATGGCGTCAGGTGAAGATTTACCCGGAAATGTGAAGGCTGTTATTGCAGATTGCGGCTACACGTCGGAATGGGACGAGTTCCAACGGGAGGCGGATGCCCTGCATATTCCGTGGTTCCCCGTGCTCAACGCCACATCGGTATTGTCAAAGATTCGTGACGGGTATGATTTTAAGCAGGCCAGCGCCCTTGCGCAGGTGAAAAAGAGCCGCATACCAACGCTGTTTATTCACGGCTCGTCGGATGAGCTTGTGCCGTACAGTATGCTGGGCGAATTGTATGCGGCTGCAGCCTGCGAAAAAGAGGAGCTTACCGTAGAAGGCGCAGGCCATGCGCTCTCGTCTTCTGTTGCGCCCACGCTGTATTGGCGTACAGTCGAGGATTTTATCGCAAAGTATTTAGATAGGTAAGCTGAATTTATTTGCCATTTATGTGGAAATGTGTAAATATAAACGCCCGGGAGAAGCGGTTCGTTATGGAGGATGCGCCGGCGTTTGGCGCTAGGATTGTCGCCGATTTGACAGGTAAATAGGACTCTACGCAGCGGCGCACCAAACGGTGCGCCGCTTTTGCATCCTGTGTGCCGATGCTGTGTTGCAATAGGCAGTCGGGTGTGGTACACTTGTATTAGAATTCTATGTATTTTTGCAAAAAGGGGAGGGTGCCTGTGTACGAGAACAAGCACAGACCAATCACTGATGATGAACGCCGAATGATACTTGAAACCATACCAAAACACTATGCCGGAACAATGGTGCTTACAATGTTATGCTGCGGACTTCGACCGATAGAAATCCGAAGAATGAAGTGGGATTGGATAGATTTTGAAAACGCAATTCTGACAGTCGGCAAATCCAAAACGGAAGCAGGAACAGGACGAAAGATACCAATTCCGCCTGTACTTTTAGATGCATTAAAGGAACATAAAGCAAAAGGGTTCAACAACGAATATGTATTCGTAAAGTACGAAAAGCACACACGCATGGATGACAATGCCTTCTATCAAAGCTGGAAAAACTTCGTAAAAGAAATGGACTTAGCAAACGGAGCTCACTTATATCGCAATCAAGTAAAGAACTCAATCATAGCACCTGACTTCGAGCCATACCTACTACGCCACACTTTCTGCACCGACTGTCAAGCAGCCGGAGTGCCAATCAATGTAGCTAAAGAATGGATGGGGCACTCTGACATATCGGTAACCGCAAAAATCTACACACATATGGTGGATGAAGTGTTCGAGCAGAACAGAGCAAGAATGGCTCAATATGCAGTAACCAAATCCCAACAAGTTGAAAGCCTGACCGCAACAAACTGATATACAAAAAAATAAAAGGATAGTCAAGAAATAAACTCGGCTATCCTTCGTCATTTGATGTTTCTGTATTAATATTTCAAAATTACAGTTTTGCAATTCTCACAAATTGAAGCGGCGATATTAGTTCTGTGACTCGGTTTAACTTCGGTAATTTTAACAAATCCGTCAGCTTTTTTCGCATCCGTAAACACACCCGGCACCTCATTTGCAAAGCTGAAAGCACCGTCTTTACTGCAAAACAAATAACCGTTTCTCATTTCTTTGCCACACTCCGGACATTTCATAATTTTCACCTCCGTTTTAATATTCGGCAGAGCGTTGTGAACGCTCCAACATTTCTTGCATTTGCTTTTCAAAAATTTCTGCTTTGATTAAAGCGATACCCTGCGACTCGTCTCCAAGCACAACAAGACGGTCACCCTCTTTCATATCAAATGTATCTCGTGCGTTTTTTGGTATTACAATTTGTCCCTTGCTTCCGATAGTAACTGTTCCCCAAAGATGTTTGCCGATAGGCGCAGGTGCTATCTTTGTTTTGCCTATTTTTTCATCAGAATGAATCAGTGAGTCAATTGTAACGCCATAAAACTTTGCCAGCTTATCGCATTTATCAATATCTGGAAAAGTATCTCCTTGTTCCCATTTGGAATACGATTGACGAGAAATTCCGACTGCTTCGGCAACTTGTTCCTGCGATAAGCCTTTAAGGTTTCTTAAATATAATAAATTATCCGAAAACATAAATACGCCCCCTTAACTATAAATTATTATAGCATTTAGGGAGCGTACTTTCCACCATATAAACTTGTCAGATAAGTAATTCTTTTGTTAAGTTTAACTGCATCGGTCGGCAACATTTATTAGATAAAGACCCTTTTGTTTTGCATAATCAACAGTATATGCCGTGCCACCCTCGTGCTTTGTCAGAAAGCAAACGCAAGCAGAACTACAATCAACAAGGTGTCTGTTTCTTTTTTGCATACAACCGTTATAGTAATGCGGAGCAAGGACCTTCACCTTATCAGCTCTCAACTTTATATCATTATACACATCAATATCTTGTTGCTTCCAATATTTCGTTTGATTTTCACATGGCAACACTAAGATGAGTTTAACTTCGGGATGAGTTTCTTTCACCGACAAAACAGCCTGTGCAGCAATGGTATCAAACCCCAAAGCACCGCCTGTGCCGAAGTATTTGAAACCTTTAGAAACAAGCAGGGTAACGATGGCCTTCGTCTGTTCAAAGACCGTGTCGGGCGTATATGGGGCAATGTCACGATGCCCTGTAAAACAACATGTTTGGCTTTTATAATCCATTGAAATCACCGCAGAAAAGCAAAAAGAGCGTAGCCGAAGCTACGCTCAAAAAACACTTGCTTCAAACTTTCTGCCAGGAAAATTTCATAGTTTGGAAGAACCAAGCGTATGACAAAGAAGCGTGTGTTTTTATCAAAAGATAAAAAGCCACGCTTGGTTCTTAAAACAAAAC
>OQVL01002241.1_pt1 | contig 11792 bp, 9 predicted proteins | sample 1691501 | NCBI WGS metagenome assembly OQVL01 (sample SAMN03418253, study PRJEB22391) | human gut metagenome | biome: human-gut; feature: organic feature; material: feces | host: Homo sapiens | place: Tanzania | collected 2013-01
ATCTACGCCTAACGGATAGGTCACGGCGCAGCCCAACGCCGCACCGCTGCTCGAGATGTGCTGTGTGGCAAGTGCCTGCTGCGCCGCACCGAGTGCAGGTGTGTTCGTCGTCGCCCCGCAGAGTATGCCCACCATGTCGGGAATGCTTATGGGCAGCACGAGGCACAGCGATAGTGCCATCACCGTGCCGAGCAGTATCACGCCCATGCTCCAGCCGTTGAGCGAAGCACCGTCGTGGCGCATCATGCCGATGAAGTTTGGTCCGACGTGCAGACCCAGGGCGTAGACGAAGATAGAGAGGCCGAAGGTCTCTGCAAAGCTCACCATCTGCTCGTCGGCAGTGAAGTGGAGGCTGCCCGCCACGATGCCCATGAAGAACACGAACGCCACGCCGAGCGAGATGCCGCGGATGCGCAACTTGCCCAGCGCCATGCCCACGCTGATAATCAGCGCCAACACCACCAGCGTCTGTACTGCCGAGTGTATGGTGAAAAGACTGTCAATCCATTCCATTGTATTTCTGTGTAATTTTGTATTTCTGTGTAATTAGTTTTAGAGTTTTATTGGTGACCTCCTGAAGATAGCACCATCTGTGTAAATCTGTGCAATCTGTGGGAGACACACCCATGTAAGTATGCTTGATTCTTTCACGCAAAATGATAACGCCAGAGACAGAAATTTGCATTGACACAAAAGAAGCCGTTTCGCTTGCAGGAGGACTTTTATGATTGAATGCGATTCAGTCCGATTCGGCTACGGAAAAACAAAAGACGCCGAGCTTATACACGGAATTTCACTTTCAATAGAAGACGGAGAATTTGTCGCGCTCACAGGAGAAAACGGAGCCGGAAAATCAACATTCAGCAAACTTCTTGCGGGAATCTTAAAGCCTTCTGACGGAAAAATATGCGTAAACGGAATCGACACAAAAAAAGCGAAAAACAGCATGCTTGCAAAAACCACAGGCTTTCTTTTCCAGAATCCCGACCGCCAGCTTTGCACTTACACAGTCCGGGACGAAATCGCATTCGGACAGAAAGCTTTAAAGACTGGAACTGAAGAAGAAATTTCTAAGCGCACAGAAAAAATCATCGAGCGTTTTGGATTCAATCCGGATGAAGCGCCGTTTTCACTTAGCCGAGGACAAAGACAGAGGCTTGCATTGGCTTCGATTATCGCAGTCGAGCCGAAAGTCATGATTCTTGACGAGCCGACAACCGGGCTTGACTACAAGGAATGCATGGAAATCATGAGCGCAGTAAAAGAGCTGAACAAAAACGGAACAACTGTAATCATGGTTTGCCACGACATGGAGCTTGTTCTTGACTTTGCACGGCGGATGATTGTCCTTGCGGACGGAAAAATCGAGGCGGACGGAAAAACTCTTGAAATAATGCGCAGCAAAGAAATCCTGCAGAAAGCGTGCCTTCTTCCTCCGCAGATTATTCAGATTGCGCTTGAACTTGAAGAAAAATTTCCGGGCAGATTCAATTTTGAAAACGTCCGCACAGCAGATGAGCTTGCCGCAAAAATTCAGGAGGCGATAAAATGAAAGGACTTGTCGATTACGTTCCGGGAACTTCTGTTTTCCACAAAATGAATCCGGTTTCAAAGCTGATTTTTTCAATGGCGGTTTGCGCGTCGTGCTTTATTTCCTCGTCCGCTGAAATTCTTGTTCTGCTTCTCGCCGTTGACATTGCGACGGGAATTCTCTGCGGAATCTCAGCAAGGACATTCAGGCTTTTGAAAGGTCTTGTTAAAATTTCAGTTTTCCTTTTTATTCTTCAGATTTTGATAATAAGAAGCGGAAACGTTGTTTACCAAATTTCATTTTTAAAAATAACAGACGCCGGGCTTGCAACCTCGCTGAATCTTGTGCTTAAACTTTGCGGCGCAACTCTTCCGCTTGCCCTTATGCTTTCTGTTACGAAACTTGCCGACCTTTCAAACGCGCTTGTTGAAAAGCTTCACGTTCCGTACAGATACGCATTCACGCTGACAACTGCAATCCGTTTTATTCCGGTTTTTGCGCAGGAAATGGAAGGAATTCAGGAAGCCCAGACTTCACGCGGAATCCAGCTGGACACAAAAAATCCGCTGAAAAAACTTGCGCTGATTTTGCCCTTGTGCGCGCCTCTTTTGGTTTCTTCTGTGCGAAAGACAAGCGGAACAGCAATCGCTGCTGACTTGCGCGGATTCAAACTGCGGACATCCGGCTGCTGCCTAAAAAAATATCCATATAAAGTGCAGGACTTTGCGTGTTTTGCTTTTTCTTTTGCGCTGATTGCGGTGAGTATCCTTGGGGAATTTTTAAAATGAAATTTTTTTCAGAAATTTTGCACTTTCTGCTTGACCAACGAAAGTAATTCAGATATATTCTATTTCGTTGATTGCATGGTGCCTGTAGTTCAGGGGTAGAGCGCCAGATTGTGGATCTGGTTGTCGTGGGTTCAAATCCCACCAGGCACCCGGATTCCAACGTGGAGCCGTGCAGCAGGACGCGTTCGTAGCTCAACTGGATAGAGCAGTGGACTTCGAATCCGAAGGTTGCACGTTCGAGCCGTGTCGGACGCATAAAATCGGGCGATTAGCTCAGCTGGTAGAGCAACAGACTCTTAATCTGTGGGTCGGGAGTTCGATCCTCCCATCGCTCAAAGGATTTTGAAACACTCTGTGTAGGTCAAAAAAATCACGCGAGAGTGGTGAAATTGGCAGACACGCTAGACTTAGGATCTAGTGCCTTAGGCGTGAGGGTTCAAGTCCCTCCTTTCGCATATTTTAATCTTCTTTTTAAATGAAAAGAAATTAATACAAAACGCAGAGGTTTTGCGGAAATGGCTCAATGGTAGAGCGCGACCTTGCCAAGGTCGATGTTGCGGGTTCGATTCCCGTTTTCCGCTCGACGACGAAGCGATTTGGATTTTTTCTGAATCGCTTTTTTATTTACAGTTTATATCAAACTGTAAAAACTGCTGTGTCAAGGATTAAAATGAAGCGTGCCTTGACCCGGTGTATTTTATAATCGAGAGGTTCCCACGTGAAGGTAACAAAGGAAATTTCCAAACTTGAAAATTCAGCAGTAAAACTCACTGCCACAATTGCAAAAGAAGACGTTGTTTCTGGATACAACAAAAACATTTCTAAATACGCAAAAAATGTTCAGCTTCCAGGATTCCGCAAAGGACACGTTCCTGTAAAAGTTCTTGAACAGAAGTATGGAGATTCCCTCAAGCAGGAAGTTCTCGCAGATCTTATCGATGAATCTTTGAATCAGATTTTCGCAGAGGAAGAGTCAAAAGATATTCGCCCTCTTCCCTACACTCAGCCACGTCTTGACGGAGACAAGCTTCCGGAATTCAGCACAGACAAGGATTTGACATTCTCTGTTGTTTATGATGTTTTCCCTTCAGTTGAAGTAAAAGATTTTTCAAAAATTGAAGTAAAAGAGCCGCAGGTTGAAATCGGTGAAAAAGAGCTTAACGAAGAATTGAAAGCTATTCAGGAAAGAAATGCTGTTGTAATCGACAAAAAAGAAGGCGAACCTGTTGAAAAAGACAATATCGTTACAATTGATTACAAAGAGCTTGATGATTCAGGCACTGCAATTCCTGGAAGCGAACGCGAAGGTTTTGTTTTCACAGTTGGAACAGGCGAAAACATTTACAAGATTGATGACGAAATCGTTGGCATGAAAAAGGACGAGACAAAAGAAATCTCTAAGACTTACGATGCTAAAGAGGAAAACAAAGATCTTGCTGGAAAAACAAAGAAAATCAGCGTAACTGTAAAAGCTATAAAGCTCCGCAATCTTCCAGCTCTTGACGATGAGCTTGCGCAGGATGTAAGCGAAAAGTACAAGACTCTAGATGACCTTAAAAAAGATATTTCAAAAGGTCTTGAAAGCGCAAAAAATAGAAAAATTGCAGAGCTCAAATCACAGAGCCTTCTTGAGCAGCTTGTAGAAAAAAATCCAATTGTACTTCCAAAGTCAATGATTCAGGCTGAAATGGAAAGCCGCTGGAGAATGATGGCACAGCAGTTCCAGACAACACCAGAGCAGCTTGAAAAAATGATTTCAGCTTCCGGACAGTCAAAAGAAAATATGCTCACACAGTGGACTGGAGATGCTGAAAAAATGCTCAAAAGCCGCCTGATTGTTGATGCTCTTATCCGTGAGAAAAATATTGCGGTTACTCCAGAGGAAGTTGAAGCGGAATTCGCAAAAATTGCAGATGAATCAGGTTCAACTATTGAAGAAGTAAAAGAGCATTATGAAGATGCCCGTGCAAAAGAATACATTATTGATGAAATAAAAGAAAACAAGCTTTATGATGAGCTTTACAAACAGGTAAAAGTTTCAAAAGGAGACAAAGTTAAGTTTGCGGATCTTTTTAAGAATAATCGCTAGCTTAGAAAATTTCTGACGATAACAAAAAAAACGGAGTGTTGCCCATTCCGTTTTTTTTGTTTACACTATTCATCAGAGGAAAATTTAATGAATGAATTTATGAATACTCTTATTCCGACTGTTATTGAAAGAAGCGGAAACGGAGAGCGAGCCTATGACTTGTATTCAAGGCTTTTGAAGGACAGAATAATTTTTGTTGATGGAGAAATCCGCGATGAAACAGCAGATTTGATTGTGGCGCAAATTCTCTACTTGGAAAGCGAAAATCCAGAAAAAGACATAAGCATGTATATAAACAGTCCTGGCGGTTCGGTTACAGCGGGACTTGCAATTTACGACACTATGCAATATGTAAGATGCGATATTCAGACGATTTGCATGGGACAGGCGGCAAGCATGGGTGCTATTATTCTTGCTGGCGGAACAATCGGAAAAAGATATGCGCTTCCTTCTAGCCGTGTTATGATTCATCAGCCTTGGGGCGGAACTCAAGGTCAGGAAAGCGACATTGCAATTCAAGCAAAGGAAATCGGGCGTCTAAAAAAACTCAGTATAAAATATCTTTCCATGCAGACAGGAAAAAAAGAAGAAGTAATCGCAGCTGATATGGAGCGTGATTTTTATATGCCGGCAGAAGATGCAAAAAATTACGGCATAATTGACCATATAATGAACAGCGCGAAAAAAGGAGTTAAATAATGGCCAGATTAGGCAGAAACAATCAGCCGGTATGCTCATTTTGCGGTCGTCCTGCTGATGAACACAGAAGAGTCGTAAGCTCTCCAGATGACATGATTTATATTTGTGAACATTGTGTTGCAACTTGCCAGACAATTTTAAACAACGAAGCCCACACAATAGCTCCAATCGACATGAGCGCAATCCCGTCTCCAAAAGAATTCAAGGCATATCTTGATCAGTACGTTATTGGCCAGGATTATGCGAAAAAAGTTCTTTCCGTGGCAGTATACAATCATTACAAGCAGCTTTCAATTTCAAAGGAACAGCAACTTACAATGGATGTGAAAATTGAAAAATCGAACATTCTTCTTTTGGGACCGACTGGCTCGGGAAAAACACTTCTTGCAAAAACTCTTGCGCAAAAACTGAATGTTCCGTTTGCAATTGCGGATGCCACTACCCTTACAGAAGCCGGATACGTTGGTGAAGACGTTGAAAATGTTCTTTTAAAGCTCATCAATGCGGCGGACGGAGATATTGCAGCGGCGGAACGCGGAATTATTTTCATTGACGAAATCGACAAAATCGGAAGAAAAAGCGAAAACACTTCAATTACGCGCGATGTTTCCGGGGAAGGAGTTCAACAGGCGCTTTTAAAGATTCTCGAAGGAACACACGCGTCAGTTCCTCCTCAGGGCGGAAGAAAGCATCCGAATCAGGAAATGATTGATATTGACACTACAAATATTCTATTTATTTGCGGCGGAGCTTTTGTCGGACTTGACAAGATAATTGAGCAGCGTCTTTCAACAGCTTCAATAGGTTTCGGAGCAGAAGGAACTCATAGGACAAACGAAGAGCGAATGGAGCTTTTAAATCAAGTTACAAGCGACGACTTGGTAAAATTCGGTCTTATACCAGAGCTTATTGGACGTCTGCCAATGACTTGCGCATTAAAGGAACTAAACAAGGAAGATTTAAAGAGAATTCTTGTAGAACCAAAAAATGCAATAACAAAACAGTTTCAAGCTATTTTTGCGATAGATGATGTGGAGCTTACTTTTGATGATGATGCGATTGACCAGATTGCAGAAATGGCAATAAGAAGCAAAACTGGAGCACGCGGACTAAGGGCAATTGTTGAGCACATTCTACTTGACCTTATGTACGAAGTTCCAAGCGTAAAAGGCAAAAAGAAACTTGTAATAACAAAAGATATTGTAAATCAAAAAGAACTTCCAACTGCGGAATCTCTTTTGATTGAACAAAAAACAGCTTAAAAGATGAGGAGCTTTCAAATGCAACAGCTAACGGAAGCTCCTTTTTTTATTTTAAAACGCTTCTTATTATTTCTAAAGTCTCAAGGACACATTTTTCCCAAGAAAATCTTTTTGACCAGACAAGCGCGCTTTCTGATATTTTTTTTCTGAAAACTTCGTCTGTTGTTATTTTTTCTATACATGAAGCAAATTCTTCTATATTATCACTATCGAAGAAAAGGGCATTGTTTCCAGCAACTTCCGGGAGCGCGCCAGCTTTTGCACAGGCAACAGGAATTCCAGTCGCCATAGCTTCAAGAATTGGCAGCCCCGCCCCTTCATTCACAGAAGGAAAAATGCAGGCTTCAGAGTTTCTGTATAGCTCAGGAAAACTTTCATGAGGAAAGTATCCGGTTATAAAAATATCGCTCGCCGCAGAAGATTCAAACGCCGCCTTATGAACTTCATCACTGTAAGGTCCGTCGCTTCCTGCAATGACAAGTCTATGAGGCAAATTAGTTTTTTTCTTAAACAGCGAAAATGCTTTTATAAGCTCGATATGTTTTTTTTCAGGACTTTGCATCCGGCTCGCATAAATTATATAAGGTTTTTTTATTGCAAACGGCTTTATATCCGCAATTTCATTTTCAATTCCAAGAGAATCAATCGGAAAAAAACTGCTGTGGTCGATTCCGTTGTGGACAATTTCTATGCGGCGGCACTTTAGTCCTGAACGCTCAAGATTTTTCTTTACGAACATGCTAGGAACAATTATGCAGTCAACATTTGAAAGTCCGGTTTTTATGTGCTTTTGCGCAAGCCAGTTTTCATTCTTAAAAATATTTCCAGGAATGTCATTTATTATTGCAATGCCGGGAACTTTAAATTTTGAAGGAATAAGTCTAGCTCCAGCCGGAAAAACAACCGCATTGTATCCAATTTTTTTTATAAATCGGTTTGCATATAAATAATGCCAAAGCCGGATTGCGCCCGGAGTCGTTTTTATTCCGATGCTAGAAAAAGGCACATCACGTTTTGCATTATAAGTGTATCTGTCAATTTCTTCCCCGAACAGTTCAAACTCAAATTCGCTTTCAGCAGGAAGATTGTTTATAAAAGACATAAGGTACGAGCCGAGTCCAGATTTTCCGTGGTCGCAACCAAATGTATCAATTCCAATTTTCATAGGCACATAGTATATCACAAAACTTTAAAAATATGCTATATTTTGTTTATGAACAAATTTTTAGAACTAAAAGTTGACGAGTCAATTGCTTCAAAGCTTGAAGAAATCGGCATAACAGAACCTACAGAAGTGCAGAAAAAAATAATTCCGCTTATTTCAGAAGGAAAAAATATAATGTTCCAAAGTGAAACCGGAACTGGAAAAACTTTCGCATATCTGCTCCCATTGCTGAGCCGGTTGAATTCCACGGAAAATAGAATGGCGCGTCTTATGATTGCATCCCCGACTTACGAGCTTGCTTCCCAGATAAAAGTTCAGGTGCAGAAAATCAGCGGAATAAAATGCGCCCTGCTGATTGGAGGTGCGCCAATTTCACGGCAAATCGAGCTTTTAAAGGAAAAGCCTGAAATTGTAATTGGAGGTCCTGCGCGGCTTCTTGAGCTAATTCATTTAAAAAAACTCAAGGCGGACGGAATAGAAACTCTTGTTCTTGACGAGGCTGACCGGCTTTTAAGTCCTGAACTCAGGGACAGCACAAAAGGTCTTATGGAGCGTCTTCCAAAATCAGTTCAGCTTATAGGAAATTCCGCCACTGTAAGCAAATATACGCGCGAAATTCTTCAGAAAGCAAGAAACGGAATTTTAAATGATGAAAAGGAAAACGCGATTCTTTTTGTTGCGCTTCCGATGGAAAATGTTCTTAGAAAACAAATTTCGCATTGGGCAATTTTTTCAGAAAGAAGAGATAAAATCGACACGCTGCGAAGTTTTATAAATGCAGAAAAACCAAAAAAACTTCTCGTTTTTACTTCAAAATCCGATCAGATTGAAAACATCTCTTCAAAATTAAGATTCAAAAAAATCGACTGCGAAACCTTATGCGGAAAAACAAACAAAGTTGACAGAAAATCAGCAATCGACAGGTTCAGAAGCGGAAAAACAAAAATTCTCATTACAACAGACCTTGCTTCCAGAGGACTTGACATTGAAGGCATAACTCACGTTGTCCAGATGGATTTGCCGGAAAAAGAAGACTTTTTTATTCACCGCGCAGGAAGAACAGCCCGAGCCGGAGCAACTGGAATAAACTGTGTAATCGGAGACGCCTGGGAAATGGAAAACTATGCCCGCCTTGAAAAAAAACTTAAGATAACGGTTTTTCCAAAAATGCTTTATAAAGGTAACGTTGTCGATCCAAATTCCTTTAACACTTGAGGCTTAAAGGTCATTTTGCTATAATAGAAAAACATTTTAAATTGAGGAACCTCCTGTGTTTTTAAAAAGTCTTGAAATATTCGGTTTTAAGTCATTTGCCGACCGAACTCATATAAATTTTGCAGACGGAATTACTGCCCTTCTTGGTCCGAATGGATGCGGAAAAAGCAACGTTGTTGACGCAATAAAATGGGTTCTTGCAGAAAACCGCTCAAAAAATCTTCGCGCCGAATCAATGGAAGACGTAATTTTCAACGGAACAGAAACCCGTCCGGCTCTTTCAATGGCGGAAGTTACACTGACAATTGCAAACGAAAACGGACTTCTTCCTCTTGAAGACTCTGAAATCGCAATAAAACGCAGGCTTTACCGCAACGGTGAAAACGAATATTTTATAAATTCAAATCAAGTTGGAGCTTCTTCAATCCGTAAGCTTTTTATGGACACTGGAGTTGGAAAAGCAGCCTATTCTGTCATGGAACAGGGAAAAATCGATCAGATTCTTTCAAGCAAGCCGGAAGACAGACGTTATCTTTTTGAGGAAGCTGCAGGAATCAGCCGTTCAAAGGCAGAAGTTGCAGACGCGGAACGTGAGCTTGAAAAAACAAGAGCGAATCTGGCTCAAATTGACATTGGACTTGCAGAAACAAAACGCAGCTACGAAACTCTAAAAGTTCAGGCTGAAAAAACTGCAAAATACAGAAAACTTCAAGACGAAAAATTTGAATGTGAGCTTGATATTCAGCTTTTAAAGCTCAAGGATTTTACACAGAACAAAGCGCGCCATGAGCAAAACAGAAAAGAAGCCGAAGAAAAAAGAAATTCCGCGGCAAATGAAATTGAAGAAATTTTAAATACACTCCAAGTCAACACAGACAAAGTAAAAGAACTTCAAGAACAAGTAAACACAAAGCAGCAACTTGTCATAAAAATCAGCGCGGAACAAACCGGAAAAAAAGCAATGGCGCGGCAACTTCACGAGCATCAAAGCCAGATGAAAGAAAAAATCGGGCAAATTGAAAACCGCATAAAAAATATTGAAGAGCGCATTGATGAATATAATGAAGAAATTGACAGCCAGAATGCGGAACTTCACGAAAAGCACAAGCAGCTTTCAGATATAAATAAAAACGTTGAAAATTTTTCTGAAAACATCCGCCAGTCTTCAAGTCAGATTGAAGAAAATTTAAGGCTTATAAACACAAATTCTGGAAAAATCAACAACCTTGATTCGGAACGTGTGGAACTGCAAAAGCAGCTTACATCGATAACAGAAGACATTGTTACAGAACTTGACGCAAAATTAAAAGACGCAGGCTATTCAAGCACTTCAAATAAAAAAGCAAAAGAGGCGCTTGATACGGCACTTGAAAAAATAAAAATTTATGCGAACGGACGCGCGAATATTTTCAAGGATTTTTCTTCGCTTCCTTCGCATTCTGAAAAAGATTCTGCACAAATGGGATCTGATGCGGTTGCGGCATTTACAGAAATTTTGCGGATGCTTGAAGAACTTTCACAGTCCATTTCAGAATATACAAAAACAACGCCGCAATTTATTGATGATTTTCTTTCGCCGGAAGGAATCATTACAAAAAAACGCGGAATCGACTCTTCAATTCAGCAGAATCTTTCTACAATCGATTCAATAAAAAATGAAAGCGCGGAACTGAATTCAAAAAACAATGCGCTTAACAAAAAAATTGATGAATACAAAGACACTCTTTCAAAGTTAAGAATAAACCAGGCGCAGATGGCTCAGCAAATAACTTCGTGCGAGCAGCAGATTTCAACTTTGCGAAAAACTTTGGCTTCTGAAGAAACTTCGCTTCGGGAACAGCAGAACGAGCTTTTTGAGGAAAACAAGCGCCGGGAAGAAAATGAGGAGCAGCTTCAGGAAACCGAAGAATCAATTGCGGAACTAGAAGCTCAAGGACAAAAAATCACTGCGGAACTGAATGACTTGGATAAGCAAATTTCAGAATGCAACAGTCAGGTAAGCGGAAAGCAGAACGCGCTTCAGAAAAAACAGGAAGAGCGGAACAAATATCAAAGCCAGCTTGAAAAGTTCAGTGTTGGAATTGCGCAGTACGACACTGAAATCAGAAACGTTAAGCAAAACTTCCAGGAAAATTTTTCGCGCGACTTGATGGAATTTGAAGAGCGGATGTACACAATCACAACTCCAGTTCCGGCTTTAAAAGAAAAGCTTTCTCAGGTGAAACAAAAAATTCAGGAACTTGGAACTCCGAACTTAATGGCAATTGAGCAGTTCGCGGAAGAAAAGGAACGCTACGAACGCCAGCAGGCAAACTATAATGACACGCAAAAAACTTTGGAAAATCTTGTCCGCGTAAGTGAAGAAATCCGGACAAAATCTTCTGAAATGTTCTTGGACACATATAATAAAATTCGAAAAAATTTCCACAATATGTTCCGCAGACTTATGAATGGAGGAAGAGCCGAACTTAGGCTTGTAGATCCGGCAAATGTTCTTTCAAGCGGAGTTGAAATTCTTGCACAGCCGCCTGGAAAAAAGCTTGTAAATATTTCACTTCTTTCCGGCGGTGAAAAAACAATGACAGCAGTCGCGCTTCTCTTTGCAACTTATCAAGTCCGCCCTAGCCCGTTTTGTCTTTTGGACGAAATTGACGCGGCTCTTGATGACAAAAACGTTGCAAGTTTTGTAAGCACATTGCGCGCATTCGGAAACATAAGCCAGTATATTGTAATCACTCATAATAGAAAAACTGTAATGGGCGCATCAACAATGCTTGGCGTTACAATGGAAGAATCAGGAATCACAAAAGTTCTGCAAGTCCGTCTTGACGAAGACACCATGAACGGAAACATTGTCTTTAACGACCAGTCAGATTTTGTTGAAGAAGAAGTTCCGCAGGAAGAAGGAATTGTAATTCCGCCGCGTCCTCCAAGAAGAGAACACAATCCAGACGGAACTTTAAAAACTGATGGGAAAACTGAAACAGAGGAAACCAGAAGCCAGCAATGAATTTCTTTGAAAATATAAAGAAAAATCTGCAAA
>OQVL01002242.1_pt1 | contig 11790 bp, 8 predicted proteins | sample 1691501 | NCBI WGS metagenome assembly OQVL01 (sample SAMN03418253, study PRJEB22391) | human gut metagenome | biome: human-gut; feature: organic feature; material: feces | host: Homo sapiens | place: Tanzania | collected 2013-01
CATTCCTGCTGGATCTGGTCCACCATTTTTAACTGCTACTAAAATTTCTCTTCCTAATTTTGTAAATATTTTACCTCTTGCAGCATCTGCTTTTCCTTTTTTTGCTTGAATATTGTGCCATTTTGAATGACCTGACATAAATTTTTCTCCTTATTTAATTATTTTAGCCAAATTTTTTGACTTTGTTTTAATTACTTTTATTATCTATTTCGTACATAATAATGCTTCCGCTTACGCCGGCATTTAAACTTTCTAAATTATTGTGCATAGGAATTTTGACTATATCTGTTGCAATCTCTTTTATTTCATTTGATATACCATTTCCTTCATTGCCAACAACTATACCAACTGGGCAAGATATTTTAGTTTTGTATATATCTTTACCACCCATATCACATATTAGTAATGGAATGTGCCAGTTTTTAAATTCTTCTAAAAAATGCGATTTTTTCATTTGATATATGCGAAGTTTGAACACTGCCGCTTGTCCAGATAGTGCCTTTGCTGCCGCTGATGCTTACAAAAGCGTCAGGATCATCTCCTGCAAGAGTAATATCATTTTTCAGAGCAACCTTATATTGCATATGACCATCTGTAGCTTTTTCCGGGGTTACAGTAATATTAGCACCATCAGTAACAACACTGTGCTTTTCTGCTTCTGCTTTTACATCTTTCAATTGGCTTACGTTTACAGCATCAGTATCTTCAGTACCTGCTGCTACATTGATAATCTGACGGTTAGCGTCATTTCTGCCTACGGATACTGCATTAGCTCTGTCAGCTACGCTGCCGGAACCCAAAGCAACACCGCCTTCACCGGTAACTTTGGCATTATGACCGAGAACAACAGCGTTATTAACAGTTGTTTCGGTTACTTTATCAGCATCAGCAGAGCCGAAAATAACGTTATCCTTACCGCTTACCTTGTGATTATCACCGATAACCTTGTTGCCGTCTGCGGTAACTTCATTTTTAATACCGATTACAGTAACATCAGATGCATTGGTAACAGTGTTTTGATAACCGTTAACAAAGTCATACTTTGCAGTCTTATCTTTAGTACCAGTACCGGTTACTTTATTTTGTACGCCGGTCAGTTGGGAGTATTTAGCGTAATCAGCCTTGTTGCCGCCGCCGATTGCCATTACAGAACCACCTGCATATTCGCTGGACTGCATAGCTTCAATTGCTTTTTGCTGTGCTCCAGCAACAGAAAGCTTATTCCAGCCATTATAATCAATATCAATGCTTTCAATAGAGTTGGTAACTTCGTTGCCGGTACCCCAGATTAAAGCAGCATTCGCATTTTGAGTTTTATTAGCAAAGCCAAGCACACTGCTTGCAATACCACTGTACCCTGCGTCACTTGTTGCAGACTCGATGCTGTTCATAGAACCATAGATGGTCGCACCGGTGTTTTGAACCGCATGGAACTTGTAATTCTCTCCATCATATTTACTGGAAGCAATAGAAAATACGCCTGTCACACTTGCCAAAGCACCGCTGTTAAAGCTGTTGGCACCAATAGTGGTTGAATAAACATCATTATTGTATTTCATAATACCATTACCATCAGGTGTAATGGTTGTATCGCCAATTTTTCCGGTATAGCCATGGTCGCCAATCATAGTGGAACCGGAACGGGCTACGGTGTTTTTACCGATAGCTATAGAACCGGGAAGCTTAGTGCCAGCAACTATTTCAGCACCATAAGGTATACCAAAAAAAGACTTGACTTTTGCGCCGCCCTGACCAAAATCCATCAGAGCTTCTTGAAGGCCATTGCCATTCCAAGCCAATGCTTTTTCACCGATAGCAACGTCACCTGTCTGTCCTACATAAGGAGAAGAAACTGCACCCTTACCAATGGTTACATTTTTATCAACAGAAACATTAGAACCTTCAGCAACAGATAATTTAGCACTTTCTTCAACGTTAACTTTGGCATTTTCTGCAACATCAACTGCAGCTTTTTTCCCAACATTAACGGTAGCGCTTGCATCAACATTGGGCGCAGCCATTGCCGGAGCCATGCTTGCACAGGTCATAACACCTGTTGCAATCAGCATTGTCAACAGCTTTTTCGTAGAGCAGCTTTTACTGCCATGATTTTTCGCGATTTCGGAGACAACAACGTATGCGTTGCGCGCCTCACTCCAAATTACTTTGAATACTTTGTTCATATAGATAGTTCCTCCTTTTTATGCATACTTGCTCAAGAGATTATCTTGGTTTGTACGAAACACTTCGCCGCTGATTAAACCAGCGTTTTCTACATTCATCGCTGCAAAAAGAACGACGCCGGTCTTTAGGTTCTGTCACGACGACGACTTTGCCGCATTCCCGACAGGTAAATTCTCGATGCATTACTACCGAAGATACTTTTTTGGAATGTTTCCAATATAATTTTTCACAATGCTGTGAACAGAATTTAGTACGGCAGTCTCTGCCATCTGTTACCCGCACGTGTTTACCACACCGCAGACACGTAAATTCCCGTATAACGGAAACATAAAGAGGCCCTTCGACACGGTTGTCATTGATTCCATGGTGATTGGCATACCTCCTGCAGGTATATCCGCAGTATCGCTGGGTAATACGGGTCGGGGGTAAATTCTTTGCCGCAAACAGCACATTTCATACGAACATGGCCATGCTCCTGTCATTCCATACTGAATGGCAGACAGGTGGTAACCAATAATTGGAAATAACAAACGAATGCAAACATGCCAAAAAGGACAGTATATGCCTACACTGTCCTTCTTTATATCTATATGAAACAAGACGCACCCATTCCTGGGCCTGTTTTTTTATATATGTGCCTTTACTATCCTTATACCCCCCCCTTGTATATTGTTTAGCCGTCACCTCTCTGCCGATATGCATGATGACCGTAAAACTAGTTGTAAAGTAAGAAATCATCACTTGGACAGGATACATGATTTTCACCCCCCCCTTACATTTTATGATAATTATACTATAATATAATTATAGCATAATATGGAAGGAATGGCAAGATATCCGGAATAAAGCAAACTATATACATACTTTAGTATATATATAGTTTGCAGTTTAAAAAACCTCCTGAACATGGAGGGGGAATTTTCCGTTCAGGAGGTTGGGAGAAACATATTTACAATCTTTGAGAGGGGGGGGAAAAAAAAAACTTCTGATCAGCCGGGGATAACGATATCCAGAACAGCCTGGCGGAATGCGTCATAGCCCTGATCCACGAGAATCTGATAGAGATGCATATCCGATGCCTGCGAGTAGACGTAATTGCGCAGGTTGTAGAACTTGCTGCTGTCAAGGTCCGCCTTTGTCAGGCCATAGTCCGACAGAGCGACTTTCTTCAAGTACTCCTGCGTCCAGGACGAAATGCCCGAGGTCAGGACGAAGTCATGATCGCCGAGGTGCACCAAGAAGGATTCCGGACGTCTCGGCAGTGGCAGCGTCTCACCGTCCGGTGCCAGATAGCCTTCTTTGATCGGATCTTTGCCAGCAATGATGGCTGCTGCCTTGATATAGCCGACCGGTTTCTTTTCTTCACTCGGCCAGCCCGCATGATCATGGGATACCGCCACAGCAACTACAACATCCGGACGCAAGCCGCGGTACATGCAGTCTGCGACCTGCTGGATGTGATGGCAGCCCGTGCCGGCAATCTTGATTTCCGGCAGGCACTTGTGATCCGGAGTCCACTGCAGGATCCATGGTTTAGTCAGGTCGTGCAGCAGCACCGCTTCCGTCAACAATTCACGATTCATGGAATAGCCGAAGAATTGCTCGTAATTCTCGATCAGGCTCAGTCCTGTCTGGAGATCTGTTGCCACATGCGTGATCAGGCCGCATGGATACGCGTGATGACCGCCCCAGCCTGCACCGGCAGCATCCCAGAAATTCAATTTATTCTTGACTTCGGGGAAAATCTGGTCGATCGTGTTCTCTTCTTTGATATATCCAGCGGCCAGCAGTGCCTTGCGGCAGGCTTCCTTGCTCGCCTTATCCGGGTATTTCTTCAAGATCAGCGGCTTTGGAGATTTCAAGCCCTCTAAAACAACCTTCTTGACCGTCTCATCCTGAAGGCCATTCGCCTTGTCCATGAGCCAGTTATAGCCATACTCGCGCAATGGCGAGCGCTTAGCCATCTCAGTCGGTGACAATTTCTCCATCTCCGAGAATTTAATGGCCGTCGTCTCGATGTTGCGCGGTGCGGCAAATCCCTGCTTGGGTAGGATAGAAGCTGCTGCAAATGCAGCAGCAGCGCCTGCAGCCGTTTTCAGGAAATCCCTGCGATCGATTGATTTGTCCCAGATTGCCATAATAAACCTCCTTCCATTGTGCGATACACAGCAAACAGGCCTAAAAGGCCTGTCCGCTGAATCAAAGTTGTTTGTTGAGAATACGCTTCATCAGCATCAGATATCCTGATGTGCGGCGAGCCACTGACTCCAGCTCGTCTTGAATCCATCGGCATGATTCTCCTGGACGTACTGATAGAACTTCTCTACCATATGTGCCTTCTGGTGATAGTAGTCAGCCTTCCACTCCGTCGGCTTCGGTTTTGCAATTTCATAAGCAACGTAGTTGCCGCCGAGCAGGTACTGACGCGAGAGGATATCGCCAAGCGAGACATCCGGGTTCTTCATCATATCGTACATAGCCATGTAAGCCGTCGTGCGACCTTTACCAGCCTGGCAGTGGAAATGCAGCCAAGCATTTGCCGGCATCGTACGCGTGAAGTTGATGAACTCATCGATATTGGCAGCCGACGGCCAGATGTGATCCGTTGCCGCAATGCGATAATAATGGAGACCATTTTTCTCGACCAACTGCTGCTCCGTCATGACGGATTCAATCTTGACCGGTTTTGGGTCAATTGGCATCTTGTCCTTGTCAAGCGCTGCTACGATAAGGCTCTTGCCTCTTGCTGCGTTCAGGCGGCTGTTCTCATCCTTGAGTACCTCGGCCTTGTTCTTGCCGAGGTTCCCCCAATCGCGCAGGCCATACCAGCTGACTGCATTGCCGTTAAAGACACCGTGCGTCTCCTGACGGAGGTCCATGATGTAGATGGGGCCCTTCGCCTGCTGTTTGAGAATCGGCAGCATTGCCTGGAGCTCACCATTGGAGAATTCCGCACTGCCGGACATGTAGAGCGTATCGAGTCCCTTGCGCGTCGGCGTCGGATTAAAGCCTTTACCTGCCTTCTTGACATTGACATCCGTCTGGAAGGCCGAATTCATCGTGCGGAAGTTGCGCGGCAGCTGATTGCGGTCCTTCGTGTCCAGGCGCCAGATGTAACCGCTGTAGTCCGGTTCCCACGAATTGACCTTGTTCTTCTTGGCCCAGACACTATACGGCGTCTTGAGGTCAGGATTCTCTTTTACATAATCATAGAAATGCTGGACGAACTGATAGCGTTCGATATACGCCTTGCGGCCGTAATTCTTCTTCTTATCCGGGATCTCACTGAGGTCGACAATGCCGATGAGCTTCTGACGCTGGATGATGTCGTCGAAGCTGACATCCTTCGCATTCTTGAGAATATCGTGCATGACCATGAAGATGGTCGTGCGGCCCATGCCGGCATAGCAGTGGTAATGCAGCCATGCATCCTTCGGTAGGGATTTATAGAACTCCAGGAACTTGTCGACATCGGGATCATCCGGGCGGAAGTGATCCTGCAGCGCCAGGCGGAAGTAATTAGCACCATGCTGCTTGACCATCTTTTCCTCGGTGCGGACTTTGTTGTAGTTGACATAAACCGGGGAAAGAATCACGTTCTTTTTATCGTCAAAGCGATAAATCGATTTGACCGTGCTGTCCTTGAGCGAAGCAAGCTGCTCTTTTTCCAGCGGGATGATGATATCTTCTGTGCGTCCATCATTGCCCCAGTCATGGTTGGCAAACCAGCTAACTGCCGTACCATTGAGATAGCCATGCGATTCGCCGCGCAGATCCACATCATAGAACTGCGACGGTTTTACCGGCACCTTTTTGAGGATTGCTTCCAATTCCTTCTCAGAGAAGCAGCTGGAAGCCGAGACATTCATCGTATCCATGCCTTTACGAGTCGGCATAATACCGGTTTTCGTCACACCAACATACTTGTCACTACCCATGCGGAAGTTGCGTGGCAGCTGATTGACGTCAGCGCGGTCAATCTTCAAAGCAAGTTTCGGCGGATTCTTGACGACCGCAGGAGCCTGAGCTTCAGCCGAGACTTCCTGTACGACTGCAGCTGGTGCCTGTGCAGCCCACGAGGTCCCCGGCAGCTGTGCACTGCCGAGCATAACAGCAACGGCAACAGAGAGCAATGTCTTTTTCTTGAAACTTATCATAAGATTTTCACTCCTCTTCTAAAGCAAACATATGCTTTATATACGTAGCGAATCAAATTTTACCGTACCTTTGATCAGAATTCAAATCCATTTTCCTTTGTCCACTGCGTGTACGTTTTCTTGAGCTGTGGATTAGCCTTGACGTATTCGTAGAAATGACGCGTGAACAAAGCGCGCTTCGGATAGTTCCCTTTCTTATAGGCATCCTTCGTTGTCTCTGCCGACTTGCGGACATCTTGACCACCAAGCAGCACTTCGCGCGTCATGATATCGTCGTAGGAAAGCTTGTCGGCGTTCTTAATCATATCCATGAGCGAGAGGAAAATCGTCGTGCGGCCTACACCGGCCTCGCAGTGAACATGAATCCAAGCATTTTTCGGCAATTTCTTGTAGATGGCCAAGAATTCATCGACATTTGCCGGGGTCGGTGCAGAGTAGTCCATGACCGGCACACGATAGTACTTGACGCCCATCGATTTGACGAACTGTTCTTCGGTCTGTACCGAATTGACATGTTCGACCTTCTGCGAAGCAATATCCTTGTGCTTGTCCAGCGTAGCGATATCAACATTCTGGTTCATCTTGGCCGTTTCGAGCATGCTCTTCTCGCGGCGATCGATTTCCTTGGCCGATTGACCTTTGTTGAAGGTTTTGTAGCGCGAATACCAGCTGATGCCATCATCATTGATGTAGCCATGCGATTCATTGCGCAGATCGATGACGACAAGATCCTTGGCTGGTACATGCTTCAAGAGTTCCTTGAATTCGTTCTTGGAGAAGAAGCTGCTACCGGACTGACGCAGTTTATCCAGGCCTTCACGCGAGGGATAGATTCCATCCTTTGCCGTCTTATATTGGCTCTGAGCCGTGCGAAAATTGGCGGGCATCTCTGAGACAGCCGCGGGGCGATCGTATTTGAGAATCTGCACGCCCGGTACTGGCTCTGCGGCAAATGCCGCAGCCGTCGACAACATCGCCGCAACAGTAAGAGCTGCAATTCTTTTGCTGATTCCTGAATAATTCATGCTGACATCGTCCTCCTTCATGGATTTTAGTGGGTTCGATTTTAAAAGATTCGTTTCTTAGAACTTCGTCGTGAACTTCAGATACGTGGAATAGTGCGGGGATTTCTCCAGCGAATTGCCATGTTTATCCACATTGGCACTATCCGGATTCGTATGTGCCCAGTAACGCAGCAGCGAGAGTTTGGAATGATCGCTCGTCGCATAATCCATGATCAAGCCAAACCCCTTGAAGCCAGCAGCATCAATATAATCTTTCCAACTCGAGTAGCCATCATCCATGAAGAGGTTCTGGTCGACATTGAGATACTGTCCAATGATATCCCAAGTTCCCTTCTTCTTGGCCTTGCCATAGTTCAAGCTGATCACATAGCCCTGCGTGTTCTTATCGGCACCGAAGTATTCATAGCCATAACCAATATCTGCACCGTATTTATTTTGAACCGATGCAGGTTTGTCCTTATTAGTATTCCGTACATATTCAGCCGTAATGCCGAACTTACCTACAATCGGCGTCGAACCATAGATGCCGAAGTAACGCTCTGGCTGCTGCGTGCCGACATACAGACCGGCATATGCATCCTTCGAGAAATCATGCTGATACTGAGCAAATTTCAACAGACGCGTGCGAGTTGGTGGGGCGTACCTTTTATTCGTATCATTGGCCAAGTAATCCTGAGAATCGCGACCATAGCCGAGATACAGCGCATCACGCGGCGTCATTTTGTAGTTAGCCGTAAACTGATTCACACTCGATTTAGAGAGCCAGAGGCCTTCACCAAGAGATACTTTCTGGACACCAGCCCTCACATAGACAGGGCCGAAGGAGCGACCAACATAGGAGTCGGTTAATTTGACCTTGTTCTTTTCTGAAGAGTAGCCATCCTTCGGCTCAGACGACGTTGCCTTGAATTTTAAGCCAATACCAACATCGTACGTCTTATCCACCACTGTCCTTGCTAAAATACTCGCTTCCGCCTTGATCTTACCGGTCTTATCCTCATTATACATGTAACCAGACTTTGTAGAACCCGACCACTTGATCGTCGGTGCCTCTTTCTTGGCCTTCTTCTCGCTCTTGGCTGCCTCCTGCTTTTCCTTCGCAGCAGCCAAGCTGTTCTCCAAATCGGTCAAACGTGCCGTCAAATCATTGATCTCTGCCTGCATCGCTGCTACGTCGGTATCTGCAGCAGCTGCTTCTGCTGTGCCGCCATTAAAGCATACTGGCATCAGCATTGTAGCCGTAATGCCCAAGACGATTGCTTTCTTTTGATTCTTCATCTGCAAATCCCCCTAATATGATTCTTTTGATTCTTTCCTATGACAGAAGGTCAAACGCGCTGTTATGACTTATCTGGCTCTTATTGTAGCAGATTGTTCCATATCAATTCCTCTTGTATTTTGCGGAAACCTCACGAAAATCTATGTATTCTTGCGTTTATTTGTATTAAAGGAAACTTTCTGACTATATCCCACGTCCTTCTGCAGCAGAATTACGGGTGAATGTTCAAAAAATTAACAATATCGTATAGAAAAGCAAGGAAAAAATAACAATCGTGGGTGTCTACCTTGTATCAGCCCCATAAACAAAAGAACAGCAGCCCCAAAAGGGACCGCTGTTCTCGGTTCTGGTTCTATGATGATGTTTGAGAGAAGTGGGATTCGTTTTATCAGAAGTGGAATTCGACGCGGCCGAAGAGTTTCTCGGCATCCTTGCCGTTGTCGATGTTCTCGCCGTTGAAGTACTTGACACTTGCTACGGTGTTCTTGAAGAGTGTGTAGTCCGTGCCGACTTCCCAGCCCTTCGTGCCGGCCCAGGCGCCATCGTAGGACGGGTCAAAGGCTACGTTCTGGCCAAGGTAGCGGTAAGCGGCATAAGCGCCCCAGGTGCCCTTGTTGGCAGGCTCCGCGCCCTTGTAGGCGAGCTCGACCGTGCCGGCCTTCTTGTAGTCGTCGGCCTTCGTGTTCTCGGCATAGGCACCGCCGAGGGCGACGTTCTTGTCAAACGCATAGTGGAGATTTGCGCTCCAGATGTCGGCACTGTCTTCATCCTGCGTGGACTTGTAGCTCGTGCCCATCTTCGTGAACGTATCGCTGTTCAGATGATGGTAGCCGGCGCCGAGGCTGAGCTTGCCCTTGCCGTACTGCAGGCCGACGCTCTGCATATTGGCCGTGTCGTCTTTCTCCGAAGCAGCTTTGTTGACAGCGCTGTTGTTCGTATCGCCATTGAGATCGAAGCGGCCTGCCTGCAGCGTGACCTTGAGGTCCTTGCCCGTCGTGATGGCGGCGCCGGAGATCTCGTCATCGAAGAGCAGGTTGCTGTCGAGCTGCATCGGCAGTTTGCCGATTTTGATGTTGGTCGTGCCGTACTGGCCATCTGCCCAGAGGCGCTGCAGCGTCACATCCGTGTCCTGCTCATCGCCATGACTGCCATTCGGGTCGGTGCTGTCCTTGGCAAGGTCCGTGGACGCATCGAGGCGGGCGTTGACATGCCAGTTCTTGTTGACCTCAGCCGACGGCTCGAGGCGCAGCAGCAGTTCATCGTCGTTGCTCTTGCTGTCAGCTTTGGATTTGTCGCGCGTGCTCGTGTAGGTGTAGCGGGCCTCGCCGTTCCATTTTACCTTGTCGGCGTTGCGCTCGAGGTTGCTGACGCGGACGCCGAGCGTATTGAGCTCATCGGAGAACTCAGCGGCGAGCTTGTCAATGAGGGCCTTGTCGGCAGCGGAGACATCCGTCTTGGCCATGGCCTTGGCAATCATCTGCGCCATCTCATAGCGCGTGATGTTCTGGTTGCCCTTAAACGTCGAATCGCCGTAGCCCTCGATTACGCCATCGGCTGCGAGCTGGGATACAGCATCGTATGCCCAGTGATCAGCCGGCACATCGGAGAACGGGTTCGTTGCGGCAAATGTAGTCGATGCAGCACCAACTACGAGCGCCGTCGTCAATGCAGATACAAGAGTCTTTTTCATGATGAATTCCTCCCATCTTCCTTCTATATACGATATAGAAGGTATCGAGTGAATTAGATTGGTGGGAAGAGAACGGGGAGCATCGCGAGTCTCCATGTTTCCTCTGAGGTCCCTGTCCCTTTCCTTTTGACACCATCATTATATTACTTGACTGAGTCAATTACAATTACACAGCTGTTAGAAGTCCATTACACTTCGCTTAGAATAGTTTATAGACTCAACTATCAATGCCATTGAGAATCTGCGCATGAAAAAAGCCTTCCACTGACAGTTGCCAGTGGAAAGCTTTGATCTGCGATTGTGTCTGAAAACGACCGCTGCGCGTTATCAGAACCAGAAGTTCACGCGGCCGAAGAGCAGCTCTGCATCATTGTTGTTGTCCAACTTCTTGCCGTTGAAGTAGTAAGCGGCAGCCGTAACATTCGTGAACGGAACGTACTCCGTGCCGACTTCCCAGCCCTTGACGTTGTTGACGCCAGCGTTGAGGAACGTCTCATACGTCGGAGCGAAGGCAACATTGCCGCCCATGTAGCGATAAGCCGTGTAAGCACCCCAGGATCCCTTGTTGGCCTTCTGAGCGCCCTTGTAGTTGAGCTGGATATTGTGAGCCGTGCTGAAATCCTCAGCCTTCTCGTTCTTGGCATAAGCGCCATAGAGGTTCCAGTTCTTGTCGAACTTATAGCCAGCACCGACGGACCAGATGTTAGCCTCATCCGTATTTGCTTTGTAGCCTTTGTAGCTGTCCGCAATCTCATTGACATGGTTGAAGATATCGCTCTCAAAATGACGATAAGCAGCGCCACCGTAGAGTTTGCCAGCCGTGCCGTTCAGAGCGACGCCCTGATAGTTTGCAGCATCGTCGTCTTTCACTGCAGCTGTCTTATTGATAGCCGACTGCTTGTTGGCGCTGTTGAGGTTCCAACGGCCAGCCTCAGCCGTGAACTTGAGCTTGTTGCCGAACGTGACCTGAGCGCCCGAGAACTGATCATCGAAGAGCATGCCAGCCGTCTCCGTCGAGAAGAACGGCATCTTGCCGAGCTTGACCTGGAAGTTCTTGTAATCGCCCTGTGCCCAAACGCGCTTTACCGTCAGATCCGACGTCTCGTCTTTGCTCGGGTCCATGAATGCATCGATACGAGCCTTGACATGCCAGTTCTTGTTGACCTCAGCGCTCGGCTCGAGGCGGAAGTTGAGCTGATCTTTGTTCTTCTTGTCTTTCGAGCCCTTCTCGTTCTCATAGCGCTGGCTCCAGTAACGATAACGAGCCTGGCCGTTCCACTTGACCATATCGGCATTGCGCTCGAGGTTGCTGACGCGGACGCCGAGGTTGTTAAGCTCATCGGAGAACTCTGCTGCGAGTTTGTCGATCAGAGCCTTGTCCGATGCCGAAACATCCGTTCTTGCCATAGCCTTGGCGATCATCTGAGCCATCTCATAACGCGTGATGTTCTGGTT
>OQVL01002244.1_pt1 | contig 11788 bp, 11 predicted proteins | sample 1691501 | NCBI WGS metagenome assembly OQVL01 (sample SAMN03418253, study PRJEB22391) | human gut metagenome | biome: human-gut; feature: organic feature; material: feces | host: Homo sapiens | place: Tanzania | collected 2013-01
TCACGGACGCAAAAATAACAATTCAAAAAGAACCGAGCGATAGACTTTTGGAAGCATTGCTGGAAAACAATTGCGCTGTGGTTACCTGTGACAAATCGCATCTTCCGGTAGGATTGCTGCTGCCTTTGTATGGAAATAAGATTCAGGCGGAAAGATATCAGGAACAGATCAATGCATCTTTACCTCTGAAGAAGCAGATTTGGCAGCAGACGGTTCAATGCAAGATCCGGAATCAGGCGGCCATGCTGAAGTACGTTACCGGACAAGAGACCAAAAATATGTTGATTTGGGCGGATTCCGTGAAGAGTGGAGATGCCGATAATCTTGAAGGACGTGCGGCGGCGTTTTATTGGAAATCGGTTTTCATTGACAATCCGAAATTTACGCGAAGCGATGACGATATTGTCAATGCAATGCTGAATTATGGCTATGCGATTGTCCGAGCGATTGTTGCTCGGGCGTTGGTGGGTGCCGGGCTTATTCCTACGGTCGGCGTACACCATCATAACCGCTATGATGCCTATTGTCTGGCAGATGATATAATGGAGCCTTACAGACCTTATGTGGATAGGCTTGTGATTGACATTGTCAATGCCGGTATTCCTGATGAACTTGATGTCAATGTCAAGCGGGCATTGTTGGAACTTCCTGTCAAAGAGGTGATTATAGACGGCATCCGTAGGCCGTTGATGCTTGCTGTGAGCCAGACGGTCAATTCTCTGCAGAAGTGTTTTTCAGGCAGTTCACGTAAAGTCATATATCCTTCTATGTGATGGACAGGTTCAGTGAGTATAGAATTATGTGGGTTCTGGTTTTCTTCGATCTTCCTACCGATACCAAGAAAGAAAGGAAGAATGCAGCCCTCTTCAGAAAGCGTCTGATAGAGGACGGCTTCGTCATGTTCCAGTTCTCCATCTATATGCGCCACTGTCCGTCATCTGAGAATGCCCAGACTCATATTGCCCGTGTAAAGTCCTTTTTGCCTGATTATGGTCAGGTGGGCATATTGTGCATCACAGACAAGCAGTTCAGTAATATGGAGCTGTTTTCTGAGCACAAACCGAAAGAGTCTGAAGATATCTATATTCAGCTTGAACTCTTTTAGTTTACTTGAATGGCCATGCCCTATCAGTTAAAAAGCCCCGTCACCAGAGCAGGGTTTGGATGAAAAGTGTCAAAATGAAGCATAACCATCTTCTTGCATGCCCCTGACATGGAAATGAAAGGCCTCGACATTATTTCTTTTAACTTCATTTGAAGCCTTTACTGTTGCAACGCATGCGGTATTTCCATCTGCATGGGCATCTATTCTGCGTGTCGATATCCCTGAATCTTATTCCATTTGCCGCGGGTGAAGTCGGGCACCTCTACCGGCTTGTTGCCATTGTCCATCGACAGCGAACCGAGCTCTGCCAGACAGCACCATTCGCCCAGGTCATAGACATCCATGTCGAAAGGCAGCCCGTGCTGCAGACAGTAGACCAGACGGCTGTCCATGATATAAAGTACTGGCAGAAGCACAGCAAGTAGATAACCGGGCGCAAGCCCCACGACGATAGCCACCGCAGCCAGAGGCTCCGGTAGCATAGCATTATCCGCAATGCCCATAGACAGGCATTGCGGATATTTTATTAGGCCCAACCGCCCGCCCCCAATTCTCCCGAAACCTCTGCCGACCGCAAATAACCTGACTTCGCGACCTGATATGGCCAAATCGTGGCCCGCAAAGAATAAATACCGTCACGCAATGAATAAATCCAACCTCGCAATCAATATGGAGAGGGGCATGACATGCACTATTTAGCCTCAGTGGCTGGATATATGGGCTGAACCTAAGTTGTAATGGGCCACAAAGTTGTTGGGGTTCAAATCGACAGCTTTACCATACTCGGTAATAGCGTCACGCAAGCGGCCCATGCCGTCTAAAGCTGTACCTAAATTGTTGTGGGTAAGAGCGTTGTAAGGATCGAGGCCGGTGGCTTTATTCCACTCCATAACGGCCAAGTCCAACTTGCCTTGCTTATAGTAGTTGTTACCTAAAATATTGTGCAAAGCAGCTTCGGAAGGACTGATCTTGCTGACATTGCTAGGTTCTTCGCCAGCGCCTTCGATTTGCAAATCTTTGATTAAATCGGTAACGGTTTGATAACGCTCTGCCGGATCTTTTTTCAAACAACGCAAAATAGCTTGTTCCACATTGCGCGGAATAGCCATATTGTAAGTTGTGGGTGGCTCGGGCTCTTTGGTTAAGTGGAGCTGAATAACGGCAGGAAGGTTGTCGGCAATAAAAGGTACACGCCCAGCCATCATCTCATAGAGCAAAATACCCAAGGAGTAAATATCGGCGCGGCGATCAACTTTTTCACCACGGGCTTGCTCAGGAGAAAAATAGAAGCATGAGCCTATAACTTGGCCCGGCTGAGTGAGAGTTTGCGAAGCTTCTACCCAAGCGATACCGAAATCGCCAACTTTCACATCACCATTGTCGGTAACCATAATGTTGCCCGGCTTGACGTCGCGGTGGACAATACCGTGCTGGTGAGCATAATCTAAAGCCCGAGCGGCGGGAATGAAAATTTGCAAAGCCTCCTCTACGCTGAGGTGGCCATGCTCCTTCATATATTTATCTAAAGAAACGCCCTGAATAAACTCGAAGACTAAGAAATAGATGCCTTCGTGTTCGTTAATGTCGTAAATTGCGGTAATATTGGGGTGATTTAAACGCGCCGCAGCCTGAGCTTCGCGAATAAAGCGATCTTTGCACTCAGGGTTGCCAACTAATTGTTGAGAGAGAATTTTGATAGCGACAGAACGGTTCAACAAAGGATCGTGTCCTTTGTAGACGACGCCCATTCCGCCTCGTCCCAACTCTTCTATAATGTGGTAGCGACCGATAGTCGCACTAACCATTGTCATGTACTGCCCGGCTCCTTAGCAGAATTTAAGCCCGCTTACAGAACGAATCTGCCTTTTTCCATAAAAAAACAAAAAAAACAAACGACAGCAAGCGCAGTAAGCCTTGGCTACATTCCACCAAGAAGGCCGAACTTCCTACTATAGAGACAGCTGCCCCCAAGCTTCTCTACATCTCTTCACGAGCTGGATTGTGAGAACCTATGCGCAAATGAGGGCACTCGCGCTTCAGAGTTTCGATAAAAGCCGGAACTCCAATAGCTTTTTCGACTGGCGGATCGATTTGAGTAAAAAGCCAATCAGGATCGATATTTAAGTTGCGCAATTGCACCATATTAACATCGAGATCGTTAAACATTTCGACTAAAGCTTCAACTTCTCTGGGAGTATCAGTCAAACCGGGAAGTAAAAGCAAATTGACGGAGATCCAAACACCATGTTCGCGTCCGAACTTAATAGTTTGTAAAACGTCAGCAAACTTATAGCCTCGAGGTTGATAGTAGCCATTATAGGTGTCTTCTCTGGCTGAGCACATAGAAACACGCATAGAAGTGAGACCAGCTTCAAAAAGCTTGAGAGCATTTTGGGGCAAAGATCCGTTAGAATTCATATGCAAGGTGCCTTTGTCGGTATGTTGACGAATGATCTTAACCGCTTCGGCTGCCCTAGCCGCTTGCAACAAAGGCTCACCTTCGCACCCTTGACCAAAAGTGAAAATGGGACGTTCAGCCCGACCGATATGAAAGAGTCCCAGTTCTACAATCTCTTCCACCGAAGGAGTAAAGTTTAAGCGAATTTGTGGAGAAGGCGGCGCTCCGTCAGGCTGTTTAGATATACAACCACGGCAGCCGGCATTGCATTGAGGAGAAATAGGTGAAGCGCCTTCCCAACGCCCATAGAAAATATTTTGTGCATTGTAGCATCCGTACTCTTTAGCACAAATTTCTAATTGTCCCAACAGACGATTGTTGGGAAAGCGCTCCTTTACTTCTTGGATACACTCATCCAACTCAGGTAAAGCATATTTGCAAGGATCCCAACGAGGATTATTTTCTGTTTGTACAGCGGCACACCAAAGCTGACCATGATGCGAAAAAACTGCTGTATAACCGAAAATAGGCAATGTCTCGGAACCAGCTTCTACTTCCCAAGCCGGCAATAAAGTTCTAGTCCAACCGGAAGGCAACTGAGCTGCCAAAACACAAGCACTTTCACAAATTAAAGGCTCATTGTCGGTGCTTTCCCCTACTTCCCAGGCCAGAGGCAACCGACCAGGCAAATATTGCAATTGTGCCGTTTCCGGCAACGGCGAAAGTTCGTCGCGGTGGGGCGGACGTATAGTCATGCCGCTGCGAGCAGCAGCCCGCAAACCGGGCTCATCCCAAAATTGTCCTTCTTCGTCGGAACATACTAACGCCCAAGCCGCTTCAGTAGGAGTTGCATTTTTTTTATTCGCAGCTTCCGCATTTTTGCGTTTACCGAAGGCAGATGATGAAGTATGTTTATTCTTACCTTTGGAATTGTTCGATTTGCTCATTTTCTATACTACCCGCCAACTATATGCCGTTTTATCCTACAGTTTGACTGGAGCTCACAGAGGAAGGCTCTTTAGTCTTATTCTTTTTAAAACGCCCCAGGAAGTCCTGATTATCAGTGGTTTTCTTAAGATTTTCCAGCATAACGATAGTTGGGTCACGATCTCCAGCATAACTATCCAGCGTGTGCCTCAAAAGTGTCATAGTAGAAAGAGTAGTAGCATCTTGCAAATATTCATCATGGCGCGTACTGCTCTTCTTAATATCAATAGCAGGATAGATACGTCTTTCGGCCAGCTTGCGAGAGAGACAAATCTCGTTATTACCAGTGCCTTTAAACTCTTCGAAAATAACTTCATCCATGCGAGAGCCAGTCTCAACTAAAGCAGTAGCCACAATAGTCAAGCTGCCTCCGTTTTCGAACTTACGAGCCGATCCGAAGAAATGTTTGGGAATACGTAAAGCCGAAATATCTAAACCACCGGACAAAGTGCGTCCCGAATTGGGTGTAGCGTTGTTGCAAGCACGTCCCAATCTGGTCAGAGAGTCGAATAAAATAACTACATCTTTACCCAATTCTGTTAAACGTCTGGCTCTTTCTAAAACTAATTGAGTAATGAAAGCGTGATTTTCAGGTTCTTCATCAAAAGTAGAGGCCACAACTTCACCTTTTATGGAGCGTTCCATATCAGTTACTTCTTCAGGACGTTCATCGATTAAAAGAGCCATCAACACAGTATCAGGGTAGTTGGTAGCAATACCAGCTGCAATCTTTTTCAAACAAATAGTTTTACCAGCTTTAGGAGGGGCCACAATTAAAGAGCGCTGTCCCTTACCAATAGGAGCGAAAAGATCGATCATACGAGCCGTCATATCACCGCTGGAAGTTTCCAAGCTATAACGCTCGTTGGGGAAAATGGGCACTAATTCATCAAAAGAGGGACGATGGCTGGCTTTTTCCACAGGCAAATCATTGATCGAGATAATTCTCTCTAAATCGTAGGAGCGCTCGCCACGTTTGGTAGACCTAACTACGCCACAAATCTTATCGCCGACACGTAAAGAATATTTTTTAATTGTTGCATATCCCACATGGACATCATTTGCACTTGGTTTATAGCTGCAACCGCGCAAAAAGCCATAATTTTGTTGTCTAATATCTAAAATACCGGTAACAATAGGCACATATTCTTCATGTTCGGCAATAAAATCATCATACTGTTCGTCGGAATCGTAATCTTCGTAATAATTGCTGTCGTAACGGCCGTAATTATTGTCATTGTTATAACTGACTCGACGAGGCTCATATACATTATTAAAATCGCGGCGGACATAGCGCGTATCATCCATATAAGCGGATTTTACTTGGCGCTGCTGAGTGTAGCCTTCATCTTCCAGATCATCATAATCGGTTTCAGCTTCAATATTGCGACGCATCTCAGGCTGAGGCATACGATTTTTGCGACGTAAGTCGGCTTGTCTCTCAATACTTACGCGGGGAATAGAAGGATTCTGGCGCAAACGAGCTGGCTGCCTTACTTCTTCCTCGAGAGAATCTTCAACTTCGCTAACTTCGCTATCGGCAGAGCGGCTATTGTAAAGATCACGTTGACGCACTGTATATTGCTGCCGTTGCTTGCCCCGTTCTCGACGAGGAGGTCGATTGCTATATTTATTGTCTGATCCGGAAGAGGCGGAATAAGACTCCGGCTGATTTTCTTCTGTTTTAGGTAAAACAGGTTCGGGATAGACTGTCTCGGTAGGTTCTTCGGCAGTGAAAGTAGGCTCTTTGCTAACTTCAGTTTCACCGACATACGGCTTGCTCATAATAGCTTTATGTTCGGCAGAATACTGAGGGCGACGACCACGACGAACTTTGACTTCGGCAACTTCAGGTAGAACCGTAATGCGCTCCTGATTTTCTAAAATAATACCGATAAGATCTTCATGCTTTAAGCGACTTAATTTTGGGCATTTTATATTATTGTTGCGAATAATATCTTGTAGTTGAGTCCTGTTATAAGAAGTCAACATTTCGAACGTGAGACTTGCCATATACTATTTGTACACTCCTTCGCTAATCCATTTTTTAACAATACTCTAAGCCAATCCCGAGCATTCCGCTATCAAGAATGCCGTAAATTCTGCATATAATACAGAATTAAAAACAAAAAAACGCCTATGTTTGGGAATATGCTATTATTAGAAATACTCTATTATTTTTTATTTGACAGCTTTTTATTTTTTATCTTTTATTACACTGTCAAACGTACTTTTTTTATGGCTACGATTCCAATCGCAGCGAATATGGTAAGTTCTATAAATAGATAAGCAACATTAGGCATTATGTCTGCCCAAGTTCCAGAAGCAAATATCAGCTTACAAAATCCATCATATAAGTACCAAGTCGGCAGAAAATAGGCAATTTTTTGCATTAAAGCATTATAATCGGCCATAGTAACCGGCATAATAAGTACTAAATAAATGAGCGAATTGAGTGCTCCACAAGCCGATTGACTTTTTACAAAAGCGCCCAAAACGATTCCGCTTATGGCAAAAATTAGTGATCCCAAACAAATTAAAACAATAAGCGAAAAAAATGAAGTTTTGACAATACAGCTAACCGCAGCTACCAGTATTGTCGATAAAGAAGCTAATATAAAACCGCTGGCGATCTTACCTCCCAGAATCTCGGCGCGCTGAACAAGGTGACCGAGACGATCAATTTCAACCGCACGAGCGCCTTCGGCGACAACGTGAAGAAGGTTGAGATCGTGGAATTCAAGGACGGCTCGCTGGCTGTGGAGACGCTGTATCTCTCGAACGCGAACGCAGCGGCGGTGACCGGCGCAGAGCTGGGCACGACGGACGGGGACAAAGACCTCAAGTTCGGCAGCAACGACACCGCGCCCTATGGCAGCCTTGCCTTTTACACCAACCACATGAGAGACGACGGGACGAAATACTATCAAGGCATTTTCTACCCGAAGGTCAAGGCCAACATGGAGGGCGAGGAGTACGAGACCAAAGGAGACAGCATCGCGCTGAGCAATGCCAAGCTCATGTTTACCGTTTTCGAGCCGCTTTACGGTAAGTATAAGCACAAAAGCGAGGAGTTCGACACCGAGGCCAAGGCCGCGGCGTGGGTCAATGAAAAAATCAAGGCCGCAGCGGGCGGCTGAGAAGCGAAGAGACGCGGCACCCGCTGCGTCTCTTTTGTGTTTGGAGGAAAATATGAAGACGATCCCCTATGAATTAAATGGGCACACGTTTTATCTGTGCCTGAACGGGCAGGCGCTCTTTGACGCCTACGATAAATTCGGCTACGAGGGCTTTCTCACGCAGCACATCGAGGGAAAAGACAAGCAGAGCTTTGAGAATACGTGCTGGCTGCTTGCGAAGCTCGCCGAGCAGGGCGAGCTGGTGCGGCGGTGGCAGGGGCTCGACCGCGGGCCGATCGCGCCAGAGCAGTATTTCCGCGTCAATCTCAAGCCGCTGGAGGTCTCGGACGCAAAAAAGGCCATCCGCGAGGCCATTGCGCTGGGATTTGCTCGCGAAGAGGAGGAAAACCGCGAGCGTGACCTTTTCCTCGAAGAGCTTCAAAAAAAAACGAAAGAAATAACGTGACACGCGCGTGGTGGATGGATCTGACGACGCAATTTCTCCGGCTGAGCGTCCGCGAGGGGATGCTGCTGACGGTCGGGCAAGTGCTCGACTTGCAGGAGCTTGAGACCAGGCGGCGCGGGCTGCGCAGAGAGGAGGATGAAACGTAAATGGCGACGAGGACGATCACAACGCGGCTGGCGATCGAGGGCGAAACTGAGTTTAAACGCTCCATGTCGAGCGCAAACAGCGAGCTCAAGACGCTGCGCAGCGAAATGAGCCTTGCCGACGCAGAATTTAAGGGCCAGGCGAACACGATGGAAGCTTTGACCAAGAAGAATGAGCTGCTGCGCCGTGCTCAGGAGCAGCAGACCGAGAAGGTCAAGGCCCTGGAACAAGCCGTAAAGGACGCCGCAGAGGCCTACGGCGAGAACGACAAGCGGACAGACAACTACCGCCAGCAGCTCAACCGGGCAAAAAAAGAACTGATCGACATGAACGATGCGCTGGATGACAACGAGAAGTATCTCGACGAGGCGCGCAAGAGCGCCGACAAGTGTGCGAAGTCTATCGACGAGTTCGGCAAGGAGACCGACGGTGCGCAAAGCGGCATCGAGAAGTTTACAGACGTGCTGCAGAACGGTTTCAGCGCCAAGGGCAAAGGCGGCGACCTGCTGAGGATGCTCACGAACCTCAAGGGGGCGCTGATCGGCGGCGCGATCGTCGGCGGACTCAAAGAGCTGGGTGACGCGATCATCGGCGTAGTCGACGATACGGCGGAATACCGCAAGATCATGGGCACGTTGGAGACCAGCTCGAAAGAGGCCGGTTACACAACCGAGCAGACGGCAGAGGCCTACACCCGCCTGAATGGCGTGTTGGGCGACTCGCAGACGGCGGCGACGACCGTGGCCAACCTGCAGGCCATTGGGCTGGAGCAGGGCGACCTCATGACGCTGATTGACGCGACGACCGGCGCGTGGGCCACTTATGGCGACAGCATCCCGATCGACGGCCTGTCCGAGGCCATCAACGAGACGATCCAGACCGGCAAAGTGACGGGCACCTTCGCCGACGTGCTCAACTGGGCGGGCGAAAGCGAGGACGATTTCAACGAGAAACTCGCGGCGGCGAATACTTCGTCCGAGCGCGCGCAGATCGTGCTGGACCAACTCTCCAAGCAAAACCTGCCACAGGCGGGCCAGGCATGGCGAGACGCCAACGAGGATATCATCGAGTACAACGAAGCGCAGGGCGAGCTGGACGAGGCAATGGGACGCCTGGGTGAGGCGCTCGCGCCGGTGGCTGCCGGATACGGGACGTAATCAACGGGCGCGGTGAACATCGCGGCCGACGCCGTGACCAAACTGATCGGCTTTGTCAACCGCGCGATCGACGCCTTTAAAAAGCTTGCCGGCGTGGAGGAAAAACAGAAGACGACTAAAACCAAGGGGCAATCCAAGACCACGAGAAAGACGACGTCTACCGTGCGGCAGTACGCCAACGGCCTTGATTACGTCCCGTATGACGGCTATCCGGCGATCCTGCACGAGGGCGAGCGTGTGCTGACACGGCGCGAGGCGGACGACTACCGCAGCGACCGCGGCAGCGGCAAGCCGGCTGACATCGTCATTAACCTGACGACCACGCTGGACGGCAAGGCCGTGAGCAAGGCGGTGACGCGGTACCAGCAGCAAGACCAGAGGGCAAGGCAATGAAGAATTTTACTTTTCAAATCAACGGCAACGACCGCACGGCGCTTTTTAACCAGTATGGCTTTTCCGCGGGCATTACGCCAATCTACAGCGACGAGGTCGTGACGATGGACGGCAGACGGCACAGCGCGGTGATCCGTTGGCAGAGCTGGTGCAGCGCACAGCTCAACGATATCACCGACGCAGAGGTGGCGGCGCTGGCCGCAGATCTGCGCAGCGCGACGCTGAGCGTGACCTATGAAAACCCCGCGCTCGGCAGCACGCCGGTGACGCAGGAGATGACCGTGGACGGGCTGGAGCTCGCGTATCTGCTGCGCGACCAGACGGGCCGATACTGGAGCGGCAAGACGCTCAATTTTACGCAGAGGTGAGCGCATGCACAGTGTAAGTGATTTATGGCGGACGCTGCTGGCCAGCCCAGGGCACCGCAAGGAGGTCAAGCTCGTGATCGCGGGCGTCACCTACGGCGATGACAAGATCGTGGATGGCTCACTGCGGATCGACGGCGGTCTGTACTCCGACTTCGGCATCGGAAACTGCTGTGCACGGCAGATCGAGTTTGAGATCTATCCGCAGGGGACGATCCCGCGGCAGGCAGGAATTGAGGTCTACATGAGGCTGCGGCTGGGAGAGCAGGCAAGCGAGTGGATCCCCAAGGGCGTGTTTTTCTTCTCCACGCGCAAGACTGACCGGATCACGGGTGTTTTGAGCGTGCACGGGTATGACGCGATGCTCAAAGCGGAAGAGACGTGGCTCGACAGCAGCTATGACGCAAAGACCTGGCCGATGCCGGCGGCGACGGCGGTGGCCGACATCGCGGCGCGCATGGGCGTTGCTGTGGACAGCCGCACGGTATTGGATGCAGCGTTCCCCATGCAGTATCCGGTGGACGACAAGGGCGATATGACGATGCGCGAGGCGCTTGGGCGTATCGCGGTCGCCAACGCGGGAAACTGGACCATCACGGACGAGGGCAAGCTGCTGCTGGTGGGCTTAAACTCCATGCCCGCTGAGACCCACTATCTTATCACGGAGACCGGCAGCGCCATCACCTTCGGCGGCGTGCGCATCCTCGTGTAAGGAGGGCAACATGGACAAAACCTATTTAGGGCGGCGGCTGGCGGAGTTTTCCCCAGGAATCGCGTCGAAGCCCATTACCAAAGTCGAGCTGCTCAATGAGAACGGCGATGTGGTCGGTGTGTCCGGATCGGAAACCGGACGGACGCTGACGGCCTTGCAGCCGGACGGCACGAATGCAATGGCGGCGGCGATCCTCGCCAAAGTTTCCGGCTACAAGCACATCGGCTACGAGGGCAGCAAAGCGCTGCTTGACCCTGCGGCGGAGCTTGGCGACGCGGTGACGGTAGACGGGCTCTACGTGCCGCTCATCGCGCTGGACATGACGTTTGATCCGCTGCTCGCGCCGGACATCTCCGCGCCGGACGCGGACGAGCTGGACGACGAGTATCCGTACAAATCGCCGACGCAGCGGCAGATCGAGCGCAACATGGCAAGGACACGCTCGCTCATCACCAAGACCAACGAGGAGATCAACCTCAAGGTCGAGGGCATCGACGGGCGGGTATCAGACATCACGCAAACAGTCGATGGAATCAGCTTATCCGTCACGTCAGCGTCCAACCCGGATGGCCAGACAACCGCGACGATCACGCTCAAGGTCGGCCCCAACGCATACACCGGCTACATCAAGCTCAACGGCAACGTGGATGTGTCCGGTCAGCTTTCGGCGGATGCGCTGTATTCCGCGCTCGGCGAGATCGCGGACTTGAGCGTCAACCGGCTTTCGACCTCGCGCCGGGTGGTCAAGTACCTCGCGGGCGACACCGCCGATGACAATTTTATTCGCGTGGCAGAACAGAGCCTTGAGTTCGTCGCGGGTATCGCCAAAAGCACGACGGAGCAGGCACGCAACCCCAACGGGGAGCTGATCTACTGGGAGGCAGACCCCGCGGGCGCGTCCATCCATCAGATCCATATACCCCTCGTCCCGCGCGGCGAGGC
>OQVL01002247.1_pt1 | contig 11782 bp, 10 predicted proteins | sample 1691501 | NCBI WGS metagenome assembly OQVL01 (sample SAMN03418253, study PRJEB22391) | human gut metagenome | biome: human-gut; feature: organic feature; material: feces | host: Homo sapiens | place: Tanzania | collected 2013-01
GCTATGCTTTTCATCAGGAACGTCATGTTCCGCGCAAGCGTGCGCATGGACTGTCTGCCCTCCTCGTCAAGCTCCGCCTCTCCTGCCGCTCTGCCGTGGATGCTGTTCCAATACTGGCCGGACGCGATCGGCATTCCGGATATGGTGAAGTATTTGTTCAGCTCGTCAAACGTTGCCGAGCAGCCGCCGCGGCGCGCGCACACCACGCTTGCGCCGACTTTCATCGTTTTGTCGAAGCTCGTGCTGTAAAACAGCCTGTCCAGGCAGGCGACGAGCGTTGCGTTTGCGCTTGCAAAATACACGGGGCTTGCAAGCACAAGTCCGTCGGCGGCTTTGAATTTCTCGGCCAAAGCGTTCACCGCGTCGTCGAATACGCACTTGTCGTTTTTGATGCAATAGCCGCAGGCAATGCAGCCGCGCACAGGCTCGGCGCCTATCTGCACGGTCTCGCACTCAACACCGTTTTGCTCAAACACAGTTTCCATCTCGCGCAGCGCGATCGACGTGTTGCCGCCGGCTCGCGGCGAGCCGTTTATTATCAGCACCTTTAACTTTTCGCTCATGTTGCACCTCCGATTAATTTTTTCATCACATGGTATTTCTCTTGAATATCCGCCACAGTTGCTACCGCTAACACAAGGTCTGTACTATATCGCAATCCAATTATCCCCACTGTCAATGGCAGAGCAAGCATACCGTCTCGATATGTGCATCGTTGTCCAAACTCAAGCTCATATCTTCCGCAATGATCGGGAGCTTGAACTTGATGGACTTGAGCCATTGGCCGTTGGGCTGGCGTTCCTCGTAAATCTGGATTTCAGAAATGAGGGACTCCATAAGCTGCCGCTTTTCCTCGTCGTCCATAGCGGAATAGAGCTTATCGAAGTAAATCAGCACCTTGTAGATATTGTCACCCGTGAGCTTTTCCGCTTCGATTGCCATTTTCTTGGCTCTGGCAGCAATGAGCTGATTTTCCGTATCTTCGATTTTATCATACATCTTGTAGAGCCGATCATCAAGGTCTGCCTTGCGCTTCATGTAGTGCTTATCATCCGGGTCAAGGGAATCGATTTCATCCATCAATCGCGCCTTTACGGAATAGCTCTGACGAAGCTGCTTTTCATGGGCCGCGATCTCCTGCTCGATGGCAGTAGTATCCACCTTCATACTGATCTTTTCCTGCATCATGGCGGCAAACTTCGGATTGCTCACCAGCTTGACGATAACCTCCGCCACGGCGTTGTCCAGCAGTGCTTCGTTGATCTGCTTTCTGAAGTCGCATTTATGCCCGTGCGTCATCGTGCGGTGCTTGCAGCCGTAGTAGTAAAAATCCTTGTATTTTGAGCCGTCCGCCTTGTGCTTGATACTCTTGTTGCCGTACATTCCCGCGCCGCAGATCGGGCATTTTACGATACCGGACAGCAGATGAATCTTGGTGTCCTTGCCCCGGTTGACGTGTTCGTACTTCTCTGCCTGCGCCAGCAGCTTGACCTGCGCCTCGTGCCATAGTTCCTCGGAGACGATTCCTTCGTGCAGACCGTCCACCAACAGATAATCGTCCTGCTCCACAAGGCGGTAATCATTTCGGGTGCCATGCACCTTCTCTGTCCTGCGTCTTCCATAGGCGATCTTCCCGCAGTACACAGGATTTTTCAGTATCCTGCGAATGAGAGCAGCGTCAAATAGCGGATTTTTCCCGTTTTGCCGCTGGATTTTATAAATCCCATGGGTCGCAAGGTATTTTGCAAGGCCATTTGCGCCGGTGTCCGTATGCACATACTGGTCAAAAATCACGCGGATCGCCGCTGCTTCTTCCTCGTTGACGATAAGCTGTCCCTTTTCCAGCTGATAGCCGTAGGGCGCAAAGCCTCCGTTCCATTTTCCCTCGCGGGCTTTCTGGATTCTGCCCTCCATGGTCTGCACGCGGATATTCTCACGCTCGATCTCAGCCACAGCGGAGAGAACAGAGATCATCAGCTTTCCTGCGTCCTTAGAGGAATCAATCCCATCCTCCACGCAGATCAGATTGACGCCAAAATCCTGCATCACCTGCAAGGTGGACAGCACATCCGCCGCATTTCTGCCGAAGCGGGACAGCTTGAACACCAGCACATAGGACACGCCGTCCTTGCCGGACTTGATGTCCTCCATCATCTGATTGAACTGAGTTCTGCCTTCTATAGATTTGCCGGATTTTCCGGCGTCCTCATATTCGCCCACAATTTCATAATCGTTGAAGTCGGCAAAGGCTTTCATTCGGGATTTCTGGGCATCTAGAGAATATCCGTCAATCTGCATAGCGGTGGACACCCGCGTGTAGATATAAACTTTTATCTTTTCTTTTTTCATGGGCATATCCTCGGTCAGCCTTGCTTTTTATCCGTTTTCTGCTCCAACAGCTTGATGAAATCCAAATAATCCCGTTCCACTTCACTGAGAGTACGGGCCTTGTATTTTCTGTACTCGCCGGTTGCCTTGTTGATGGCTTGCTTGTGGCTGACGCTTCCGTTGCCAATTAGCAGCTGTTCTCCGCTCATGGTAAGAATCCTGTCCAGATGTTCCGCCCAATCCTGCATGGTCATGGCCTGTTCCCGTTCTGCCTGACGCTCTGCAAAGTCCAGATAGCCGGACACAAGCTGACCCATCGCCCGAAGCTCTTTCTCGTTCAGGTAGTTTTTGGCGACAACTGCCTCTTTCAGCGTTGGCTGGCTGCCCGAAAAAGTGGTCAAACCCATGAATTCCTTCTCTGCGTCGGCACGTGTGTAAATCACCTCTGCCGCCGTCTGTCCGTGAATGGCATAGTGGATTTTGTTCTGGACTTTTCTGAAAAACTGAATGGAGATTTCCGCTTTCGGGTCATAGTCAATGCTGGTGGCATAGATTTCAAGCACCTGACGGTAAAATACCTTTTCGGAAGCGCGGATGTCGCGGATGCGCTCCAACAGCTCCTTGAAGTAGCCACCACCGCCCAGATTTTTCAGGCGCTCATCGTCCAGCGCAAAGCCTTTCCGCATATACTCCTTCAAAATCCCCGTTGCCCAGATGCGAAACTGCACACCGCGCTGGGATTTCACACGGTAGCCAACGGAAATAATGACATCGAGATTATAGTAATCCACCTGATAGGTTTTGCCGTCAGCGGCAGTTGTTGCAAAATTTGCAACAACTGCTTCCCGCTTCAATTCGCCCTCAGTGAAAATGTTCTTGATATGTCTGGAAATGGTAGATTTGTCTCGCTGAAACAGCTCCGCCATCTGGTCGATAGAAAGCCAAACGGTATCTCCATCGAAGGTCGTTTCGATCTTTGTCAAGCCGTCCTCTGTGGTATAAATCATCATTTCAGAATTGTTCTGCTCATTCTCCCAGTGTTCCATGGTCACTTCACCTCGTTTTCTGCCATTGCAGGAGCTTTGGCCCCTGCAATGGCGGTTTGGACAATTATTTCATGATAATTATATCATGCTGCTTTCGCTGATTCAATATCGTTTTCGCGAATCATCTCATCTGCCTCGACTTTTTTAGGCATGGATTTCTCTATAGCGAGATCGGGCAGCGCATCAAGATTCAGAACCACGGCATACTTTTCAATCAAATTTGCCAGCAAAGCGGCGAAGCCGCTCCATTCATCTACCATAGGCAGTTTCCCTCTCTTTCTCCGTTCTGTGCGTATATGCCGCCAACACTTCCTTCGGAATACGATCCAGTACGGCGACGGCATCCTCATAATCCCGGTGCAGCTTGGCGTCGGCCAGCTTTTTCAAGGTACTTTCCTGCGTAGCCTTGTCCAGCGACTGCTCCAACTGCTCCGTTTTCTTTTTCAGCTTTTTATTTTCGGCAGTAGTGACTGTGAACGCCGTATTGTACTTTTTCAGCGTCGTGTGCATCTGCTCCACAGCCGGGATATACTTGTCCAAAAATGCACCGATCTCTGCCGCTTTTCCCTTGGCGTTGAAAGCATTGACGCCTGCAAGCAATTCTTCTAACTTGGTTTTCTGCTTGGTTAGGCGGGTCATCTCCTTGAACACCCTCGGCGGGATATGGTCGCGCCCGGTCTTGCTGGCACTCTCGCCCCGCTCCAGATCCGGGTATTTCTTAACCATATATTCCCAAAACCTGTCCTGCCACCATGTCAGTTTCTTCTTGTTGCCAACAATCTCTTTGGCGCTAAGCCGTCCGTCCTCTGTCAGCGGGACAAAAGAAAGGTGCATATGGGGCGTTTTCTCGTCCATATGCACCACGGCGGATATAATTGTTTCCGGATTCTGGTTTTGCTTAATGAAGTCCAACGCCTCCTGAAAATAGGCTTTGATCTCGTCTTTCTTCTTGCCCTTGAAGAACTCCGGCGTTGCGGTCACAAGGGCTTCCACCACACGCACGCTGTCAGAACGTGTACGGCAGCCTGCTTCTGCAATCTGCTTTTCTGACTCGGCACGATACTTGCGTTCCGGCGTAATCAGATGAAAATTCAGATGGCTGCGGCTCTTGTCGATGTCTGGATTGCTGGCGTATTTCTCCTTGGTGCGCTCGTTGTGCGCCTCAATATTGGAAATCTCCGGCCCTTTGTACTTGGCAAAGCGGAGAATGGCAAACTGCGGGTTACTCATTTATCGCTCCCTCCGTTTCTGCCATACGAGGTCATAACCCAGCACATCAGCCAGTTCCACAACCTCCTTGTAGCGGATGCTCTCCCTTTGCAGCTTGGCAGACAGGTTGGAAACACTGCCGGACCAGCCACATTCGTCATGCAGCAGATTCACAACCTCCTGCATGGTAAAACCGGCGCGGACGATCTGCGCCTTGATTTCGTTGCGTACATTCATATTCAAATCCTCCTATAATTCAGATCATGAAACAGCGAAGCCAGTGCGCTTTCCCGCGCATTCGCTTCGCTGTCTGATAAAATATTCTGCTGCGATAAAATCCGTTCAGAATTGCCGGTGTGATGTCCTGTCCACAGGTGGCACCTACCATTTTTCCCATTCCGCGCGACTTGCTTTCAAACCGTGTGATTCCCCACATTTCGGCGCACTCGCTTTCCTGTTCCGAGAAGCGCGATTTCGTGAAGCCATTTCTGTCATCGGCCAAATTCTTTGCGGATTTCACTTGTCTTGATTCACGCCCCCCAAATATAGGCTCTGCTGGTCAGCATTTTTCCTATATAGCGGCGTTTGGGGTAAAACGCAGCGTACATACGTACACGGCGCGGTAGGCAAAATCAGTCCTGCCATCCGTCCGGTACGTACGTACGCTCCGAAACATCGGAGCCCCCGTTCATATTGGGTCTGGCAACCGCTTCAATCCCGAAGAAGCCCCACACCCGCCGACCGGCGGCATTCGTGATTTTGTTGCAATATTCCAGATTATATTTGCTCTGGCTGGCAATCACGCTGTCGCTGAAGCTGCGGCGTTTCAGCGGTGTCAGGTTGTTTTCCTCGCACCACATCCGATAAATCTCATACAAGTCCTTGGAACTGATGGTGCTGTCCGCTTTCAGCCGGATATAACCTTCGGATTCCAGAAAATCAAAGACATTGTTGTTATCCCGCTTGACTGCCTCCCGGTTATCCCGTGTGCGCTGGCTTTCCGTGAACTTGAAGTTGTTGGCAACAAGCCGCTGCAAGCCCTCAAACGCCCACAGGAAGATGCCCTCGGCCTCTGCTTTCATCTTTTCGGCAAGGTCAGGATCATCCACCCGTCCGGCAGGCTTTTCCTTGGTGGTCAGCACAAGCTGTCTGCGGTAAAAGCCGTCGCTCCTGTCGTAGAGCGCTTGCAGGTCGCCGTTGGAGAATGCCAGCAGCCGGGCAAACATCCAGCCCTGATAGCTCTGCTTGCCTTTGCGTTCCAGATCCATCTTGCCTTGGGCGGTCACAATGGACTTGACATAGTTGGTCTGCCGCAGCGCTTCTATCCGCATATCGTCATCCACGCACAGCAGAATGTGTTCCAGATCGGCGCGGGCAAAACGGTTTTCGGAGATTTTGCCGATACTGCCGTCCTTCATGTTGCTGCCAAGCAGCGCACCCAGCACTGCGCCGATCTGCGATTTTCCCTCACCGCCGTTCCCTTTCATCACCATCATGCGCTGTCCCTTGTTGGAGGGAATCAGGCAGTAACCGATGAACTCCTGCAAGGTGGGGATGTCCTCCGCATACAGCAATCCATCCAAAAAGGATAGCCAGAGGGCAGGTGCTGTGGCATCCGGACGGTACGCTACCGGCAGCCTGCTTCGCACGATGTCCGGTCTGCCCTCGGTAAAGCTGCCGTCCAGCTTCAACGTGCCGTTTGCCAGATGAATCCGATCCGATTCTGGCGCAAAGTCCTCCACATGAGCTGCCAGCTTCATCACTTCCAGAATATTGGTGATCTTGCGGGGGATGTTGTTCACGGCGCAGCATTTCAGCTCCTCGTAGATTTCACCGCGAAGCGGCAGATCGTCGGTCACTCTTCCATCCGGCGTGAAGAACGCGCCGTTGGCAAAGATGATTTTCCGGCTGCTCAGGAACTCGTCACAAAACAGCGCCTCGTTGATATTCGTACCGTCAAACCAGATAGGAGTATTCCTATCAAGCGATTTCCGCTTCGTCACGGGCGCTCACCTCCTTTTCCTGCCTTCTTAGGCGTTCTTCCAACCGGTCAATCATGCCGTCCTTCCGGAGCATATCCACGGTTTTCACGCGAACCTCCAAATCCGCAAAGGTTAAAATATCTACCAGATCCCCGATATAATCAAGCATCTGGCAGGCTTCCACAAAACGGTCGTCAATGGTATCGTCCGGTGTTTGGGGCGCGTACTGCACCTTCCAGTTTTCCAGAAGATGCAGATAATCGCACAACACCCGCCGACAACGCAGCTCCTCTCTCTGGAACGTCTTTACCAGCGGGTATTTTGGTTTTCTCAGAGCTGCCGCAGCAGGGGGCTTGTCCGGGTCGATTCCGAAGTCATACGCCAGCTTCCGTGCGGCCTCGTATTGACTCAAGCCAAACAGCCTCGCCACAAAATCGATCACATCACCGGTAGCTCCGCAGCCGAAGCAGTAGAAGTAATCCTCATTCAGCTTCATGCTGGGTGTCCGGTCATTGTGGAAGGGGCAGCAGACCATATTGCCGCGCCCGATTTTCAAGCCGTAGTGTTCGGCAGCTTCTTTCATGCAAACTGCCGTCTTGATTTGTGCAAATAGATTGATACTCGCTTCCTCCTTTGAAAAATATTTGCGTGCTGCCGTTCTGCCCGATGCCGTTCCTGCCCAAGAATCTTACTCCGGCGTTTCGTTCTCCTTGGCACGCAGAATGCGGTACTTCGCCGGAAAACATATCCCATCGGACGGTCATGAAGTTTTCAATGTGCTGCGTTGTTTACGTCTAAATTTTAGTAAGAAAACGCCCACTTTCCCGTATATCCGAGAGGAAGGAAAAGTGGGGGAGAAGGCGGATTTTTCCACGCTTTTAGACACAAAGAGAAAAATCATGATATAATACAAGGAAAACCGAAATGGAGGTGGGTATATGCAGGTTAAGCTGACAATCGGAGAGCGTTTGAAGGATTTGCGAGTAGAGCGCAAACTGACCTTGGAGCAGCTTTCCGCTGAGGTGGGCATCTCAAAATCCGCGCTTGGCAAATATGAATCGGATAACGGCAAGGACATCAGCCCGTACAGCATCATGCTGTTGGCTGATTATTATGGCGTTTCCTGCGATTATCTGATGGGGCGGACAGAAATAAAAAATCACCCAAACACAGCTCTGCATGAGCTGCATTTGAGTGATGATGCGATAGATGTATTGAGTGCGGACAAGTTCAACCACCGGCTGCTGTCAGAGCTGATCTGCCACAGGGATTTTCAGCGTTTCATGCTGGATGCGGAAATTTACGTTGACCGGATCGCGGATATGCGCATCAAGGATATGAACACCGTGCTGGAAGCCACCCGCCAGATGGTTCTGATGGAGCATGGCGGCGAAGAAAATGACCTGCATCTGCGGACATTAGAAGTGGCGCAGATTCGGGAAGATGAATATTTCGGAAGCCTGATTGCGGATGATCTGAAAGGTATCCTTCGTGACATTCGGAGTGAACACCGCCCCGACACCATGACGGCGGATGAAATCTCCCTTGCAGCAACTATGCAGGATCAGTTACAGGATGCGATGAACTTTGAGGGAAGCTCCGAGGAAAAGAAAGCGAAAGCATTGCTTTCCACATTGGGGATTGATTACGATGCCATCACAATGGAACAATTTGTCAACTTGATCGAGGTACTAAAGCTGTCCAAACACCTGAAAACTCCCATCAGCCAGCGTGGGAAAACGACCATGACCCACGGCAAGGGAAAGCGGAAGAAACGCTGAAACAAAGGCAGCGCTGTGGTGGGACGAAGGCTTTTATATACCTCTGCTTCCTTTTCCGGACAGGCGGATTTTGTTTCTCAAAAATCCTGCGTTTGTGCTGTAGCTCACATCACAAAATCCGCCTGTCCTACTGCCTCTGAAAAGCGTCTGCCAACCGCTATCTGCTCGCACAGCAGATGGCGAAGCCAGCCCCTTTCCCGCGTCAGCCGGAAGCAAAGGTATAACACACTAGACTTTGCAAGCAAAATCGTGTGCCAACAGGGATGCTCGCGCCCCTATTGTAAACCCTGCGTCAAAGGGGAACACAATCCCATTTGAACACCCCAGGCAAAGGAAACCGCTGTTCCTATTTGGAATACTCTCATGTCCATGCATCGGCTATAACCCCCACTAATTAGCAAGTGCCGCCCCTGTTCGTACATATCCGAAAATGGGTGATTATTATCATTGCTGAACACATCACGAATTCATGTTTGTTTTCGAACGCTAACATTTGTTTGATTTTTTCGATATACCATGATATGATAAACCTTAAAGCAACACAGCAGATTAAAATGATAGTGAGGTCACGGCTATGGCTGTAAGCTACAAAAAATTATGGAAACTGCTCATCGACCGAGATCTGAAGAAGAAAGATCTCGAAGCGATGGCCCAGGTAAGCCACTATACAATGAATAAGCTCACCCATGGCGACAATGTCACCACTGATGTGTTGGGGCGGATTTGCAACGCTCTGAGCTGCTCATTGGACGATATTATGGAGTTTGTGGATGAGTAGTCCTGCATCGACTGTGCTAAAATTTGGTAGGACGCATATGCGAATAGAAGACGCTCCCATCCTAGGAAGGAACCATGTTTATGGATAACATAGAAGCCTTATATGCTAAACCGCTCCCATCTTCTCGATCTGGAGCCTTTTATAATACATTCCCTTATCCGACTAAAATATCTCCCGAGGCTATTGCTGTCTATATAGCTTGTACTACTAATCCGGGAGACATTGTATTAGATGCTTTTGCTGGTAGCGGAAGCACGGGGATTGCGGCCCTTTTGTGTGAACATCCAACTAAACGCATGAAAGAGATTGCAAAAAGCCTAAATGTAACTCCTGTGTGGGGTGCCCGAAATGCAGTGTTATATGAAATCGGGACGTATGCCGCATTTGCGATTAAAACGATTCTAAGCAGAATAACCAATCGTGAGTTTACAGAGGCTGTTGAAGGGTTTCTTAAAAAAGCGCAGGATCTCGTCGGTGAGCTATATGAAGTGACAGACCCTGCTGGGGCAGCAGGAACAGTCCGATATGTCATTTGGTCTGAGATGCTGATATGCCCTAACTGCCATGTCGAAATTTCCTACTTTGAGCATGGCACTTCTCGCAATCCGGCACAGTTCAAGGACGAGATTCTTTGCCCTCACTGTAAAAAGGCACACCATATAGACGAGATGACTTTTGCCACCGAAGAGTATTATGACAGATTGCTCCAGAGGCAAGCATCCCGGAAGAAGCGTATCCCAGCATGGATTTATGGTACCACCAAAGGCTGTAACTGGGATCGAAAGGCTACGGAAGCGGATGTAGCCCGTGTCACAGAAATTGAGAGCAACTATCCCCTCAGCGATACTCCTCAAGAGATTCAGTGGGGGGAACTCCATCGTGCGGGCTATCACTATGGCATTACGCATTTGCACCACTTTTATACAGCCAGGAACTACATCGTAATGTCAAAGCTATGGAAACTGACGGAAACATACCCATGGAATATAGCTGACGCCTTAAAGCTACTACTTCTGAGCTATAATGCCTCCCACTGCACCTTGATGACCCGTGTGGTCGCAAAGAAAAAGGCCAAAGATTTTATATTGACCAGCGCTCAAAGTGGGGTATTGTATATCAGCAAACTGCCGGTAGAAAAGAACATTCTCCTTGGCCTCAAAAGGAAGGTCAAGCCCTTTGCTGAGACTTATGCTATGCTGCAGGATTATACTGGGCAGGTTACAATACACAATAGTTCCAGTGCGAAGATGAAGGAAAGCGGTAATAGCATTGATTTTGTGTTTACAGATCCACCGTTTGGGGATTTTATCCCCTATGCAGAAGTAAACCAGATCAATGAACTTTGGCTTAACAAAGTCACACGCCGTGAGGATGAGATCATAATCAGCGCTTCTCAGGGAAAGGATATCTTGACTTATCAGAATCTCTTGACGCAGGTTTTCAGCGAGATCAATCGTGTACTAAAGCCAAACCACTATGCATCAATTGTTTTCCATGCAGCGAAAGCAAAAGTGTGGGATGCCTTCAGCGAGGCTGTTACTAGCGCAGGACTACAAATTGTGCTCACCAACATTCTGGATAAAACCCAAGCGAGCTTTAAGCAGGTGGTGTCAGATGGATCGGTCCAGGGAGATCCGCTTTTCCTACTCAAGAAAAGTTCAGCAAGGAAACATGTTTCGCAGCTAACAGATGAAGATGTATTGCGTTCGCTCCTTGCCGATCATATGACTGATCCAGACTTTGATAAGCGCACATGTTTTTCGTGGTATGTCAATCGCTGTATGAAATTGGGTGTGGATGTTAAAATGGATGCCAAGCAAGTTTACGAATTCTACGATTCTCGAAAAAGGGCCAAATAATATGAAAAAACCAGGTAACACACTCTCTCATCAAAAGCGATTTGGGCAATACTTCTCCGGGGATAAAGTGGCTGCATTATTGTCTCTACTATTGCCGCAAGGACGGCAGTATTCTTCTATTATCGATCCAATGGCAGGCAAGGGCGATTTACTCAACGCCGTTGCTTCTAAGGCTCTGCAAAGCGCCCACATTCTTGGTGTGGAAATTGATGAGCCAGTTGCTGAAACATGCCAAAAACGATTATCGCAAGCAACCATCATCTGTGAAGATGCTTTTCGGAGCGAAGCCATCGTTACAGAACTAGGTTGGGATTTGGTTATTACAAACCCCCCTTATGTGCGCTATCAACTCCAGAATGATGATAATAGTGTAATGCCAACAGGAAACAGCATTAGGAACAACCTCTTCGCTCTACTGAATCAGCTCCCTTATCTGGATGCAGAAGAAAAACAGCTATTGCTTCAGATTACCCAAAATTACTCAGGGTTATCCGATATGGCGGTGCCATCGTGGATCTTGTGTGCTGCGCTAGTTAAAGTGGACGGAGTTTTAGCTATGGTAGTACCTGAGACTTGGCTAAACCGCGAATACGCAAAGCCTATTCAATATCTTTTACTAAAGACCTTTGATGTGCTAGCCATAGCAAGGGATGTGAATGCTTGCTGGTTCGATAACGCTCTGGTACGGACTTGTCTTATTGTCGCCAGAAAGAAGAAGATTGTTCCCCTGTCTGAGGCAACAGGCGAGAAAACACTGTTTATTGATTTAGGAGCAGGGCTCGTGGGAGAGCGCTCCTTA
>OQVL01002248.1_pt1 | contig 11782 bp, 10 predicted proteins | sample 1691501 | NCBI WGS metagenome assembly OQVL01 (sample SAMN03418253, study PRJEB22391) | human gut metagenome | biome: human-gut; feature: organic feature; material: feces | host: Homo sapiens | place: Tanzania | collected 2013-01
CAACAAGGTCATCGTGGCTACCGATGCCGATGTGGATGGTATGCACATCCGCCTCCTTATGATAACCTTCTTCCTGCAGTTCTTTCCCGAACTCATCAAGAAGGGTCATGTGTATATCCTTCAAACGCCGCTCTTCAGAGTACGCGCCAAGAAGAGCAAGCTCAAAAAGGCTAAGTTGGACGCTTTGCTCGAGGAGGTAAAGGCCCGGAAGAAGGAAGCGGAGCTCAATGCAAAGCTTGCCAAGCGCACCGATGACGACCCGCAGGATGCCGAGGAGCCCGAAGAGGAGACCACCGATGACAGCCAGGAGAGCGGCAAGAAGCCGATGCGCAACCTGAGTGTCACCAAAGACTACATCATACAATACTGCTACTCCGACGAGGAACGCCTGCAGGCTATCGACGACCTTGGGCCTGACCCCGAAATCACACGCTTCAAGGGACTGGGAGAAATCAGCCCCGAGGAGTTCATCAACTTCATCGGACCCGACATCCGACTGGATCAGGTGACACTCAACAAGGGCGATCAGGTGGCGAAGATGCTGGAATACTACATGGGCAAGAACACCATGGACCGCCAGAACTTCATCATCGACAACCTCGTGATAGAGGAAGACAGGGCCGACGAAGAGGCGGAGTAAGCACCCTGCCACCCCACTGCCCCACCCGCCTCACGACCGAGTACAGGCAAAGGGAACCGGCCTGCGGAGCGGCATCTGTCCGCTTCCTGCACAGGAGAGCGCTGACGGGGCTGGCATCGCAGCACGGTGCATCGGCCATCGCAGCGCACTGCATCAGGCATCGCAGCACGCTGCACAGGCACATGCAGCGCAGTGCGCCTGGAACCGCTTCAAGCCACCCCGTGCAGTACAGCAAGGAGCACTTCTGCGGGAAGAGCCGCTGGCGGACTCTCCCACCACGCAAAGTAAAGGAAAGAATGAAGATGGAAAGAATATTTCTATACAGCGGGTCGTTTGACCCATTCACCATCGGGCACGCCGACATAGTGCAGCGGGCGCTGGCGTTGTGTGACCGGCTGGTGATAGGAATAGGCTACAACGAGCACAAGGCTGGTTGGACACCTGTGGAGGAGCGGCTGCGCGCACTGAAGGAGCTGTTTGCCGGCCAGCCGCAAGTGCGGGTGGAGAAATACTCCTGCACCACTGTCGATTTCGCACAGCAGCAAGGCATCACCTGCATAGTAAGGGGTGTGAGGGGAATGACCGACATGGAGTATGAGACCAACATGGCCACCATCAACCGCCAACTGGCAGGCATCGACACCATCTTGCTGCCTGCACGGCCCGAACTGGCGCATGTGAGCAGCAGCATGGTGCGCGAACTGGCACATTTCAACAAGGACATCAGTCCCTATCTGCCCCAAGGGCTACATTATATAATATAATAAGGAGAAAAGACAATGAAGAAAGCATTAAGCATCATACTGGCCTCATGCATGACACTCGGCGCAATGGCGCAGGTCCGCTACCAGAACCGTCCGCCCGAGAAAAGGCAGTCGGTGAGCCAGCTCGAGCGGGATGTGCAGAAGATGGTCATGGCTACAGCCATGATATATAACTACTACGTAGATAGCGTAGATAGCAAGCGGCTGGCCGAGGATGCCATCAACGGCATCCTGAAAAAGCTCGACCCGCACTCGGCCTACTCCAATGCCCAGGAGACGAAAAAGTTCACCGAGCCGCTCGAAGGTTCGTTCGAGGGAATAGGCGTGCAGTTCAACGTGCTCGAGGACACTCTTGTGGTCATCCAGCCTGTACCCAAGGGACCCAGCGAGAAGGTGGGCATACTGGCAGGCGACCGCATCGTGTCGGTCAACGACACCGCGATAGCCGGCGTGAAGATGTCGCGTGAGGAAATCATGCACCGCCTGCGCGGCAGGAAGGGAAGCCACGTGGATCTGGGCGTGGTGAGACGTGAGATAAGCGACACTCTGCACTTCGACGTGGTGCGCGACAAGATTCCCGTCAACTCAGTGGATGCTGCCTACATGGTCACACCGCGCATCGGCCTCATCCGCTTCAACAACTTCGCACAGACCACACACGCTGAGGTGGTGGAGGCTATCAAGAAGCTTCGCGCCCAAGGTATGGTGGATCTCATCATCGACCTGCAACAGAACGGCGGAGGATACTTGCAGGCGGCTGCCGACATTGCCAGCGAGTTCCTGGCCAAGAACGATATGATAGTATATACACGCGGACGCAGCGTCCCCAATCAGGAGTTCCGCAGCTCGGGCAGCGGCCTTTTCACACAAGGCAAGGTGGCCGTACTGGTAGATGAATACAGTGCATCGGCAGCCGAGATATTGTCGGGTGCCATCCAGGACCAGGACAGAGGCATCGTGGTGGGCAGGCGCACGTTCGGCAAGGGACTGGTGCAGCGGCCCATCGAACTGCCCGACGGCAGCATGATACGCCTCACCGTGGCCAAATACTACACGCCCAGCGGACGCTGCATACAGAAACCCTACGAGAAGGGAGACCGCCGCGCCTATGACCGCGACGTCATCAACCGCTACAACAACGGCGAACTGACCAATGCCGACAGCATCCACTTCCCCGACTCATTGCGCTTCCAGACCCTCAGGGAGAAGCGTGTGGTGTATGGCGGAGGAGGCATCATGCCCGACTACTTCGTGCCGCTCGACACCACCAAGTACAGCCGATGCTACCGCGAAATGTCGGCCAAGAGCATCATCATCAATGCCAATCTGAAGTACATCGACGCCAACCGCAAGGAGCTGCGCAAATCCTACCCCACCTTCAAGAAGTTCCGCGAGAAGTTCCAGGTTCCTCAGGCACTGGTGGATAGTATAATGGCCCAAGGCGAGAAGCAGAACATAAAGCCCAAGGACGACGCTGAGCGACAGACCACACAGGACAACATACGCCGCATCATCAAGGCGCTGGTGGCACGCGACCTTTGGGATATGAGCGAGTATTTCTGCATCATCTACGAGGATGACGAGGTGGTGAAGAAGGCCGTAGAACTCTTGCAGCAATGATCAGCTACAATACAGTGGGGGTGGAAATGCCTCCTATCGACCAGCCACGCGTCAGTGCATGGGTCAGGCAAGTGGCCGAGCGCTACGGCAAGAAGGTGGGCGACATCAACTTCATCTTTGTCAGCGACGAGGAGATACTGCGCATCAACCGCGAGTACATACAGCATGACTACTACACCGACCACATCGGCTTCGACTACTCTTCGGGCAACATGCTCTCGGGTGACGTGTTCATAGGGGTGGAGACAGTGGCATCCAATGCCGAACTCATCGGGGAAACCTACCGCCGCGAGCTGCATCGCGTCATCATCCATGGTGTGCTTCACCTGTGTGGCATCGAGGACAAGACGCCCGAGCTGCGCATGCAGATGGAGGCAGCCGAGAATGCTGCACTGGCACTGGCAGTGTGGCTGTAGCTATATATAATAAGGTATATAAAGGAAAGAAACACTATAGTGAAAGAAGACTTCGACATCAGGAGGGAAGGTCAGGCGCGCGAGAAGGACTTTGAGAATGCACTCCGCCCGCTCCGCTTCAGCGACTTCAGCGGCCAGCAGAAGGTGGTAGATAACCTGCGCATCTTCGTAGAGGCTGCCAAGTATCGCGGTGAGCCGCTCGACCATACGCTCCTGCATGGTCCTCCAGGACTGGGAAAGACCACCCTGAGCAACATCATAGCCAACGAGCTAGGCGTAGGTTTCAAGCTCACCAGCGGACCTGTACTCGACAAGCCAGGCGATCTGGCGGGCATCCTCACCAGCCTTGAGCCCAACGATGTGCTCTTCATCGATGAGATACACCGCCTGAGCCCGGTCGTGGAAGAATACCTCTACAGCGCGATGGAGGACTATCGCATCGACATCATGATAGACAAAGGTCCCAGTGCCAGGAGCATACAGATAGACCTGGCACCCTTTACACTGGTGGGAGCCACCACACGCAGCGGACTGCTCACAGCACCCTTGCGTGCACGTTTCGGCATCAATCTGCACCTCGAATACTACGATGCCGACATTCTCGCGGGTATCGTAACACGTAGTGCCCGACTTCTCGGCATCTCTATCGACAGCCATGCCGCAGGCGAGATAGCACGTCGCAGCCGTGGTACGCCGCGTATTGCCAATGCCCTCCTACGTCGTGTGCGGGACTTCGCGCAGGTCAAGGGCAACGGCAGCATAGACCTCGACATAGCCCAATATGCCCTCGAGGCACTCAATATCGACACTTTCGGACTCGATGAGATAGACAACAAACTTCTCAATACTATCATCGACAAATTCCGTGGCGGACCTGTCGGGCTCAATACCATTGCCACGGCGATGGGTGAAGACCCGGGTACCATAGAGGACGTCTATGAACCATACCTCATTAAGGAGGGCTTCATCAAGCGCACCCCTCGTGGTCGCGAAACCACCGAACTGGCCTACCGCCACTTGGGACGGCCTATGGACGACCGCTTCGCAGGAGCCTCCCAAGGTACACTCTTCTGACCAAATCATCAAACACAGAGCATCATGGTACTCAACTATATATGGATAGGGTTCTTTGCCATCGCATTCCTCATAGCGACGGTGCAGCTTGCCATGGGCAACACAGAGGTGTTTCCCGCCATCATGAACAGCACGTTTGACAGCGCCAAGACCGCTTTCGACATCTCTCTGGGCCTCACCGGAGTGCTGAGCTTATGGATGGGAATCATGAAGATAGGCGAGCGCGGAGGCATCGTAGATCGCCTCGCACGCTGGCTCAGTCCGCTCATGACCCGGCTTTTCCCCGAAATCCCGGCCGGGCATCCAGTCTTCGGACACATCTTCATGAACTTCAGCGCCAACATGCTCGGGCTTGACAATGCCGCCACACCGCTTGGACTGAAGGCGATGCAGGGGCTTCAGGAGCTCAACGAAAAGAAGGACACTGCCACCAATGCCATGATAATGTTCCTGGTGCTCAATACCAGCGGACTATGTCTGATACCTGTGGGAGTGATGGTATATAGAGCTCAGTTGGGTGCCGAACAGCCTACCGACGTGTTCATTCCCATCCTCATCGCCACCACCATAGCCACTCTGGCGGGTATGGTGATAACCAGCCTCTACCAGCGCATCAATCTCTTCAACCGCGTGATACTGGGCACGGTGCTCGGACTATGCGTGCTGGTGGCAGGAATCATCTGGCTGGGCACACAACTCGACCGCGAGACAATGAACACATGGAGCACTACAGCGGCCAACGTAATACTCTTCGGCATCATCATGGCCTTCATTGTGGCGGGTTTCCGACGCAAAGTGAACGTCTATGAAGCCTTTGTCGAAGGAGCCAAAGGCGGCTTCGAGACGGCCGTGCGCATCATTCCCTATCTGGTGGCAATACTGGTGGCCATAGGAGTATTCAGGGCAAGTGGCGCTATGGACTTCATCATAGGCGGCATCGGACGGGCTGTGGAAGCCTGCGGAGGCAACTCCGACTATGTGGCAGCCCTGCCTACTGCCATCATGAAACCGCTGAGCGGTTCGGGCGCACGCGGTATGATGGTGGATGCAATGCAGACCTACGGCGCCGACTCCTTTGTGGGCCGCCTTTCCTGCATATTCCAGGGAGCCACCGACACCACCTTCTACATCCTCGCAGTATATTTCGGCAGCGTGGGAGTGCGCAAGACCCGTCACGCTGTGAGTGCCGGACTGCTCACCGACCTCTGCGGCGTGATAGCAGCCATGACGGTGGCATACATCTTCTTCGGCTAAGGACCGGCCTCCGAAGCCTCATCACCAGACAAAGCAATACATTATATATATAATGGCAAGCATCAAGACATTGGCCAAGGATACGGCCATATACGGACTTTCAAGCATCGTGGGACGCTTCCTCAACTATCTGCTCGTCCCACTCTACACACATGTCATCTCTGCCGCAAGCGGCGGCTACGGCATAGTGACCAACCTGTATGCCTACACGGCACTCATTCTGGTGATACTCACATTCGGCATGGAGACCACCTTCTTCCGCTTTGCCAACAAGGAGGACGAGGATGCCAGCACCGTGTTCAGCACGTCGCTCGCACTGGTGAGCGCACTCTCGCTGCTCTTCCTGGGTGCTGTGGTGCTGTTTGCCACCCCCATCAGTCAGGCATTGGGCTATACTGACCACCCCGACTATCTGCTGATGATGGCAGCCGTAGTAGCGCTTGATGCCATCCAGGCAATACCCTTCTGCCTGCTCCGCTTCCAGAAGAAGGCCATGAAGTTTGCCTCTCTGAAGCTCCTCTTCATAGTGCTCAACATCGGACTCAACCTGCTCTATTTCGTGGTGCTCGGGCATACCGAGGTGTTCTATGTGTTCTTCCTCAATCTGGTGTGCACCTTCCTCATCACCTTCTTCTTCGTTCCCGAACTCATCCACATGCGCTTCCGCGTGGATATGGGCCTGCTGCGCAGGATGCTCTCTTATTCCTGGCCCATCCTCATATTGGGCATTGCAGGCATCCTCAACCAGGCTGCCGACAAGATGATATTCCCCCTCGTATATCCCGACAAGGCACAAGGCATCAGCGAGCTGGCCGTATATGGTGCCTGTGCAAAGATAGCCATGATAATGGCCATGATAACCCAGGCGTTCCGCTATGCCTATGAGCCGTTCGTCTTTGCCCAGAGCCGTGAGCGCGGTCAGGCACACATGTATGCCATGGGAATGAAGTACTTCGTCATCTTCACCCTCCTGGCCTTCCTGTGCGTGATGGCTTGGCTGCCCGCCCTGCGCTACATGGTGGGAGCCGACTACTGGCAGGGGTTGCGCGTGGTGCCCATTGTGATGGCCGCCGAGATAATGATGGGCGTGTATTTCAACCTCTCGTTCTGGTACAAGCTCATCGACAAGACCATCTACGGAGCCGTGTTCTCCATCGTGGGATGCACCGTGCTGCTGGCCGTCAACTTCTATGGCATCCCCCGCATGAGCTATATGGCATGCGCCTGGGGCGGCTTTGCGGGCTACGGTACAGCCATGATACTGAGCTATATCGTGGGGCAGAAAAAGAACCCCATCCCTTATCCCATGCGCAGTATGGCCGGCTACGTGCTGCTGGCCGTCTTGCTCTACGTGCTCATCATGCTGGTGCCCGATGAGTGGCCAGTGCTGCTGCGTCTGGCTGCAGGCACAGCTCTGGTGGTGGTGTATGCTGCCTACACGGTGTGGCAGGACATGCCGCTCTCGGGACTGCCCGTCATTGGGAAATACTTCAGAAAGCATTGACCCGAACCGAACAATTCACTTATTTATCAACCCTATAATTCTAACTGAAATGGAAAAGAAGAAAGCCAAAGAAGCTGCAGGCGGCATGAACCGACGCGACTTCCTGGCAACTGCCGCCACAGGCATTGCCGGATTTATGATTCTGCCCAGCTTCACCGTTGACGGCGTGCGCATAGCACCGTCTGACCGCGTGGTTCTGGGCTTCGTGGGACTGGGCCAGCAAGGCTGCAGCGACTTCAACTCATTCACCGGTTGCCCCGGTGTGCAGGTGGCAGCATGCTGCGATGTAGATAGCATCAAGCGCGAGCGCTTCCGCCGCTATGTGACTGGCTGGCAGAAGGACAAGGGAATGCCGCAGCGCTGCGACATGTATGAGGAGTATGAGCGACTGCTCGAGCGCAAGGATATAGATGCCATCGAGATAGCCACACCCGACCATTGGCACGCGCTGGTAGCCATCCACTCGGTGCAGGCAGGCAAGGATGTGTATCTGCAGAAGCCGCAAGCCTACACCATCACAGAAGGCTTGGCCGTGCAGGCTGCCGTAAGAGCCAACCACCGCATACTGCAGATGGGAAGCCAGCAACGCAGCAGTGCCGAGTTCCAGCAGGCCATTGCACTGGTACGTGCAGGCGGACTGGGAAACATCAAGGAGGTATATTGCCGCGTGGGTGAACCACCCAAACCGCTCGATCTGCCCGAGATGCCCGTGCCCGAGAACCTCAACTGGAACCTGTGGATGGGACCCCTCACCGACCCTAAGATACACTATCATCCCGACCTCTGTCCGCCCATCTCACTCGACCCAGCCGAGAATGAGAAGCTGTGGGGCGCATGGCGCTGGTACAGCGAGACCGGCAACGGCTATCCCGCAGACTGGGGTGCGCACATGTATGATATAGCACAGGCCGCACTGGGAATGGACGGACTGGGCCCGGTAGAGTACATCCCCAAGGGCTACAAGGGTGCTGAATGGGATACCATGAAGTATGCCAACGGCATCATCATGCAGGAGCGTCCCTACACCGACGACAAAGAGGCCAAGGGCATAAAGTTCATCGGCGACAAGGGATGGCTGAAGGTAGCACGAGGCTACATCGAATGCTCCGACAGCAAACTGCTCAAGAAGCAGCAGGAAAGCATCGGAAAGGGACAGTACGAGGTAAGTTCACCGCACATGCAGAACTTCATCGATGCCATCCGCAACCATGTGGACCCCATCGCACCGGTAGAGTACGGCACCAGCACCAACACGCTGTGCTGCCTGACCAATATAGCCCGCGAACTGGGTCGTCCCGTGCGCTGGAACCCCGCAACGCTCAACTTCGAGGGTGACAAGGAGGCTGCTGCCCACCGCCTGTACTACTACGAGTACCGCCGTCCCTATCATCTGCCCTATCTGGACAAGCGCTGCTGATACGACACACCATAAGGTCAACCTCAAGTGACCACACTATTCGGGGGTGCATCCGTTGCTGGATGCACCCCCGAACTTGTATAATGCCCCCTTCTCTCTACCCTGAAAGCACCCCTTCAGACAACTGCCAAGCCCCTTCAAGCCATATCTGCCAATGACCGGAGAAGGATAGAGAAGGCCTGCTACCGTCACGCATGCAGCCCAACTCCCTGCCTTCCAGCCTGATGAAGCAATAATCCATCCTTCCGGCAGCCTTCACAAATCCTCCCGCAAGCACACTGAAAGTTTCAAGAAGCAGGTATGAAATCTCCGTTTGCAGGCTTCTGATGCACATCCAAAGGCTTCTGATGGCCATCCAAAGGCTTCTGATGTGCATCCAAAGGCTGCAAACGGACAATTCATCTGTACTGCGAAGAAACTTTCTCAATGCTTTATAGAAAAAGAATATCTGCTTTATGAAAAACGGCAGTCCGCATCAAGAAGACTGAAAACCGCCCTCCACGCATCCCAAAGCCGCTTCTCACAAATGACAAAAGCAGCTTTATCAATGACAGAAAGCGCTTACAAAAAAGACAGGAGTCCGCTTTACAACCGCCAGAAAGCCACCAAGAGGACGACAGAAAGCCACCATGAGGACGAAAAAAGCCACCATGCAGCAATAAAAAAACAAGCTGCGCGATGGCCCCCACCGCGCAGCACTTTTCACTTTTTACTTTTCACTTTTCGTTCCCGACAGGGAAAACTTTTCACTTTGCACTTTTCACTTTTCACTTTCACAAGCGTGAAACGCTTCACATCACCCCCATCCAATGCAGCACATACGGTGCCAGGATGGCTGTGAAGATGCCGTTGAGGGTGAGGCCAAGCGAAGCGTAAGCACCATGCTCCATGCTTCGCTCCATCGCTGCAGAAGTGCCTACGGCATGAGAAGCCGTACCCAGCGAGATACCCTGCGAGGATGGCATGCCTATGTGACCGTATCTGAGGATGCGGAAACCCGTGATGGCACCAAAGATACCCACGAATACCACGATAGTGGCAGTAAGTGCCGGTATGCCACCCACGCTCTCGGTCACCTCCATGGCAATAGGTGTGGTGACCGACTTGGCAGCCAGCGAGAGCACCACCTCGGTGCTGGCACCCATCAGGCGGGATATACCCACCACCGACACTACACCTACCACACAACCGGCCAACTGCGACAGCAGTATGGGCAAAATCTCCTGACGGATGCTGCTTAACTGCTTGTAGAGGGGTACGCCAAGTGCCACCACGGCCGGTTTGAGCCAGAAGTCTATCTTGGCACCGCTCACTCGGTACTCCTCGTAATCCACATCCGCCACGCGCAGGAAGATGATGAGGAAGGCGATGCTCACCAGTATGGGGTTGAAGACAGGCAGGCGCAGCAACTTGCGCACCAGCTTGGCCAGGAAATAGACACCGAATGTGAGTGTCAGCAGAAAATAGTCGTTGGACAGATATTCATGTGTGCTCATAGCGTTCAATCCTCCTTCTCGTTTGGTTCTTCACTCTCCTTCGTTCTTTTGCGGGCGCGTGCTATCGCCTTGCGGGTAAGCACATGCACCCATCCAGTAGTCACAAGCACCAGGATGGTACTCAGTACGGTGGCCACCACTATGGGCAGCAGTTCGGCACGGATGATGTCGAAATAGAGCATGAGCGCCACCCCGGGCGGCACGAAGAAGAATCCCATGTTCTTGACCAGGAAGTTGGAAGTGGTCTCCACCCACTCCAGCTTCACGATTCCTGCCTTGAGCAGGGCGGTGAGCAGCAGCATTCCCAGTATGCTGGAAGGTATGCACACACCCGTGAGCCACACGATGAACTCACCAACGGCAAGGCATCCGATGATGATGGCTAATTGTCGAAACATAATTTGCTATCCTTTTAGATGTATCCTGAAAACGGGTGCAAAAGTAGGGAGAAAATACGGGACAGCACACATCTGCGCGGTAGAAGTTTGCCCCAAGCGCACATCATTGGGCCATCGCAGGCTGATGAAACACCCAGAAAAGGCTGATGAAACACCCAGAGGAGGCTGATGAAAGGTCCCCCGGAAGGCTGATGGAGCAAGGGGCAAAGCGGCTGCCAGCCCACAGCACAAGCACTCCAGCGGGGCGGGAAGCAGAAAGGGCGGCGTGGGAAACCGTCATTTGTTTCCCACGCCGCCCTCAGCAGTGTCATTTGTTGTCAGGCTCCTGCGAGCCAGGTTCAATACTCGTCTTCGTTGAAGAGGAAGTCCTCCTTTGAAGGATAGTCGGGCCAGATGTCCTCGATGGTCTCATACACCTCACCCTCATCCTCTATCTCTGAGAGGTTTTCGATAACTTCCATGGGTGCGCCACTGCGTGTGGCGTAGTCAATCAGCTCCTCCTTGGTGGCGGGCCAGGGTGCGTCATCCAGGCGCGATGCCAGTTCCAGTGTCCAGTACATACCTTATTATATTATATATTTAACGCTTTTTCTTGGATTCGGGGCGCAAATATACAACTATTTCTTCACACTCTATCTCTGAAGCCACATTTTTTCTTCTTTCCCGTCAAGATAATTCAGTCGGAGAGCCAATACATAGAACATGTCACTCAGGCGGTTGACGTAGGCCTGCAAGCAAGAATCCACCCCTCCCTCCATCTCGGCAAGGGTGCAGATGCGGCGTTCTGCCCTGCGGCAGACAGCCCTGCACACCTGGGCTTGTGAGGCAGCCTGGGTGCCTCCGGGAAGGGTGAATCCGCGCCAGGGAGGCAGTCCGTCATGCAACAGGTCGATAGTATGCTCCAGCGCATGCACCTGTTCGTCGGTGACGGCATGACGTACTGCATGGGCAGCCTGAGGCGGTGTGGCCAGCATGGCTCCCACGCTGAAGAGCGCCCTCTGCACCTCCAGCAGCATCTCCTCTATCTGCTCATTGGCCACCAGCGAGAGCAAGAGTCCCACGTGGCAGTTGAGTTCATCCCCCTCGCCATAACTCTCCAGCCGCGCACAGCACTTGCTGGTGCGGGTACCGTCGGCAAGCGAAGTCTGTCCGCCATCGCCGTCTTGGGACTCACCTTGACAAGGAAGCCCCGCCTTCCA
>OQVL01002249.1_pt1 | contig 11779 bp, 8 predicted proteins | sample 1691501 | NCBI WGS metagenome assembly OQVL01 (sample SAMN03418253, study PRJEB22391) | human gut metagenome | biome: human-gut; feature: organic feature; material: feces | host: Homo sapiens | place: Tanzania | collected 2013-01
GGCAATCATATCTGCTAAACGACCAGCATCCTCAATAATAGACACAGACACCATAGCCTCAGCTGGTATTTTCTGGCTGGACTTTACCCACTGCTCAAATTCATGAACCACTACCCGTACCAAAGCCTCCATTTCGGTGGTTTTGACAATTGGATCTTCGTATTCACGAATCTGAGCCTCTATAAACTGGCTTTCCTCCTGATTGACCTCAACAATCTGGCCTCTATGAAGGCCCTCTACCAGCACTCGTACTGCACCATCAGGCAGCTTAACCAAATGCTTAATCTCTGCCACAGTACCTACATTGTAAAGATCCTTTATCTCAGGCTCCTCCACATCTGCATCCCGCTGCGCCAGCAAGAAAACATGATGCTCCTCCTGCAGCATGGCCTTTTCCAGAGCAGAAATTGAGGGATCTCTACCTGCATCCAGATGTACCATCATATATGGAAATACCATCATCCCCCGCAAGGGAAGAATTGGTAATGTTCGCAAAATTTCATTTTCACTCATAAAATTCACCTCCGTAGAAGTTATAGGTATATATAAATATAGACGCCACCCGGAGGCAACGCCTATATCTTTCACCATATTTTACCTGATATAATCAGGCAGATGCCTCCCGCTGCTGTCCGCCATAGGACAATTCAGGCTCCATGTCCTTCTGTACAACATCCTTGGTTACATGGCAGGTATTGACACCCTCCATAGATGGAATTTCGTACATGACATTCTTCATTATTTTTTCAATAATAGAGCGAAGTCCTCTTGCACCGGTTTTCCGTTTGAGAGCCTCCTGAGCAATAGCTTCCAGAGCCTCCTTATCAAAATCCAGCTCTACGCCATCCAGAGACAGCAAATGCTGATACTGCTTAACCAAAGCATTCTTTGGCTTAGTCAAAATCTCTACCAAAGCAGCTTCATCCAAAGGAGCAAGGGTTACAACAACTGGCAGACGTCCGATAAATTCCGGTATCAAACCGCTCTTCATCAAATCATCTGGCACCAGCTTCTGCAACAGCTGGCCAATGTCCAACTGCTGCTTGGAGTGAATTTCCGCTCCAAAGCCCATGCTCTTTTTACCGATACGCTTGTTAATAACCTTGTCAATACCGGCAAAGGCACCACCACAGATAAACAGGATGTTGGTGGTATCAATCTGCAAAAGCTCCTGATGTGGATGCTTCCGACCACCCTGAGGTGGTACTGATGCCACAGTGCCCTCCAAAATCTTCAGCAATGCCTGCTGTACACCCTCTCCAGAAACATCTCTGGTAATAGATGTATTCTCACCCTTGCGAGCAATCTTGTCAATCTCATCAATATAGATAATTCCCTGCTGGGCTCTTTCTATATTGTAATCCGCAGCCTGTATCAGCTTCAAAAGAACGTTTTCCACATCCTCGCCTACATAGCCTGCTTCTGTAAGAGTGGTAGCATCAGCTACAGCAAAAGGCACATTCAGTATCCGGGCCAAAGTCTGGGCCAGCAGGGTTTTACCACTGCCGGTAGGTCCCAGCATCAGAATATTGGATTTTTGCAACTCCACATCCTTTACTTGATGGGGCTTCACCTCTGCCCTGATACGCTTATAATGGTTGTAAACTGCTACCGCCAGAGACTTCTTAGCCTCCTCCTGACCAATAACGTACTGATCAAGAGAGGCCTTGATTTCCTTTGGCTTTGGCAGTCCCTGAAGAACATCTTCCTTGTTCTCCTGATCATTCAGTTCACCCTCTATGATGGAATTGCAAATATCAATGCACTCATCACAGATGCAAACCCCTGGGCCTGCTACCAGCTTCCGTACCATATCCTCAGATTTGCCACAAAAGGAGCAGACAAGCCCATCCTGATGATCTACGCTCATGCTACTACCTCCTGTTATTTGCTATCATCTTCCTGGCTGTCTGCCTCTCTGACGATAACCTTATCTACCAAACCGTATTCCACAGCTTCTGCAGCACTCATGAAATTATCCCGCTCTGTATCAGCCTCAATCTGCTCCATAGACTTGCCAGTGCGCTGAGACAAAATCTCATTCAACATCTGACGAATCCTCAGCAGCTCCTTGGCCTGAATCTGTACATCGGTGGACTGGCCTCTAGCACCGCCCAATGGCTGATGAATCATAATTCTCGCATTTGGCAGAGCAAAACGCTTGCCCTTGGCACCTGCGGTAAGCAGCAGAGAACCCATGCTGGCAGCCTGTCCGATACAGATAGTAGATACATCGGGCTTGATGTACTGCATGGTATCATAGATAGCCATGCCGGCGGTTACTACACCGCCGGGACTATTGATATATAAATAAATATCCTTATCAGGATCCTCCGCTTCCAGGAAAAGCATCTGAGCCACAATGGTATTGGCCATATTGTCCTCTACCTCGCCGCTAAGAAAGATAATTCTATCCTTCAGCAAACGGGAGTAAATATCGTAGGCACGCTCTCCCTGACCGGACTGTTCCACAACCATAGGAACATAACTCATGAAAATCACCTCATAATAATCGCTGACCAACCAGCAATATAGGCGTTAGTTACTCAGCAACGCTGTCCAGAATCATCTGAGCAGTCTTGCGACGGAGAACAGTCTCCACCAAATCTACAGTACGGCCCTGCTGGGTAATAATCTTCTTTACCTCGGCAGCGGTAGCACCATAAGCCTTAGCCATGGACTCAACCTCTGCATCCAGCTCCTCAGCCTCAACCTTGATACCCTCAGCCTTAGCAACAGCCTCCAGAACCAAATCGGTCTTTACGTTGATAGCAGCGGTATCCTTATAAGTCTCACGCAGCTTGTTAATATCAGTATTTGCATACTGGAGATACATCTCCAGCTTCATGCCCTGCTGCTCCAGACGGAGAGCCAGCTCCTGAATCATAACATTTACGCGGTTCTCAATCATAACCTCTGGAATCTCTACCTCAGCATTCTCAGTAGCCTGCTTGATTACAGCCTCACGCTTCTCAGCCTCGAACTTGCTCTCAGCGGACTTCTCCAGGTTGGAACGGATATCAGCCTTCAGCTCATCCAGAGTCTGGAAGGTGCTTGCCTTCTTAGCGAAATCATCGTTCAGCTCAGGCAGAACCTTTCTCTTGATGCTCTTTACAGTGCACTTGAATACTGCTGGCTTACCCTTCAGCTCCTCAGCATGATACTCCTCTGGGAAGGTTACGTTTACATCCATTTCCTCGCCAACCTTGGCACCTACCAGCTGATCCTCAAAGCCTGGGATAAAGCTGTTGGAACCGATCTGCAGAGGATAATCCTTGCCCTCGCCGCCAGCAAAAGCCTCGCCATCAACAAAGCCCTTGAAATCCAAAGTGATGAAATCATCCTTTGCAACAGCAGCGCCTTCCTCAGCCTCAACCATATCAGCCTGACGGTCCAGCATACGAGTCAGCTGAAGCTGTACAGCCTCGTCATCAACCTCGTCCTTCTTAACATCAACCTTCAAGCCCTTGTAGTCGCCCAGCTTAACCTCTGGCTTCTTGGTAGCAGTAACCTTGAATACCAGATCCTTGCCCAGCTCCTTGGTGGTAACATCGAACTCAGGACGAGTTACGATATCAATCTCTTTCTCCTTAATAGCCTCGAAGAACTTCTTGGGAGCAATAGCCTCAACAGCCTCGTCCAGAATGTACTCCTGACCTACAGTACGCTCAACAATCTTCTTAGGAGCCTTGCCCTTGCGGAAGCCAGGGATGTTAACCTTGGCAGCAACCTTCTTGTATGCAGCCTCATAAGCCTTATCCAGCTCAGCAGCTGGTACAGTAATTTCCAATTCTACCTGAGAGTTTTCCAATTCCTTTACATTAACTTCCATTGTGTCAAATGACCTCCTGAATAATATTTGTGTTGGGAATACCATGCAAGAGCACAGGCCTCCCCATTCTTAACCATAGTACACCAAAACATAATACCACAAATCAGCATATAACACAAGCATTCTTTTGGTTTACAATACCTGGACAAAAAAAATTCCGCCACTACCTCAGGGGCAGCATCAGTAATGACGGAATTTCTTTCTTATTTAATTTTCTTATCCTCCATACGCAGGAAGTCCCGGCTTCGGTAGGCAGCCCTTTCTATATCAAACATCCCTACCAGCTCCTTCACCGCCTGAGTTGGAGAAACAATCCCTTTCAGCACAGCCTCCTTTACCTCTGGCATCCTGCCGGTAATCACAGGATCCTCAAAGAACAGGCTGTGGAGATGCTCATCTATCATGCTGTTCATCCACTCCAGCAGCTGATGCTGCCGCCGTTTCTGAAACACACCGCTATCTGTAGTCATCTCCTTGAAGGCCTGAATCACCTTCCATAGTTCCGGCAAACCGAATTTGGTATAGGCTGAGCACATATAGGCATGGGTTGGCCAGCCTGGAGTGGCCGGGCGAATATATTCTATCATCCGTTCATATTCGCCTCTTGCCACCTTGGCCTTGAGAAGATTATCTCCATCAGCCTTGTTAATAACAATGGCATCTGCCAACTCCATAATGCCCTTTTTTATACCCTGTAAATCATCCCCCGCACCAGTCAGCACCACCAGCATAAAGAAATCTACCATAGACCTGACCGTAGTTTCTGACTGACCTACACCAACGGTTTCAATTAAGATAATATCATATCCTGCCGCTTCACACATCAACATGGTTTCCCGGCTCTTCCGGGCCACACCGCCCAGAGTCCCTCCTGCAGGGGAAGGCCGGATAAAGGCCTCCTTCCTGCGGGAAAGGGTACCCATTCTGGTTTTATCTCCCAGAATAGAGCCTTTGGTCACAGAGCTGGTAGGATCTACAGAAAGCACAGCTACTCTGTGTCCAGCATCACAAAGCATATTGCCAAATGCTTCGATAATTGTACTCTTGCCTGCACCTGGCACGCCGGTTATTCCTATGCGCAATGCCTTGCCGGTGTGAGGCAGCAGTCTCTGCAAAACCCGCTGAGCCTTGGCAAAATGCTTAGAGCTGTTGCTTTCAATAAGAGTTATGGCTCTGGACAGCACCATGCGGTCCCCTTTCAAAACGCCATTTACATATTCATCCTCTGACATGATAAGGCGCCGCTTAGGCTTCATTTTGCCACTGGTCAGCATGGGATTAATATTGCCTACAGTGGTATCCTTGATGCCCTCAATGCCTCCCATAACACTACAGGCAAACTTTTCATTAGGCTCCTCTGGAACCCAGCTGGGCTTTGATGTTGTATATTCAGCCATAACTCACACTCCTTGCCTTTAATCTTCCTCTGCCATTTCGTCCTTGGCACGCTGAATCAACAAGGTCAGCAGCTTGATACCTGCCTCTGGAATATTGGTACCAGGGGCAAAGATAGCCACAGCACCGCTCTTGTACAGGAAGTCATAATCCTGTACAGGAATAACTCCTCCAATGCAGACCATAATATCCTCACGGCCCAGCTTAGCCAGCTCCTCTACCAGCTGAGGCAGCAATGTATTGTGACCAGCAGCCAAGGAGCTGAAACCTACCATGTGAACATCATTATCTACTGCATCCTGAGCAGTTTCCTCTGGAGTCTGGAACAGTGGGCCTACATCAACATCCCAGCCCATATCCGCAAAGGAAGAAGCAATAACCTTCTGGCCTCTATCATGGCCATCCTGTCCCATCTTGGCTACGAAAATACGAGGCCGACGACCAGTCAGCTCCTCAAATTCATCTGCCATTTCCCGAGCCTTCTCCAGCTCCGTCTTGTCCGTAAACTCTGAGGAATAAACACCAGAAATAGTATGGATAACAGCCTGGAAACGTCCGGAAACCTTCTCCACTGCATCAGAAATCTCACCCAGAGAAGCATGGGCTCTGGCTGCATCTACCGCAGCCTCCAACAGGTTGCCGTTATCTCTGGACTCAGCTGCCTTGGTAATGCCCTCCAGGCAGCGGCGTACATCATCATCGTTACGCTCTGCTCTCAGCTTTTCCAAGCGCTCAATCTGAGCCTGACGTACAGCAGTGTTATCAATAGCCAGAATCTCCAAAGGATCCTCTTTATCCAAGCGATATTTGTTCAGACCGATAATAGACTCATTGCCGGAGTCAATCTGAGCCTGACGACGGGCTGCTGCTTCCTCAATACGCATCTTAGGCAAACCGCTGGAAATAGCCTTAGCCATACCGCCCAGAGCCTCAACCTCCTGAATATGAGCCCAAGCCCTGCGAATAATCTCATTGGTAAGAGCCTCCACATAATAGGAGCCGCCCCAAGGATCAATAATCTTGCACACACTGGTTTCATCCTGAATGTACAGCTGGGTATTACGAGCAATACGGGCAGAGAAATCAGTAGGCAAGGCAATAGCCTCATCCAAGGCGTTGGTATGCAAGGACTGGGTATGTCCCAGGGCGGCACCCATGGCCTCCATCAGAGTTCTGGATACATTGTTAAATGGATCCTGAGCTGTCAGGGACCAGCCTGAGGTCTGACAGTGAGTACGGAGAGCCATGGATTTATTGTCCTGAGCACCAAAGGATTTTACAATCTTAGCCCACAGAACACGGGCTGCCCTCATCTTGGCAACCTCCATAAAGTAGTTTTTGCCAATAGCCCAGAAGAAGGACAAGCGCTTGGCAAAGGCATCTACAGGCAGACCTGCCTTGATACCGGTGCGGATATACTCCAAACCATCAGCCAGAGTGTAGCCCAGCTCAATATCAGCTGTAGCACCAGCCTCCTGCATATGATAGCCGGAAATGGAAATACTGTTGAACTTAGGCATATATTTGGTGGTATATTCAAAAATATCACCGATAATACGCATGGACATTTCTGGTGGGTAAATATAAGTATTACGCACCATGAATTCCTTGAGAATATCATTCTGAATAGTACCAGCCATAACTTTTTTGTCTACGCCCTGCTCCTCGCCGGAAAGGATATAGAAAGCCAGGATAGGCAGTACCGCACCGTTCATGGTCATGGACACAGACATCTGGTCCAAGGGAATACCGCTGAACAGAATACGCATATCCAGAATGGAGTCAATAGCAACGCCAGCCTTACCTACATCACCCAGTACACGAGGATTATCTGAGTCATAACCTCTATGGGTTGGCAGGTCAAAGGCAATGGACAGACCTTTCTGACCAGCAGCCAGGTTGCGGCGGTAGAAAGCGTTAGATTCCTCTGCCGTGGAGAAACCTGCATACTGACGAACTGTCCAAGGACGGAATACGTACATGGTAGAATATGGACCACGGAGACAAGGTGGAATACCGCTGGCAAAGTCCAAATGATTCATATGGTCATATTCATCGTGGTTATATATAGGCTTGATAGGAATATGCTCCATGGTTTTGCCTGTCAGCGCATCAAAACCAGCACCTGCTGCAGATTCAAACAGCTTTTGCCAATCCTGTGAGCCGTGGCCGGGAACATCCTTCAAATTCATATTGCTAAAATCAGGAAAAGCAGCCATTACTCAATCATCCCCTTCCTCTTCTGCAAAAGCTGCAGGATAGCGTAGCAGTTGGCACGAACATTGATGTATTCATCAATTCCTGCTTCCTTATAGGTTTCTGCCAAATCAGCCGGTGCCGCACCAGCCAGGAACACAATCGCATTTGGCAGTACCTCATGAAGCTTTGGTGCCAAGGCAGGCACAATCTCTGGATAAGTAGCATCTGTAGAACAGATAACAACCGCATCTGCTCCGGATTCACCAGCTGCCTGAGCTGCTTCCTCTACGGTCTGGAAACCATTGTTGCCCATAACCTGGAAAGCACCTACCTGCAGGAAGCCTGTGGTAAAGTCTGCTCTAGCCTTGTGCTGAGGAATTGGCCCCATATTGGCCAGGAAGATTTTCACATTATCATTATGAGCTGCCTTATAGTCCTCGGTAATCATGCGGAGAGCTTCATAGCGTTCACTCCAGCGGTGAGGAGCAATAGGTTCCACCGCCTCACTATCAGTATCCTTATTCAATGCCTGACGCACCATAGCTAGGGTAGCACCAGCCTTAAAGGCATCTACAGCCTGACAAACAGTACAGCCCTCCTTGCCAATATTCTGCAGGGCATTCTGCTGGAAATCCTTGTCCATATCAGCCTCATAATCGGCAATAGCCTGACTGCGAAGCTTTTTGTTCACTGCAAAATCCTCTGGTCTTGCATCAAGCCGTTCCTCAGTCATATTAGGATACATATTGCTGCCTACAATGCGGTCACGACGCAGTTCCAGCTTCTTGAACCGCTGAGCTAAAATATCTGCAATCTGCTGCTGAGGATATTTTTCCTCCAAAGCTGGAACAATACCACCCTTGCCCTCAACAACTTGGAACTCAGCCCAGATTTTTTCCTTGATTTCCTTGGTCAGGCTTTCCACCGCCCAGGAACCACCGGCAGGATCTATAGGCTGTAAAAGGCCAAATTCCTCCTGCAGCATAATCTGAACATTTCTGGCAATACGGCGGGAGAATTCATCACCCTTGCGAATAGGCTCATCAAAGGTGCCATTTTCAAAGGATTCCAAACCGCCAACTACACCGGAGAACATTTCCGAAGTGTTCCGCAACATATTTACATAAGGATCATACTTGGTCTTGAAAAACAGGGCTGGCTTGCCGTGAATATGAATCCGCTGGGCCTCCTGACTGCCCCCAAAAGCCTCCACAATCTGAGCCCAGATAGGACGGACAGCTCTCAACTTGGCAATCTGCATAAAGAAGTTGGCACCCATGGAGAAGACAAACATGATCTGCTGGGCAGCTTCATCTGCCGTCATGCCTCTTTCCAGCATGGCCCGCATATAATCAGTGGCTACAGCAAGACTATAAGCGATTTCCTGCACATCATTGGCACCGCCACGGCTGAAAACATCACTTCTAATCAAGCAGGTTTTTACCCCTGGGGCATTCTGCTGACACCATTTAGCAGCAGCATAGGCCTCATCATAAAGGCCGGAGAGATTCTCTACATTCTTCCCCTTTTCCACCAGCTCAATAACAGGATTTCCCCCGATAACACCCTTTAATGTTGCTGGCTTAATACCAGAGGACTGAACTGCTGCCATAACCAGAGAAAGCATGGGCAGAGCAGAGGCACCTGTATACATATGCAAAGGATATTTATCCAGCTTCAAATCAGAAAGCAAGGTATGCATATCATCCAGGGTACTTACACTGCAGCCCTCCTCACCAGGCTTATCTGCCTCATTGGCATCCTGACAGGCCAGAGTAGCCTTATCCAAGCGGATATTATAAACTGTGGAGCCCTTTTCCTGCTCATGAATCAACAGCTTGTTATTCTCCTGAGGCATGGTCAAATCACAGGACTGGGCAATACCCCAAGGGGCCTTGATATAACCATTGGGAGATGCTCCCCGCAGAAAATCATCCATACCGGGGAAGGAATCCTTAGGCAGAATATCTTCTGTGGTGGCCCTGAAATACATAGGGGAAAAGGTGATTCCCTCATAGGTCTTGGTGTACATCTTCTTGTCAAAGGGTGCTCCCTTTAACAGGGCAATACAGGCATCCTTCCACTCTTCGTAGGTAGGCGGCGCAAACTCATCCAAAGGAACATCAGGAAAAACAGTCTGCTGTTCTGCTTTTTTCAGAATGGCCTGAAGATCCATTTCTCCTTCACTCATACAACAACCTCCTTCAACTAAAAAATCCATCTGCCAGAATGTGCAGACGGATTGCGTAAAATCCATCCCCTACCCATCGCTCGCAGGTCCAAGCAATAAATTTGTACAACCAAATATTGCTAACGGTGACGATAAAACAGGCAGTTCTCCTGACTTGGCCTCATTGCTCCACACGCCTTCCCAGGGATGCTTCCCCAGTGACATAATTGTGCTTCGCTCTTCCTTACAGTGGCGGGACCGTTCCGGCTTATACCGGATTCTCTATTAAGTCTGATACACAGACACCTGTCCTTAACTATGAAACTAACTATATTTTACAGCTATAATGTATTATTGTCAATTACTTTATCCTATCATTAGACAAATTATTACATTATTTGTTATTGTTATAGATTCTATGTTTATACGTTATAATATCCTTGAAGATGTTTCCCATATTTATAAATAACATAATGCTATGCCAATAACAAAATTGTATAAAAAAAGCTATCACCATTCTGAAAAGATGATAGCTTTAAAGCATATAAAATTTTAATCCTCGGTAATTACCACATTAACCCCGATACCCCCATTATACTGGCAGATGATTTCCTTTAGCTCTGCCACATCCTGATTGTACATACGGATACAGCCCTCGGAAGCATTGGTGCCAATGCTGTTAGGATCATGGGTGCCATGAATACCTATACCATCCCAGCCTGTGTTTAGAGAGATAAACCAAGGCCCATAGGCGCCAGCAATTTCTCCATTGCCATCCCCAAAGTCATGGGTCCAATTGCCAGCATAATAAACATCCTCCACCACAAAAGGAATGGTGGCAGAAGGAACCCAGTTTCCTGCCCCAGGAATGGAATACTCCATATAGCCCCAGCTAATAGGTGTACGATGATCCCCCGGACGCTCCTTATCCCCAGAATTCATGGCTGTGGCAATAGGATATACCCTTATAGGCTGGTCATTGCCCTTCTCAAACAGCTCCAAGGTATGAGGCAGCTTGTGAATATGGATTCTATACTGCTGACTACCAAAATCCGTAGAAGGCCAAGCCGCCAATGCCCTGCTGGCTGGCATTAGTGCCATCCCTACAAACAACACAAAAACAAAGGCATATGCCATTACACGATAACATATTCTACGCATTTCAGTCACAACCTTTCCTGTCTAATCTCTCCACCGCCGAATTCTGCCATAACCTCACCATCATTCTGACTGTTCCTGAAACAATATCATCTGCTCCTGAGTAAGAGAGTTGGTATCCGGTGCCGGCAGCTCCGGCAAATCTCCCAAATCCTTCAGGCCGAAACACTGCAGAAAGGTATCTGTTGTACCATAGAGAATCGGCCGGCCAATGGTATCCTTACGGCCCAGCTCTCTAATAAGCTCCATTTCCAAAAGCCGGGACATAATCTTCTCAATGCGAACCCCACGAATATGCTCTATTTCCTGTTTGGTAATAGGCTGTTTAAAGGCAACAATCGATAGGGTTTCCATAGCTGCCTGAGACAAATGCTTGTCCCGCTCCTCCCCCAAGCGCTGTACATAGTCATAATAATCCGTATTAGTAGCCAATTGCCAGCCACCAGCTATCTGCTGCAGCTGCAATCCGCTGTGACGCTCCAACAACTCTTGACGATAATTATCCAGCAGCTGCTCCAGCCTTGGACCATCAATTTGGAGAATTTCCAGCAAGGCGCCGTTACTTACAGGCTCGCCACTAGCAAAAAGCACTGCCTCCAAAGCTCCCACCAGCCTATCCATGCTGTACCTCCCTCTCCATGACTTCCTCCGGCTCCGGCTCTCCATGTGCAGAGGCTTTATCTCCTACATGAACCGCAATTTCTATTTCCCCATACTGATTCTGCTGATAAACAGAAATAGTTTTCAGCTTTATCAGCTCCAGCACAGCCAAAAAAGTAGCAATCAGCTCACTGCGACTATGACCGCTAAAGACAGCAAAAAAGTTCATTTTGCCGTCCTGCTGATGCAACTTGGAAATCAGCTCCTCCATTTTTTCTTCTATGGTATATTCCTCATGGGACACCAATACTGGCGGCAGCTTCAGCTCCTGCCTTACGGCAATAACATTGGCAAAGGCTTCCACCAGCTCATGGAGGGACAACTGCCTAGGAGCCAAATGCCTAACCGGTATATCCATAGGCTCT
>OQVL01002250.1_pt1 | contig 11777 bp, 7 predicted proteins | sample 1691501 | NCBI WGS metagenome assembly OQVL01 (sample SAMN03418253, study PRJEB22391) | human gut metagenome | biome: human-gut; feature: organic feature; material: feces | host: Homo sapiens | place: Tanzania | collected 2013-01
TCATTTTTATGATCAGGATGTTTTTATACTTCTTTGGCATGATGGATGTCCTTGGATTCGGCTGCGCTGCGCCGTATCTTGGGCGCTTTGGCGGATAGGGATGATAAAATATATTTCTATTTTATCACATTTCAGTAGCTGCTTCGATGAAAATTCCACTAAAAAGGACGCGGATGTATTCCGCGTCCTTTGCTAGGGAAACACTGATTAAATCGTTGGCAGATTGAATCAGTGTTCCCTAGCTATAGCAGCTAGCAGGAAAGCGACTCCTCTTCCGCGATTCTCTTGATATCATCCTCTGACTGCCTGGTGATCCTTACGATGACCTCCAGCGGCATATGATCTTCCAGCATGCGCACCGTGATTTCGCGCTGATTTTCCGCTTTTCCAAGCCGCACACCATCTCGTTCACCTTCCTGTTTGCCAAGAAGATATCCTTTGTCTACGCCGGCTTTCGCGATACCTACGCTGAGATTGCACATGATGTCCACCATCCCTTCTTCCGATTCATTGAGTTTGATCTGATAGTCATTTTCCAGCGTCTTCATTTTCCCTGCTGCGTTGTCATCGGATTTGAAAAGTTCATAGAGAAGACGCAGGAGGCGATTCCCTGGATCTCGCTTTTTGCTGCTGATATAGACCATGACAGCCTGCGCAAGGTCGTAGTGTTTTTCTTCTTCCCCGATCATGCCATACTTGAGATTCTCCTGCACGCAATACTGCGTGATACCGCTTTCATCCCCTGGAGGATCCATGCAGAGCCAGATGCTGTAAACTTTTCTGATCTTTTCATAGTGTGATTTGTCGAAGTCCACATCGTGCTGCGAGGAAATCAGGCGGCTCACATAGTAGAGCGCGCGTGTAACGAGTGGATAGGAAACGTTGGCACTGTGCTGGGCTTCGACATTGATGATGAGTCCAAGGGCGCTGCCATCCGGGGTGCTGGCTCGGAAGCGAATGTCAAAGGTAACGGTCCCCTCGGTCAGCGTCTTGTCTTCTGTATTTTCTCCGAGGATGCGGGGGAGCGGGCGAGCGTTGGTCTTGTCTGGCATGACAGGTACACTCGCCACTTCTGGCGTCCCTTGGATGTAGATGTCTCTGATGTCTTCGATGGTACTGTCCTCAAATTCCGGCACGCAGTACTTCAAGATCCATGCCAGGATTTTTCGGCTGGCAAGCAGTTTCTTCGCATTGGCATCGTACTCTGGATTGCGCCCAGCCAGATAGAGGTCTTCGAGTGTCTCCATACGCGGCCCTCCTTTACTTTTATTGTATCACAGTTCGTAAAGGTAATCGAAAAATAAGCGTCTGCATATCACATGGTATCTGATGTTTCCCAGTCTTTCGGTCTCTTAGTCTCATTCTCCCAAACGCGCAAAAAATCCCCAGGACCACTCCCGGGGATTTTTTCACACAAGATTTATTCCGTGACGACGGAGACGTGGACGGTGCTGGTGACCTGCTGGTGGACCCAGACTTCTACGTCATATTCACCGACGGTCTTGATCGGCGCTTTGAGACGGATATTTTTCTTTTCGAGCTTGAATTTGTACTGTTTCTCGAGAGCTTCGCTGATGTCTTTGCCGGTGACGGAACCGAAGATACGGCCATCTTCCCCGCTCTGGACTTTGATGACGACTTTGACGGTCTTGAGCTGGGAGGCCATGATGACGGCTTCGTCTGCTGCGACCTTGCTCTTGAATTCTTTCGCTTCCTGGCGCTGGGAGGCGGTATTGAGGTTTGCCTTGGTGCCTTCTACGCCGAGACCCTTGCGGATGAGCACGTTGCGGCCATACGCGTCAGCGACTTCGATGACGTCTCCCTTTTTTCCCATTTTCTTTACGTCTTGCAGTAATACGACTTTCATTCTTTTTCCTCCTCTACTTGTTTACGGACTTCGGTCAGGATGACCTTTTCCGCTGCTTCTTTATTTCCATCTTTGCCCAGCTGGCAACCGGCCACGGTGAGATGGCCGCCACCGCCCAAGGCTTCCATGACGACCTGTACATTGATCGAGCCGTCGGAGCGGGCAGAGAGACAGAGTCCATTGTCTGTGTGATAGAAAAGGAAACTGGTCCGGATTTCCTTCACGGTCACAAGGTAGTCGGCGATCTGTCCGGCGAGTACCTGGGAGTCTTCTGTCCCTTCCGGGCACTCGGCGATCGCGATATAGTTATCAATGAGCTTCATATGGGCCAGGATCTCGGCCTTGGTCTTGATGAAGTGAATGTCTTCCGCAAAGAGCCGGTGGACGAGCTTCGTATCTGCCCCGCAGCGGCGCAGGAAGCTCGCCGCGTCGAAGGTACGGACGCTGGTCTGGACGGCGAAGTTCTTCGTATCGACGACGATGCCTGCATAGAGGCAGGATGCCTCGATTTCATTCATTTCTTCGTCCCCGCCATAGTACTGGACGAGCTCGGTCACAAGCTCGGACGCCGATGAAGCGGATGGCTCCATGTATGTCAGAAGCGGCTGGCGGATGATGGAAGCCGCGCGGCGGTGGTGATCGATGACGACCTTCTTCACGGCTTTTTTGAGGACTTCCGGAGCTGCGACGAGCTCGGGGATGTGCGTGTCGGTGATGATGACGACGGTCTTATCCGTCATGAGTCCCTTTGCCTCGCTCTCATCGATGAGGAGCCCTTCGGCGGCGCCGCTCTTCTCGATGGCATCGACCATCTTGCGGCAGGTGTCACGCTCTTTCGAGAGGACGACATGTGCCTCGACATGGGAGGCGCGCGCGAGGTGGGCGACCCCGACCGCCGAGCCTAAGGCATCGAAATCTTCATGATTGTGCCCCATGACGAGCACCATATCCGCGTCTTCGATGATTTCTTTCAGCGCCTGTGCGACGACACGGACGCGGACGCGAGTGGAGGAGACGGATGTCGGAGATTTCCCGCCGAAGGCTTTCACTTCTTTCCCGATGCGGACGATGGCCTGATCCCCGCCGCGCCCAAGGGCGAGGTCGAGGGAAACCTGCGCCTCTTCGAACTGTTTCACGAAGGAATCGCTGCTCTGGACGATGCCGATGGAGAGTGTGACAGGGATGCGGTTCACGGTGTGGATCGCGCGGACCGCATCGAGGATCTCGAAATTGTTCTCCATCATTTCCGCAAGCGCTTTGTGTGAAATGCACGCCACGAAATCGTTCGTCGAGTACTGCTTGATGAAGCCCTCTTTCGCATTGAAGGAGGAAAGGACCTTCTCCGTGACATCCGAGAGCAGGGCCGAGCGCTCGACATCGGTGAGGTCCGCAGTGACTTCCGGCACATTGTCGATACGGATGAGACAGAAGACCGGACGCGCCTCATCGCACTCTCTCATTGCTTTTTCGACATCCGTGCGGTCCATGAAGTAGAAAACCATGAAGTGCGTATCATTCTTCTCTCCGGTATCCAGAAATTTGTAAAAAACACGGAAGAAGGACTCGCCTGCATGGCACTCGAACCACCCGGTCTTGCCCCAGATCTTGGAAATCTTCTGCCCTGTGATGAGATCCTGAAAACGGACACCGACCTCGGCCCCCTCACCGAGCCAGCCGCGGAAGACATTATTCGCCCAGACCAGCTCTTTCTTCTCATCCATCATCGCGATGCCGACAGGGAGGTTTTTCACCGCATACACCGTACCGGCTGAAACGCCTGAGGACAGGTCATCCAGATAGCGCAGGAGTTTCTTCTCCTGTCCGTAGTCGGAGCGTTTCACGTAGACGATGACCCCGGCCACGATGATAAAGAAGAGCAGCCCCAGCGGCCAATTCTGCGTGGCAAGCAGCAGCGCGGCCAGGAGCAACAGGCCGATCATGAGCTTCGAGGTCCTCGTGTATACCCATATATCGCTCAGCATAGTTGTCTCCTTTGTTCGTTACGAAATCGGGAGCGGTCTGTCACACGGCCGGCCCCCTCCGATTTTTTCGATGATTCTTACTCTTTATCGTACTCGAAACAGGAGAAGAATGCAAGGGAAACGCCGCTCAAATCGCAGAATCCGATTTGACATGTATTTTCATACAACGCTTCGTCATATCTTTCCTTAAATAGCTCGCTATTCGCGTCAGATGATTCCTTGCTCTGCATAAGTTTGAAAGCAGGGATGAGTAGCTAGGGATTAGGGACTAGGGATTAGGAGTGACTAGTGACTGGTGACTTGAATGCCACTTTCGGGCATCGCCCTATTTATACTCCGCGGCGCATTTCGTCATCCTGAGCGGAGTGAAATGTCGGATGTTCGATCATGTAAAGGCGGAACAGTGAGAACTGAGTCGAAGGATCTGGCGCCGCACCACCATTCCTAATTCCTCATTCCTAATTCGAGCAGAGCTTTCATCCCCAATCAAGTGACAACACGCCCCACGGGCTAGCCCCGCACCCCGATTCAATTTCCTCTATCATACTGTCAGAGATAGAGAAAAGCAATCAAGGAAACGTAAAATTTGTATTTTCTAAACAAGTGTGGTAGAATATATCTTGCGATTTAGCGTATTTTGTAAAAATAAAAGAATGGTTCAATATTGTCGGAAAAACCGACTTAAGGAGGAATAATTTTTATGAACGTAAAAGTAGAGGCACTGGATCAGCACAAGGTATCTCTCGCCATTGAACTGCCGGCAGAAGCTGTACAGAAAGGATTCAAACAGGCTGTAGCTCGCATTGCGAATCAGGTCAGAATCCCGGGTTTCCGTAAAGGCAAGGCAAGCCGCAAAGTCCTGGAAATGCATTTCGGCAAAGAAGCTGTCGTCGCTGAAGCGAAAGACATCGTCATCAATGGCGCACTGACCGAAGCTATGCAGCAGGAAAAAATCATCCCGATCACCCAGGCAGATGTGAAGGAAGATCTCTTCTCTGAAACCGAAGGCGCAAAGTTCACCGCTACTTTTGTTAAACGTCCGGAAGTAGAACTCGGCGAATACAAAGGCCTTGAAGCAGCCCATGAAGAACCGGAAATTTCCGATGCGCAGGTCGAAGCTGAACTGAAAAAAGCAGCTGAACAGAGCGCACGTCTCGAAATGGCAGAAGAAGGCGCTGTCCTTGCGAAAGGCGACTACGCTGTTATCGACTTCAAGGGCTTCGTAGACGGCAAACCGTTCGAAGGCGGCGAAGGCAAGACCTATCCGCTGGAAATCGGCTCCCAGAGCTTCATCCCGGGCTTTGAAGAACAGCTCGAAGGCCATAAAGCAGGCGATGATGTAGAAGTCAAGGTCACCTTCCCGGAAACCTACTTCGTCGATGCTCTCAAAGGCAAAGAAGCAGAATTCAAAGTACATATCAATGATGTAAAACGCAAACAGCTGCCGGCTCTTGATGATGCATTCGCAAAATCCATCAGCCAGTTTGATAAAATGGACGACCTGAAGGCTTCTGTAAAACAGCAGATGCAGCTGCAGGCTATCCAGCAGGCAGAAGAAGCCTACCATGAAGCTCTCGTAGCGCAGGCTGTAGCCAATGCCAAGGTCGATATCCCGCACGAAATGGTCGAACAGCGCATTGACGAAATCGTCGAAGAAATCTCCATGAACCTCGAATCCAGAGACATGAAGCTCGCTGACTACCTGAAGAACATCGGCCAGACCGAAGAACAGCTCCGCAAGAACTACGAAAAGACCGCTGAAGAACAGGTTCGTCAGGGCCTTGTCCTCGAAACCATCGCAGAAAAAGAAGAACTCGATGTAACGAACCAGGATCTCTCCATGGAAGTCTACAGCATGGCGCATCAGTTCAACGCTGACCCGAAAGATGTCATGAAGATCATCAAAGAAGAAGGCCGCGTGAACATGCTGATCAACTCCGTTCTTCGCAAGAAAGCAGCTGCTTTCATCTACGGCGCTGCTAAAAAGGCAGAAGCGGACAAGAAAGAAGCAGCAGAAGCTCCGGCGGCAGAAGAAACTGCTCCGAAGACCGAAGAAGACTTCAATGCTATGACCGTCAAAGATCTCAAGGCTTACGCACAGGAAAAAGGCATCGCCATCGAATCCAAAGCGAAAAAAGCTGAAATCATCGACACCATCATGGCTGCTGAAAAGGAATAATCCTTTATAAAATTAAATGACTACTGCTGTGGCAGTGTGTATTGGAAGAGACGCGGGGATGACCGGCGTCTCTTTCGAACATATGGGGAAATTGGAAAAAGGCTTGATCCCGATCTCGATTTTATGAATTGACATAGGGGTAGCCCGTGGCTAGATTGTGTATGAAAGCTCTGCTCTTGAGTGAGGCGTGAGAAGTGCCGGTGCGGCGCATTTCGTCATCCTGAGCGGAGAAAAACGTCGTATGTTAGAAAATATAGTTTATCTGAAAATATGAGAACTGAGTCGAAGGATCTAAGCGCTGCAGAGTATAGATGGCGGCGATGTCCTTAGTCACCAGTCACTTTCAATTCCTAATCCCTAAGCCCTAGTCCCTGGCTACCAGTTACTCACTATCATTTATCCAAAAGAAAGGGTGTTACCACATGGCATATGTACCGATTGTTGTCGAACAGACCGCTCGCGGAGAGCGCTCCTATGATATTTATTCCCGACTTTTGAAGGACCGCATTATATTCCTTGACGGCCAGATTGAAGACCATATGGCCAATGTCATCATTGCACAGCTTCTCTTCCTGGAAGCCGAAGACCCTTCCAAAGATATCCACCTTTACATCAACAGCCCCGGCGGCGTCGTGACCGCCGGCCTTGCGATCTATGATACGATGCAGTATATCCGTCCGGACGTCTCCACCATCTGTATCGGATCCTGTGCCAGCATGGCGGCTGTCCTTTTGACCACTGGTGCGAAGGGCAAACGCTATGCCCTCCCGCATGCGAATGTCATGATCCACCAGCCTCTGGGCGGCGTACAGGGACAGGCGACCGAGATCGAGATCCATGCGAGAGAGATCCTCCGCCTGCGCGAAGAACTGAACGGCATCCTTGCCAAGCACAGCGGACAGTCCCTCGAAACCATCAAAAACGACACCGAACGCGATAATTTCATGACAGCCCAGATGGCGAAAGACTATGGCCTCATCGACCACATCCTCACCCGCAATGAGCTGGCGAAAGTGACACAGAAATAAAGGAGAAAGACCGTGAACGGAGAAGATAAAGAACCGAAGATCTGCAGCTTCTGCGGCCGATCCAGCGACGAAGTCGAAAACATGGTCACCGGACCCGGCGTCTACATCTGCAGCGAATGCATTGACATCTGTCATAACATTCTTCTGGAAGAGCGGAAAAACAAAGAAAAGCAGGGCAAAGAACCCGCTGACACCAAAGTGCCTACACCGGAAGAGATCAAAGAATACATCGACCAGTACGTCATCGAGCAGGACAATGCCAAGATCGCGCTGGCCGTCGCTGTGTACAATCACTACAAACGCCTCTTTTTCAAAGGCGAAGATGACGGCGTAGAGCTGCAGAAATCCAATATCATCCTGCTCGGGCCGACCGGCAGCGGCAAGACACTCCTCGCCCAGACCCTCGCCCGCTACCTTGATGTCCCCTTTGCGATTTCTGATGCCACTACCCTTACACAGGCCGGCTACGTCGGCGATGACGTCGAGAACATCCTCCTCCGCCTCATCCAGGCCGCGGACTACGACATCGAGAAAGCCCAGCGCGGTATCATCTACATCGATGAAATCGACAAGATCGCCAAGAAGACCGAGAACGTCTCCATCACCCGCGACGTCTCCGGCGAAGGCGTTCAGCAGGCCCTCCTGAAAATCTTGGAAGGCACCGTGGCGAACGTGCCGCCGCAGGGCGGACGCAAGCATCCGAATCAGGAAATGATCCAGATCGACACCAGCAACATCCTCTTCATCTGCGGCGGTGCCTTCGCCGGTCTCGATAAAGTCATCGACAGCCGCCTCACCAAGAGCGTGATGGGCTTCGGCGCCGATATCGAGAAAGCAGAAGACAAAGACATGGACGAGCTTCTCCAGCAGGTCCAGCCGGAAGACCTTCTGAAATTCGGCCTCATCCCCGAATTCATCGGTCGTCTCCCTGTCATCGTAGCCCTTCATCCGCTGAAGGAAGAAGCCCTTGTCAAGATCCTGACCGAACCGAAGAATGCCCTCGTCAAGCAGTACAAGAAACTGCTGGCCATGGACGGTGTAGAGCTCGTCATCGAAGACGCTGCCATCCATGCTATCGCCCGTCAGGCCATCGAGCGCAATACCGGCGCCCGCGGCCTCCGCGCGATCATCGAGAAGATCATGCAGAAAGTCATGTATGAGATCCCCGGCATGAAGGACGTCGTGAAATGCACCATCACGGAAGACAACGTGGTGAACCACACCGATCCGCTGTTGGAACGGAAAGCGGCAAAAAAATAAAAAATACCTCCCTGTGACTAGCTCATAGGGAGGTATTTTTGTTGTGAGACGGATGCCGATCAGTGGGCGGGCATGGGGTCTGTGCTTCACTTCGAGGGATGAGATTTTTTAGCTGTTTTTACGCATTTTCTGTTCCAGTAAATGATGCAATTCAGCCAATTAAACTTTGTCCCATTCCATGCCACAGTAGAACCAGTTTCTTCATCACCACCAAGCAGCTTTCTTGTTGTATAGCCGATGAGGCTGGCTACTTCTTCTCTCATTTCCGGATGGTCTTTCAGGAAGGTGTCAAGCATGGGTTGCAAGCCTTCCATAGTGGCTCCGGAGGCTGCACCGGACAGGATACTGTTTCCACCTAGTTTGGCAGAGATACCACCCAGTAGTCCATGAAGCAGAGATCTTCTTTTTACCTACTTAAGAAAAAATATACATTAAAAGAAATATTAAAAATAATGCGATAATTCCATTTATTCCCTCTCTAGTTTCATCCATATATCTGGACGTTCGGGGACCATATTTATATCTTTGGTAGATAACAACAATTGCAACAAAATAGAAAATTATAAACTGTAGACTAACTGCATAATCATAATATTCAGAGTTCCAAAATAATAAATCACTTCCTATGATATAAAGCATTCCTACAGCCATGATACAAATAATAGGTATTCGAATCCATGGAAATGAATGCTCTATAATAAATTTTTCTTTACTTGACAAATTCTTTTTTAATATATAGGTTTTGATTAAGTATATGCAAAGAATACATAATATTGCATCATACAAAGTGGTGTGTAACATATACTAATCCCCCTCTTTCTGTGACGCATTATTGGCATTATTGGCATTTTTCTCATCTAAATCCCATTTTATCTTTTGATATTTAACATAAACTGTTACTATTCCACCAGCAGAAACTCCTCCAATAAATGCCCCTGGTACACCACCAAACATTCCTCCTACTTTAGTACCAACAATTCCTGCAGAAATAGGCAATGTATCATAGGCATCTGCCCGCAATGCATTTTCAAAAGAATTGTACCGTTTATGGTTACCACAAACCTCTTTCAGATAGGCAATGCTTCCCCACGCTTTCATGGTTGCATTGCTCATTTCTTGTCCGATTTGTTCTGCCTCTTTACGGCTTAAATATCCGTACTCTGCTTCATACCAATTAGCAGCGCCCCAGGATAGACCGGTTGATGTTAGGATATCTCGACTCTTATCCCATGCTACATCCTGTATATCTAATTTATCGTCTTTTATTTTAGGGGCAATAACAGTTACTTGTGGTAGTCCTTTAAACATAGGAATACCGTTCATGCGTTTTTGCAAATCTCTTACCCAGCTATCATAGCCAGTAATAAATTCCTCTGTACTGTCAATTGTAAAGCCTTTGCCAACTAAATAATTTCGTACATTCTGTTTAGCCGTTTCATTACCTATTTCTAATTGATCAGATTCTGCACCAAATAAGTCTGCTTCCGCTGCTATACGTATCAGGTCAAAACGGATTTTATTCCACTCTTCTTCAGAAAGTGCTTGTCCGGTTTTACTCTTCAGCGTTCTCTTTAGCAATGGTGTGGTATCCATGCCAAAGCCTAAATAGTTCCATTTAGAGGCATCTAGAGCAACATTGGCCCCTGTAGCCATATCTTTGGCAGAGGCTCCTATAGCGGCTCCTACTCCAGCGCTGATCCATTGTACGGTATCCGGGTGTTCCTGTACCCAGTCTTTGCCTTTGGTTTTGGTCAGATACCCCATCACATATTCATTTACGCCACCTGACAATGCACCGGTTGCTGCACTTCCACCTGCCATGTCTCCCATGAGCGCCCCGAAAGCGCCGTGGAGGAGCATCTTTTCCGTAGATCCATCTTTCCAGCCCTTGCTTTCGGCGTATGTATGGATTGCCTGATTGCCGTACTTTTCCAGCATGCCGACGAGCTCTTGCTTTTCTTCTACTTTGGTCTTATCAAAGATTTCTTGCAGTTGATTCAGGCTGTTTTTTGTATCTCTGTTCAGCTTCAAAATATCCTGCTTCTGGTGCTCCCTGTCTATGATAGTAATCGTCCCTTCCGACACTGCAGACTTAGTCGTGCTGTCAGCGCTTCCTCTGATGGCAGGGGAAATCGATGGCGTGAGGCCCCTCTCATTCAACCTGGTGCCTTCGTCCTTCGAAGCGTAGGAAATCCCCAGACCGCCCGCTTTGTAGTCTGCACTGTTTTTCATATCTTCCCATGCCAGTGTACCTGTGGTGAGGCGGTTCTTATCCGCATTTGCTACGCTATCGATCAGTCCGCCTTTGAGGCGGGTATTTTCTTTGACCGTTATCTCGTATCCATCATTTCCGGCATGGATGCCGCTTTGCGAAGTAACGCTATCAAAATCGCTTCGCATGCTGCCGCGAGAGGCGTTGCCGGTCAAGTTGACCTTGCCCGGAAGTGTGCTGACATGCATGCCAGCCGAAGCATTCTCCGATGTATAGTGATGAGAGGCCTGCTGGCTCGTGATATTCATATTTCCACCGATATTCATCGTGACCTTACCTCCGCCCAGGGTACTGCCTATCAGGTTCGTGTCTTTCCCGCTGTGGGAAATGAGCTCATTTTTGGCTTGGATAGTACTTTCTTTATAAGAAACTGACGTATCATTCTCTTTGCCTTTTCCTGCATAGAGGCTACCTTCTACAGTAATCGGGGCATGTGCAGAAATAGAAACGCCGAGACTGCCTCCTTTGCTGGACTCGGTCATGTTCTGCTGCTGCGTTTCTTCCGCTGAAGTAATAGTCAGGTTTTGGCCTACATGCCATGTGACATTCTCACCTTCTACAGCGGAACCTTTGATTTCCATGTCAGATTTAGCCTGTATCGAGACATTTTCTCCAGCACTCAGGGTGCTTCCCTGTGCTTCTGTTCTTACGCTATGGCTTTCCGACTGGCTGGATGTACTTCCGATGCCGACAGATACGGCCAAGTGTACTTTGCCGCTTGAAAGATCTTTCAGCGCGGAGTTCTCACCTTTCAGGTCAGACTTTACTGTATCATAGGCTTCATAGCCATAAAGTGCTTTGAGACGGTTATCCGAAACAGCCGTTGCTTTTGCTAGCGGTGCTTCTACCTTCTGAAGGGCCTTTATCGTATCACCGCCTACAGAGACAGTGAGCCCGCTCTTTCTATACTCGTGCTTTTCATTGCTGTGATACACATTGTCCTTGCTGGAAATCTGTACATTCTCGCCTGTGATAGAAATATTCTTCCCCGCGAGTACGGCTGACGCGTCGACTTCCGTCTTGTTGCCCGATTCGATCGACACATTGCCTCTTACACTTCCCACGGTCGATGACTTCTGAAGAAGGTCAGCATCGCTATACTGATCGTTCCGTTTCTCACTGCCGATAGTAAATCCTAATCCACCACTAAGAAGTCCGCTCTTCTTGACGCGTTTCTCATAGTCGTGCT
>OQVL01002251.1_pt1 | contig 11777 bp, 14 predicted proteins | sample 1691501 | NCBI WGS metagenome assembly OQVL01 (sample SAMN03418253, study PRJEB22391) | human gut metagenome | biome: human-gut; feature: organic feature; material: feces | host: Homo sapiens | place: Tanzania | collected 2013-01
GCGGTATAAGGAAAAATATGGGGAGCTGTGAGACAAGAAGAGCAAGCCTGCGAGGAAGTTAAGAAGGAGAAAGAGGAGGATGAACAGAAGCTTAAGATCAAAAACGCTTTTTATGAGCTTATCGAGGAAAAGGGATTTGACCATATATCGGTTAAAGACATCACAGAGCGTGCAATGATAAGCCGTAACACGTTTTATCTGCACTATAACGACAAGTTTGATTTGCTCAACAAGATTTGCGACGAACTTGTGTTTAAGCTTTTTATCGGCGTAGGCAAGCAATTAAGGCGTGAAACAAGAAAGCTTAGGGTTGACATCTACGGTGCGGCAAGCGTTATTAAAATGGGAATTAAAACCATTGAAGAGGACAGAGAGGCTTACAGGGTTTTGCTTTCAAGTTCAGGTTCTGATTTGCTTACTCAAAAGTTGCAGCAAGGTATTCGACGTGCGCTTGACCTTATCAGCTCAGACATTGAGGGAATAAGCGAATATTCGCTTCAATACATAATTTCCGGCACCTGCGGAATAATCAAATACCAAGTCACTCACGAATCATCTAACATTGCAGACGAGGCGTATCGCTTTGCTGAAATTCATTTTGGCGGGCTTATTGAGGCTTTGCAGGAATCAAAGAGAAACGGAGAGGGCAATTGAGCAGTAAAAAAACAAAAAAGGAAAAGCCGAAAAAAAATCGAAGTTCTAAGAATTTAAAAATCAGCACGAGGATTTTTTTAACGGCAATTTTGGGTATACTTATACCTATTATTCTAATCGGCGCTTTTTCTCCTTTGCTTATATATTTCACAGGCTCATATTTCAACATTTCGAGTGTTACTACAAATTCATACTCCACCGTAAACCAAATTCAATGGTCGCAAACGATAAGCAGCATTTCAAACGCACTTTTATCGGATACAAACGATAAAACAAAAGAAGAGGCACCAAAAGAGATTAAAGCAACAAAAATAGTAATAGAGCAGGGCAAAATCAATATGAAAGTCGGTGAAGTCCAATCCTTAACTACAACAGTGGAGCCAAAAAACACAACTGATAAAATAAAAGAATGGACATCTAGCAATCCAGAAATAGTAACAGTAACAGAATATGGAAAAATAACTGCAAAACAAATAGGAAAAGCATACATAACAGTGAAAATGTCTAATGGCATATATAATACAATAAGCGTTACAGTGGAAGATGAACAACAAAAAAACAAAATAAATAGAAATACGAATGTTCAAAATTCACAAGAACAAAATACTGAGGAACAACGTCAAGTAGGAGCAACGATAGGAGGAATAGCAACTCTAGGAGCGATAGGCGGAGCAGTGTATTGTGCAAGAAAGAGAAAATAATAGAATGAATATGTGGTGAACTCATAACCCGAAGGTCGTAAGTTCGAGTCTTACCCCCGCAACCAAAAGCAGTAACGACTTCTGGCGATTTGCTAGAAGTCGTTTTTATTTTAGGAGGAAAATTTTATGAATAGAAAACAAAAATTAATGAAGGAGATTAAATTCAGGGGCTTCGGCTGTGAAACTATTACAACGAGATAATTGCTATAGGTTGTAATAGTTAAAAGTTATAGCAAATATATCTCGTTATGCTTAAGAAATAATAAGATAAGGAGATATAAAAAATGATAGAGATAGAATTAAATAATGTAAAAAAGAATTTTGGTTTGAAAAATGTTTTAGATGGAGTAAGCTTTGAAGTGAAGACAGGAGAGAGAATTTCACTAATTGGGGAAAATGGATCTGGAAAGTCAACTATTTTAAAAATAATTAGTGGTGATGAAAAACAAGACTCTCGGAAATGTAAATATAAGAAAAGGTGCTACAATAGGGTACTTAAAACAAATATATGAAAAAGAACAAGAAGATATAATAGTTGAAAATTACCTAAAAGAAAGCTTTAAGGAATTTACTCTTATGGAAAACAGGCTAAGAGAATTAGAAAATGAAATGTCAAATCCAAATCAAAATTTAGAGCAAGTTCTTCAAAAATATGGAAGATTACAGGAAAAATACATTGCTTTAGGGGGATATGAATTAGAGGAAAAATTCAAAAAGATTTGTTCAGGGTTTAAATTTGATGATGATTTCTTAAAGAAGGAATATAACACTTTAAGTGGAGGAGAAAAAACAATAGTAAATTTAGCTACTATTCTTCTGAAAAATCCTAATGTGTTGCTTTTAGATGAACCTACAAATCATCTAGATATAGAAATGCTTGAATGGCTAGAAAACTTTTTAATAGAGTATAAAGGCACAATACTTCTAATTTCACATGATAGGTATTTTCTAGATAAAGTTGCAACTAAAACAGTGCTATTAGAAAACGGGCATACAAAAATCTATTTTGGAAATTATTCATATTTCATCGAGGAAGATGAGAGAAGAACATTAGCAGAGTTTGAACTATATAAAACTCAGCAAAAACAAATAGAAAAAATGAAGGAGTCTATCAAAAAATTAAGAGAATTTGGAAGACTTGCTGGGAACGAGATGTTCTTTAAAAGGGCAAAATCAATTGAAAAAAGATTAGAAAAAATTGAAGTTATAGAAAAGAGAGTAGATAAGAAACTTCCGATTACAATAAATTCTTGTAGCAAAACAGGGAAAGATATTTTAGTTATAAAGAACCTAAACAAAAGTTATGGGGATAATGTAATATTTAAGAACTTTAACATGGAAGTTTATGGAGGAGAAAAAGTTCAATTAAAAGGCAAAAATGGCTCTGGAAAATCAACGCTTATAAAAATAATATTGGGCAAGGATAAAGATTTTAGTGGAGAAATAAAAATAAATCCATCAGTGAAAATTGGATATATTCCTCAAGAAATAAAGTTTCAAAATGAATCTGATATAATATTAGATTACTTCTTGAGTAATTTCAAAGGAAGTGAAACACAGGCAAGAACGTTCTTAGCAAAGTATATGTTCTATGGAGAAAATGTGTTTAAAAGGTTAAAAGAATTATCTGGGGGAGAAAGAGTAAGACTTTTAATTGCAGAGCTTGTGATTAAACAAACTAACTTTTTGATATTGGATGAGCCAACTAACCATTTGGATATTTCAACAAGAGAAATACTTGAAGACAACTTAAAGGCGTATTCAGGAACTATACTCTTTGTTTCACATGATAGGTATTTTGCAAGGAAAATTGCAGAAAGAGAAATTGAGTTGTAAATAAAAAAGTCACTTAGATTAGTGACTTTTTGCTATTTAGATGTAGTTTAGCACTTCTTTTGGATATAGAATTTTCTTGCTTTCTTTGAATTCTTCAATATCTATCCATTTTGCTATAGTAGTATTGTTATCATCAACAACTTTGTATCCGTCTTTATAGCATTTATCTGGTATTTCAATGGAATAGAATAAAACTAATTCGTGTGCGCTTTTTCCTTCAAATGTAAAGATATTTTCGGATATTCCTAATAATTCTTTTACTGTAATTTCTATATTAATTTCTTCTAAAAATTCTCGTTTTAATGCATCTTTACTTTTTTCTAAGAATTCAATTCCACCGCCTAAACATCTATAAAATGTTTTTTTGCTTATTTTATCAAAGCCTTCTTGAACTAGTATTTTGCCATCTTTAATGGCTAATCCTAGAACGATTGGCCTGATTTCTTTGTATTTGTTCATTGTATACACGCCCTTTCTTGGATAGTAGGTATTATATCATATAGGGGGGAGGATTTAAAGAGGTTAGTTTTGTTCAATGAGAGTGTTGGGAAAGGAAATAGGGCGTTTCGAAAAATGGAGAAATGTATAGAAAAAATTAGAAAACTTGACTTTTGGTTGCATAAACAATATAATAACTAAATATAGAGTCGAAATTTGAAATATAACCAAACACTGGGAGGTTTAAAAATAATGAATATTTTTAAAGATGCTTACAAAATAGTAAGAGAAAATAGTGATGAAATATATAAAGGTTTTGGATTTAGACATTTATCAGATGCAACCCAATACTACGTACATCCAAACAATCAATCATACAGAGGTACAACAACACTATGCCAACCTATAGGAGAAGGAATAACTTTATTTTCTCTTGTATTACGAAGTTTAGTAACTGATGAAGATGAAATTACTGGAGACATTTTAGTAAATAGTGATAATACAAAATTATATTTCAAAGTTATATTCCCAGAAGATTGGAAAGATAATGAAATAATTGATCCAAGGGTTAATGAAGCAATAGTATTATTAGAGGATGAGGACATACACTTAACTTTTTATGATGAAAACAATAAAATTCTCCCAACCTTTAGTACTAATTATCCAGAAGATGGAGAACTAATAGATATGATATATTATTATTTCGTTTCATTTGCTGCATTGCTTGCAAGAGATACAAATAATGATGATGAATTTAATAGAATAATATTCGATTATATTGAAAAACCAACAGCCGATGCTTTCGTAAATATTCATGAAGATTTTTATCAAAAACATAAAATGGAAGATTATGAATTTATAACAGATGAAGAACTTCTTAATTACGACTTAAGAAATTTCACTTCTTATAAAGATGTTTACAAGGTTATAAGACAAAACAAACAACAACTAAAAGAAACAGTAAATGTAGAAATTATAAAATTTGCAGATAATGTATTTACTGAAGAACAAAAACAGTTAATTCCTAAATTAGGAGAAGAATTTGAACTTCCAGAAAAACTAAAACCAACATGTAATGCGATAGTAAAAGGTGATTCGAAAACTATACTATTACATGGTCCAGCTGGAACAGGAAAAACAATTTCATGTAAATTGATTTGTAGAGATATTGGATTACCAATTATGGACACGGTAAATTGTAGTGAAAATTTAGATGAGTTTATTTTAGGCAAATTTATTCCAGAAAAAGATAAAATAGTATTTAAAGAAAGTTATGTTACAAAAGCAATAAGAGATGGAGGAGCAGTAGTATTTGAAGAAATAAACTTCGCAAAACCTGCACATTTAGCTTTCTTAAATTCTCTATTAGATGATAATGGATTTGTAAGACTTGACAATGGAGAAATAGTTAGAAGAAGTCCTAATTTTAGATTTTTTGCTACTATGAATTTAGGCTATTTTGGAACAAAGGAACTAAACCAAGCACTATATAATAGATTTAATACAATTATTGAAATTGCCTCATTATCAGATGCAGCAATTAAGAAAATGCTAATAACAAGGGTTCCAGAATGTAAGGAATATGTTTCAAAAATCTTGGGAGTATATCATAAGTTGAAAAATAAAATAGAGGCAGAAGAATTAGATATAGTAATATCTCCTAGAAACTTAGAAAATTGGGCAAGACAAGCAAAATATGAGGGCTATTTAAAAGCAGCAGAGAAAACAATTATACCAATTGCAAAATGTGATAGAACACTAGAAAATGTGATTAGAGGATTTTTATTATTATATAAATGGAATTAGTATAAAGGAGGTAAATTTCTTCATGAATAAACAAGATAAAGATGTTTTAAAAATATTTCAAACTGAAGATAATAGAAAAATAGAAGAAGATTTTGCCTCAATGCTTTCAGAAAATCCTAATTTAAGACTGTTTTTTATAAATGAAAATCAAGCTTATACAGATGGGAAAAATATAGTGGTAGATCCTGCAGATGATGAATTATTTTGCGATTCTATAGCATTAAAAAAGACAGAAGAATTTTTAGGATTTCCTCAAAGTATTTCAACTGATAGATTTATATCTCTAAAAATGATTACTAGAGCACAAAATATTCATGAATCTTTACATATAATTTACACAAATTTTCCTCCGGATTTATTAAAAGATCCTAGAGGAAATAATAAATTTAATCAAATGATATTAAGTAGTATATCAAATGTAATAGAAGATGCTTTTATTGAAGCAGCTGGAGCAAGTGAATTCGATAATATGAATCTTTTCCTGACTTTTGGAAGAGTTTCAAGACTGTTTTCGAATACACCTGCTAAAGGAACAATACAAAGAAAGTTCGAAGAATTTACAGGAGAAGATAATAAAGAACTTTCTAAAGAAGAAATGCAAATACAAAGAAATATAAGTTTAATAATGGAGTTTATTGATTACTTTATAACAATGCTTCTATACCCTATGGTAAAACTAGAAGAACCATCAGAAGCAATTAAAGAATATGTTGATAAAACAAAAGAGTTATGGCTAGAGGGAAGTATTTGTGGAGATTCTAATAAACGCTACGAATATACAAGTAAAATCTTTGATGCTATTGAACCACTAATTCCTAAAGTAGATAACAAAAACATTGAAAAATACGAATACGTAAAAAGATTTATTTCTGTTTTAGTAGGAGATGAAAAAACTCATTCTGGAAAGGATATGTCTATAAATCAGTATTCTCTTAGAGGAAGAAAAGCAATAATTACAAGAAGATTATTTACTGATTTAGATGGAAATAAAATAAGTGATAATTACTCAAAGCAATTTATATATGAATTAAATAAATTTGAAGCAGATAAAAAACAAAGCCTAAAACAAACTTTAAGAACAACTCAATATTGGGAGTATACAGGTGAAGAATTAAAGGCTAACGCAATGCACAAAAATATTAAAATAAAAGTTACATATCCTAAACCTAATCTAAATATGAAAAAGGCTTATGATAATATCTATAATAGATATAAGCTTAATATAAACTTTTATAATACTAAATTTAGTCAGTTGTTAAAAGGAAAAGTTGATTTGAAAGAAGATAAATTCGAGTTCGGAAGCGGAATAGAATCAAAAAGATTGGGAGATATAAAAAAACGTTACTGGTATAGACAAGTGCAAGGAGTAGATGTACCAGATGTAGCGATCTTGTTTTTAATTGACGGCTCTGGTTCAATGGAAGGAATTAAAAATGAGAATGCAATAAAATCTTCAGTAATACTTCATGAGGTGTTATCTAAAAATGGAATTGAACATGCTATAGTAGAGCATAGAGCAATATTTGGAGAACCTTTAGTAGAACATAAAATATTAGTAGATTTTAATTGTTCTAAAAACGATAAATATAATATTTTATTATTAAACGCAAACGAAGGAACAAGAGAAGGTTTATCTTTAATGTGGGTAAAAAAATATTTAACAGAGCATTCTAATGCTGAACACAAAGTAATTATTTGTATTTCAGATGGTTATCCATACCACCAAGCAAATGAGAATGATGATTATAGCCCTCCTGTTTCAACTAAGGACACACAAAATACAGCAAAGAAAATTGAAAGAGAAGGAATAAGCATAATTGGTGTTGCACTAGAGGAAGAAACAGGCGAAACAGAATGCTATGAATCATTAAAAGAAGTTTATGACAGAGTGGTAGATGTTGATGATATGAAACATTTAACTACACAGTTGTTGAACTTAATATCTAAAATGTTTGGGTAGGGGGAATAAGTTAAATATGATACTTGACATTTAAGTGCATAACCAATATAATTTGGCATATAAAATAGAATTTAAAATTGGTAAAAAAAGAAGGGAAAAAGATGAGGGTTGAACTTGAAAGATTAGATAGAAAACTTAAAAGAGTTAGAATTAAAAAGATGCCAAATTCATTCTTAAGTATTATCAATAAAAAGTTTGATGAGGTAACAATTTCAAGATGTTTAGCATTTTTATTAAACCCACAGAACACTACGATGAAGCTCATAAAAGAATTGCTAGATGTTTCTGAAATTCCGGAGGATGAGGAGAATTTTTGTGAATTATTAGAAAATGAAAACACATATTTTGAAAACATAGAACTGGAAGAGTCTATTTCAGAGAGAAGTAGGATAGATATTAAGATTGAATTTTCAACTTTTTTAATAGTAATAGAAAATAAGATAAATTCTATGGAAAATAATATTCAATCAGTTAAGTACGAAGAAGATTTAAAAGGAAATATAAAACCTATAAAGTATATTTGTATAAAACCCAAATACAATCCTACAACAATGAAAAACAAAAAATTTGCACATGTTACATATAGTCAAATAGTAGAAATACTGAAAACCGTTACAAAATATGAGTTAAAAGAACAAGAAGACTATTACTTTATAGAAGATTTTATTAAACATGTGGAGGGATATTTAATGAATGAAACACAATTAGAAATAACAGAAGATGTGGAAGTATATATTGATAATCAAGAAGTAATAGATACAATGATTTCGAATTATAAAAAACAATCTGAGATAATAGCAGAAAGGATGACTGAAATAGTTCAAAAAAAGTTTGGTGAAAAATTTAATGTATATAAAAATGGCAGGTATATTCAAATTTGGAGAAAAAATTGGATAAATGAAGGACATGATGGAATACATTATGAGATTTTGTGGAATGAAAATGGAATAATTGGAAACAATGTTAAAATAATTTTTGCGATACATAACGAAAGAAAAACGAAGAACATATTTCCAGAAATCAAACATTGTACAGTTAAAACAGAGAGTTATAGAATGAATGATTCAAAAAGTATTATTGAAAATTTGAACAAAATTATTGAAGAAATGTATAAAATTGCAGAAGAGAATAATGAGGCAATAGATAAAGTGATTGGTAGTAGAAAATAACAAGTAAAATAGACAGAGCTTAATGAGGGAGCTCTGTCTATTTTTAATGTAGTTATTTTAAAAAACAAATAGGATATTTCAAAAAATGGAGAATATGGAAAGAATTGATAGAAAAAACAAGAAAATACATGAATAGTGTGGAAAAAAACAACAATAATGTGATAGAATGGGGAAGATGTGAAAGATATTGATGATTTAACATTAAGGTGTATTAAAGTACTTTGGATAGAATAAAAAATCATAAATGACTTTTACAATGATAATAAGAAATCATTACAAGATATGAAAATATGTGAAATAATAGAAGGATTAAAAATGTTAAATCTTATAGAACTAATAACGATTAATGAAGGCAGTATAACACTAAATGATTATAAAGCATTACTCCAATTACAAGAAATGAGAAAGTTAAAACAACATTGTGCTAGTAGATAAACTACTGGCTTTTTTTTATTTAAAATGGTAATAATTTAAAAATATTTTGCAAATATTTGACAAATATTGCCGAAAATGGTATTATTATAACGAGGAGAATGGAAAAAATGGATAATAAAAAAGATAATTTTAAAAGAATTGCAGAAAAAAGAACCAATAAAATAATTGAATCAATTTCCAAACTTCAAAACTTAACTAATACATCTTTTTATGAATACACGGAAGAACAAATGGAAGCTATATTTAAAGCTATACAGAAAGAATTAGATAATCAAAAGAAAATATTTGAGGATGATAAAAAGAAGGAAAAGAAGAGATTTGAATTATGATAAGTGATTTATTTTTTGGTGGAAAGTTAAAGGATGAAGAAAATTTAATATTATATGAAGAAGAATTTGTTTTATTTTATATCTGGATGCAATTAGGAGAAAACAGATCCTTTAAAAAAGAAGAAATTGAGTCTGTATTAGAAAAATTCTATGGTAGAGAAAATATTAAAAACAATGGAATATTGAAATTTTGCGAAAGTAAATTTATTCAGCAAGATAAAGAGTTTTATATAAGATTAGAGGATAATGTTAGAGAAGATTATGATAATGCACGCTTATTTTTTGATGAAATAAATGAAGTAGATAGTATAGATAAAAACAAATTATATAATGAAATAGAAAAGGAAGTTTCTAATACTGATATTAAATTTGCAGACAGGTTAAAAAAGTGTTTAATATATTACTGCTTGGATTCTAATAAAAGCAATGAAAGTAAATTAGCTCTAACATACAGATTTTTACAACTACTTAAGAAATACTACGAATGGTATAGAATTGTTGACAATAAACTTGAAAAAATACCAGAATTATTTAATGCAATAGAAGTTACAGAATTAGAATTATCAGAAAATCAGTTGAGCTTATTAATTTTTAATAATATCTTTACATTAAAGAATCTAAAAAACATGACAGTTAATTCTTTGATTTGCATCTTTTGTACAGACATAGAAGAATTCATTAATGAAATAGGAAAATATACATATTCAAAAAAGGAAATATTATTAAATTTAAAAGAAGGATTTAACAGCATTGTAAAAGATGAATGGGCAAAAGTTCTTGATATGAGATTTGCGTTCAACAATTACAAGAGAAGAACATTAGCTGAAATTGGTAATGAATTAAACCTAACGAGAGAAAGAATAAGGCAATAGGTTAATAGAGTTTATATCCCGATATAATGAAACTTTTGCGACCGACATTAATGTCGGTCGCAAAATAAGATCGTTGACTGTTTTTGATTTTCGTTCTTTCTTAAACATTTCAATGTTATTATCCGAAAGTGAAAAAGCAAGAGCTTTGCGGCAGATGATGCTCGACATAGTAATAGATTTGATAAATCGAAAAACTGGCGGTGGGACAAAATACATCAATCAAAGAGATAAGGATTTCGTATTCGCTTCAATTCAAGAAGAAAACTATCGAAGACAATTTACCGATGCTCTAAAGAATTATGTAGTAGATAACCGATTCAAATACGCTCATTTCACCGATATGATATATGTAAGCATCTTTAAAGAGAAAGCAAAAGAATACAAAAAGATATTGGATTTAAAAGCCAGTGATAAAGTCAGAGATACATTTTATAGTGAAATACTGGATATTATTGCAGCTTATGAAACAGGTCTTGCTGATGCCATAAAAAAAGAGCATGATAAAATCGGGTATATTCTTTCTTTTGAAGAGGCTGAAGCTGTTTTTCATGATTTTGAGAACATGGCGTTATGGAAACCTTTGATAATGCGTGGAAGAACCAAAATGGCAAGTCGTGATATGGCGCTAAGAGATGCCTTCCATTATCAGCTCTCCGAATATATTCAGCCACTCGACAAAGATGAGTATCAAAAATTTCTTGGTGCTACAGGCGATGAGCTTGAACATCTTATGCAGGAAAATCAGGAAGTGCTGAAACGACTGAAGGAGAGAAGTTGATGGACTCTAATGATATTGAAAGAGAAAGAGGTATAACAATTCTAGCTAAACCAACTTCAATAGAATATAATGGTTATCACATTAATATTTTAGATACTCCAGGTCATGCTGATTTTGGTGGCGAAGTTGAAAGAATTATGAATATGGTAGATGGAGTTTTATTAGTTGTTGATGCTTATGAGGGAACTATGCCACAAACAAGATTCGTACTTAAAAAAGCTTTAGAAGCAGGAGTTAAACCAATAGTTGCAATTAATAAAGTAGATAAACCATCTACTAGAATAGATGAAGTATTAGATGAGGTATTAGAATTATTTATAGAATTAGGAGCAGATGATGAACAATTAGAGTTCCCAGTTGTATATGTATCGGCATTAAATGGTACATCAAGCTTGGAAAAGGATTTATCTACTCAAAAGCATACCATGGATCCAGTTTTAGATATGATTGTAAAATATGTTCCATCTCCAGAACAAGACGTATCATCACCACTTCAATTTCAACCTGCTTTATTAGATTATAATGACTATGTTGGAAGAATTGGTATTGGACGAATTGCACGTGGTACTATAAGAGAAAATTAAAACCGGATCAATGGTTACATGTTGTCGATTAGACGGAACAACAAAACAATTTAGAATTCAAAAATTATTTGGATATTATGGTTATCATCGTATTGAAATAGAAGAAGCAGAAGCAGGAGATATAGTAGCAATCGCTGGACTTGCTGATATTTCAGTAGGTGAAACAATTTGTGATGTAGAAGTAACTAAGGATAAGGAGAATTGACAATGAATAC
>OQVL01002252.1_pt1 | contig 11777 bp, 11 predicted proteins | sample 1691501 | NCBI WGS metagenome assembly OQVL01 (sample SAMN03418253, study PRJEB22391) | human gut metagenome | biome: human-gut; feature: organic feature; material: feces | host: Homo sapiens | place: Tanzania | collected 2013-01
GTGAGATTAAATAAAATAGGGGGTTAAAATGAAAAAATGTATTTTAACGGCGGCTCTGTTTGCAGCTGCAGTTTGTTTGTGCCAGGCTCAGTCAGACAAAGATGAACAGACTGTAACTCTTACAGAAGATTCTGCCGTGGCATATGCACTTGAAAACAGTCTTTCAATAAAAAGTTCCGCAATAGATCTTGAAATAAAAAAACGTGCAGGCGACAATGCGTGGAATGTTCTTCTGCCAACTGTTCAGGCAAGCGGAACCTTGTCGCGTTCAGGAACTTCAAGCTATTCTTCTATGGAAGCCGCAGCACAGAGCGCACTTCTTTCTGCAAGAGTCGGTGCTTTGGAAAAAGGAAGCCTTATTCCTGTTGAGAGACAGGCACAGATTCTTGGCGGAATGGGTTACGAAGACACTGAAAGCGGCCACTGGACAACAGTAGGAAACCTTGGTGTAAGCTGGAACTTAAGTCTTGCTTACATTGGCCAGATAAAAGCGGCAAAGGCAGACTACGAAGGCGGAAAAATCACTTACGAAAAGTCAGTGCGTGAAACTGAAGTCAATGTAAGAAAATTATTTTACGGGCTTCTATTGCAGCAGGAAAATATCCGCATACAAAAGGCTTCTTTGGAAAATGCAAGACTGCGCGCTGTTCAGACAGAAACAAATTTCAAAAACGGTCTTGTTCCCGAACTGTCAATGCTTCAGGCTCAGGTCTCCTACGAAAACAAGCGTCCCGAAGTAGAGCAGGCCGACCGTCTTTTAAGGCAGCAGCTGGACACCTTTGCGTTTATCATAGGACTTCCCGTAGGAACAAACATAGTCCTTGACGGAAGCATTGAGCCTGAATACGTTGATGTGGATGTAGACACACTTATCCAAAAATATTCAGCTTCAAGCCTTGATATAAAAAACCTTGACGCAACAATCAGTTCGTTAAAAGACAATCTTTCTGCAATAAATTTGAGTTCGTATACACCGGCACTTGCACTGAACTATTCGCTTCAGCCTGCACTTATTTACGGACTGGACTTTGACAGATACACAGATGCAGACAACTGGAATGACAGCAATTCTTTTTCTATAACACTTGCGTGGAATCTTACAAATCTTCTGCCGTGGTCGTCAAACAGACAGAATGCAAAGAATATTGAGTCCAATATTAAAAAACTTGAACTCAGCCGCGAGATGGCTGTAGAAAATCAGAAGGTAGAAGTAAGAAAAGCCGTTGACACTCTTACACAGGCCAGACAGCAGATAGACGCAATGGGACGCAATATTAAACTTGCCCAGCGTTCGTACGAAATGACAATGCGTTCCTACAGAAACGGAACAACAGAACTTCTTGACGTTAGGGATGCAGAGTCACAGCTTGACCAGGCAAAACTGGGGCTTGCAAACCAGAAATTCAATTATATAAGCGCGCTTCTTGACCTTGAGAAAACGCTTAATATAAATTTGACATCCGCAAAAAATGAGGGAGGCAATAAATGAAATACTCTGATAAAAAAAATGCGGCTTTGATTACCGTATTAAGTGCAGCCGGAATAATCTTCTGTGCTTCGACCGTATCATGCAAACCAAAACAGGCAGCCCCTGCAGCAGAAGAAGAAACAGAAACAATGTTTGCCGTAAACACTTATAAAACTTCGGAAGGAAGTCTTGATGAATATCTTGAATTCGGCGGTGATGTTTCTGCTGTTTCATCAGTAGACGTTCTGCCTGACATGGCCGGAAAAATTGCAAGGATTCTTGTTTCTGTAGGAGACATGGTTCAGAAAGACCAGATCATCGCTTACGTAGATGCAAGCCGTCCAGGAATGAACTACAGCGCAAGTCCGGTTAAGGCACCGATTTCCGGAAGGGTTACGTCTTTTGCTCCCACGGTAGGAACAATGGTATCGCAGTCCATGTCAATTGCAAAGATTGCAGACACTGACGAACTTCAGATAAAAGTAAATGTTGCCGAGCGTTTCATAAGCCGCATATCAGACGGTCAGACTGCAGTCGTTACATTCGATGCATACCCGGGTGTTTCCTTTACTGCAAAGGTTTTTGAAGTAAGCCCTGTACTTGATACTACAACAAGAACCATGGCAATAAAACTCCGTGTTGAACCTGCAGACCCCAGAATACGCGTGGGAATGTATGCGCGCGTAAGGCTTGTTACAAATACCCGCAAAAATGCAATTGTAATTCCTGAAGCATCAGTTGTTACACGCAACGCAAAAGACAATGTATTTATAATTGTACCTGCAGCATCAGAATCAGAAAAACCTACTGTTAGGATATCAGAAATCACGCGCGGAATTTCTGTTGACGGCCGCACAGAAGTAATTTCCGGAATTACTGCCGGAGACGAAATTGTCGTTAAAGGACAGGGCCTTCTCAATGACGGCTCTACCGTAAATATCATTTCTGTTTCTGACAGTCTTTGAAGATTTACTCATGACTTTTTTACAGGAGGAGTTAGATAAAAGCTGCACAAATAGTGCATCTTTTACTACTCAACGTTCGCTTTGCGAACATTCTTATTAAGGAGTACAAATGACTTTTTCTGAAAAATGCGTAAATAAGCCTACAACGACTTTGCTTACGTTTATTATAATGATCGCACTCGGAATATTCTGTACGTTCAGTCTTCCGGTTGATATGTTTCCTGACATGACGCTTCCGTACATGGTTGTTTATACAAATTACAGAAACGCCGGTCCAGAAGAAGTAGAGCAGAGTGTTACAAGAACAATGGAAAGCACTCTTTCGGGACTGAGCGGACTCAAAACAATGCAGTCACAGTCTCATTCCGGTTTAAGCCTTGTCTTTCTTGAATTTGATTACGGAACAAACCTGGACAGTGCTTCCAACGAGATAAGGGACAAAATAGATCTTGTGCGCGGTTATCTTCCTGATGATGCAGAAGCGCCTATTACTATTAAAATGGATCCTTCCATGATGCCTATCATGATGCTCAGTGTTCAGGGTGAGCGTACTCCGGAGGAACTCAGAAAATTTGCAGAAGATGTTGTCCAGCCAAAACTGGAACAGGTAGACGGTGTTGCTTCTGCAAACGTAATAGGCGGCCGCGAAAAGTCAATCAATGTTGATATTCCACGTGACAGACTTGAAGCTTACGGACTTTCAATTTCTACTGTTGCACAGATGATTGGTGCTCAGAATATTCAGAGTTCGGGCGGTGTAATTACAAGCGGCGACACAAACTATACGATAAAAACAAACGGCAAGTACAAGAGCCTTGAAGATATTAAAAATACTGTAATTACTTACAAAGCCGCGGCTTCTGACGGATTCAGCGTACCGGCTCTTCTTACAGTGCGCCTTCGGGACATAGCGGACGTCTATGAAGGCTACAAAGACCAGAGTACTCTTGCTTATCTTAACGGACAGCCGAGTGTTATGCTCAATATTCAGAAACAGAGCGGAAAGAATTCTGTAACTGCTGCAAAAAATGCACGCAAGGCTATTGATAAAATCCGCAAAGAACTTCCGGGTGATATTCAGATTATAGAAACAAACAATACTACTGACATTATTGAACAGACAATTTCTGAAGTTGTAACATCCGTTATTCAGGGTGCGCTTCTTGCAGTTGCTGTTCTGTTCATATTCCTAAGATCCCTCAAGAGTACGTTTATTATCGGACTTTCAATTCCGATTTCGGTTTTCATAACCCTTATGCTCATGTACTTCAAGGGAATTTCAATCAACATAATTTCTATGGCAGGTCTTCTTCTTGGAATAGGAATGCTTGTTGACAACTCAATTGTTGTTCTTGAAAATATTTATTCTTACAGACAGCGCGATGCAAAGCCCAAGGTTGCTGCAATTCTTGGCTCGCAGGAAATGATTTCATCTATCACTTCAAGTACGCTGACATCAGTCTGTATCTTCCTTCCTATGCTTTTGTTCCAGAAAAAACTGGGCATGATGGGACAGCTGTTCAATAACCTTGCTTATACAATTATTTTCTCTCTGCTTTGTTCTCTGGTTGTTGCCATTGCACTTGTTCCTGTTTTGTGTTCAACATATCTTCCTATAGATAAAATTGTTGACGACGGAAAGAAAGGCTTTGCTTACGGAATTAACCGTGCATTCAATAAGTTCTTCTATAATCTGGACAATGCTTATGCACGCGGCGTTAAGTTCGTGCTCAGGCACAAAAAGCCGTTTATTCTTACGCTGGTTGTTTTGTTTGTAGTTTCGGTTTTCTCAATAAAATTTATCGGCTTTATTTTTATGCCGGAATCAGCATCGAATTCTGTTACACTGAACTTTGAACTTCCGAAGGGAACACCTCTTGAAATTACAGAAGAAACCGTACGCGAAATGGAGCAGATTGCAGGACAGGAACTTAAAGGTGTTAAGTATACTTCGGTTACTGTCGGTGGCGGCGGCCTGTTCTCTTCAAGTTCTGACACAAACCAGGGTTCAATTACATTCTCTCTTTATTCTTCAGAAGAAAGACAGGAAGGCTGGGATAACGAAAAGTCTGCAAAGGCAAAACTCAGAAAATACTTTAATTCGTTCCCTGGCGCAACGCTCAGTTTTGGAAGCAATATGAACAGTGCTTCCAGCGGCGGACTAAGCATTAATATCCGCAGTGATGATCTTGATCTTGTACGCTCAACGGCTGCCCAGATAGAAGAAGTCTTGAAAACAAAAGGCCAGGATGTCGTAACAGAAGCTTCAAGTGATATAGAAAGCGGACTTCCGCAGGCCGAAATTATTGTTGACCGCGAAAGAATGTATGAACTTGGACTGAATATTTACAACGTTGGTGCAGAAATCAACGCGGCCATTAACGGAACAACTGCCAGCCGCTATACAGAAAAAGGCGATGACATCGATGTAATAGTCCGTCTTTCCGAAAAGGACAAAAACAAACTGGCAGACCTTGACCAGATTTCTGTCGTTAACGCACAGGGACAGCGCATTCCGCTTTCAAGCTTTGCACGTTATGAAGAAAATCTTGCTCCGGTTTCTATTTTGCGTGAAGACCAAGCGCGTATTGCCCATGTTACTGCAAAACCTGTTTCGGGTCTTTCGCTTGATAAAGTTCAGTCGCAGGTAATGAAACTTATAAATGACAATATTCCTAAGGATGAAGGAGTTACAATTTCATTCAGCGGTGACTATGAAGATATGATTGATGCCGTTTCTAACTTTTCGCTAATTATCCTTATGGCGGCGGCACTCGTATTTGTTGTCATGGCAAGTCAGTTTGAATCTCTTGTAGATCCATTTATTGTTATTCTTACAATACCGCTTTCGTTCATCGGTGTTATAGCAATTTATGCAATTACCGGTGAACAGCTTAACATTATTACCGTAATGGGAATGCTTGTTCTTGTCGGAACAATAGTCAATAACGGAATTGTTCTGGTTGACTACACGAATCTTTTAAGAAAGAGAGGCTACAATCTCGAAGAAGCGTGTGTTGAAGCCGCAAGAAACAGATTGCGCCCGATTCTTATGAGTACGCTTACAACAGTTATTTCCCTTGCACCAATGGCTTTCTTCCCGGGTGAAGGTTCGTCAATGATGCAGCCCATAAGCCTTACGGTTTTTGGCGGAATGACGTTCGGTTCCTTTATGACACTTTTTCTTATGCCCGCTATTTACTGCATAGTAAATTCACGCCGCATGAAGAGAGCACAGAAGAGGGCTGCAAAGAAAGCAGAAGCTGACCAGAGAAAGATAGAAGCCTATGACAAGGCTCATTCACAGAAAACGGAGTAGGTTATGCAGGAAAATGTAAATGATTCAAGTTCAAAAAATCTTGTTCGCATAGAAATTATCTGCTCGCAGGCGCTGGAGGAAGACTTTAATGAGGAATTCAAAAACGCAGGTGTTGCAAAACGTTACACAAAAATTTCGCCGGTAATGGGCGCCGGCTACAGTAATCCTCATCTTGGAGATGCAGTCTGGCCACAGCTCAACTTAATGTACATAATATACTGTGACGACGACGAGGCAAAAAAGATTCAGGATATTGTAGTAAAGTTAAGAAAACTTTTCATAACAGAAGGAATCGCCTGTTTCATCGGCCGCGGAACAGAAGTGTAATAACAAGGGGGCTGTCTCAAAAGTGATACAACCCCTTGTTTGTTTTTGTCAGTCAGAATTTATTAATTATTTTCTTCCTGCGTAATTGCTGTCAATCCACTTAAGGTATTCCCCGGACTGAACGCGTTCAATCCATTCCTTGTGTGAAAGATACCATTTTACGGTAAGGGTAAGGCCTTCTTCAAAAGTCATTTTTCTTTCCCAACCGAGTTCTTTCTTTATCTTTGCGCAGTCAATTGCATATCTTGCATCGTGGCCGGGTCTGTCCTTTACATGAACAATTGTTTTTCTTACATCATCAGCGTTAAGGCCTGCTTCTTTGGCTGTAAGCTCAATGAGTTTGTCCAAAAGCTTAATGTTCTGCCATTCGTTTTCGCCACCGATATTGTATTTCTGACCTGTAATTCCGTCTTTGACAATCTGCCAGACAGCGCGGTTGTGATCTTCTACATAAATCCAGTCGCGTATATTCTTGCCTTCACCGTAAACAGGAAGATTCTTTCCTTCCTGCATGTTCAGAATCATAAGCGGAATAAGCTTTTCGGGGAACTGGTACGGACCGTAATTGTTTGTACAGTTAGAAAGCGTAATAGGAAGTCCGTAAGTGTGGTAGTATGCCATAACAATATGATCACTGGAAGCCTTGCTTGCCGAATACGGTGAGCGCGGATCATAAGGAGTTGTTTCTGTAAAATATCCAGTTTCTCCGAGGGAACCGTAAACTTCATCAGTAGAAATATGGTGAAAAAGAACATCGTCACGCTGGTTGTCCAAAGACACATTCCAGAATTTTCTGGCAACATCCAGAAGTGTATATGTTCCCATAATGTTGGTTTTAATAAATGCTTCAGGTCCCAGAATTGAACGGTCAACATGGCTTTCTGCCGCAAAATGAATTACGGTGTCTATATCATACTGTTTGAAGATGCGCTCAATGGCACTTCTGTCACAGATGTCGGCTTTTTCAAAGAAATATCTTGTTCCGCCGAATGCCTTTTGCACACCTGAAAGATTATCTGGATTTCCTGCGTATGTAAGGCAGTCAACGTTAACGATGCGTCCGTCAAATCCTGAATCCATAAATTCCTTGCTGCCGGTAGCACTCTGGCCGAACATATAGTTAATGAAATTGCTTCCGATAAATCCGCATCCACCTGTAACAAGTATATTCTTAAGTTTTCTGTCAGACATAAATTCCTCCAAAGAACAGTTTATTTTAGAGCCTTACTTTATTTCAAAGCGCGGGCTTTTGATGAATTTCTCAAGGCTTTCTTCCCATGACGGAATCTTTATCCTGAGTGCATTCTGAATTTTGCTTTTGTCAAGAACAGAATATGCCGGGCGTTTTGCCGGAGTCGGGTATTCTTCTGTAGTGCAGGGGTTAACTGAACAGTCAGACTGAATGCGTGCGTATTTTTTTCCAAGTTCATAAATTCTGCGTGCAAATTCGAACCACGTGGTTTCGCCCAGGTTTGTAAAATGGTACACTCCGTACGGAATTGCAGATTTTTTTCCAAAAAGTCCCGGTGCTTTGTCAGAAGTTTCTATTATTTTAATGATAGCTGCAGCAAGATCCATAGCGCATGTCGGAGTTCCCTTCTGGTCAGAAACTACATTAAGGGCATCGCGGTCATTCATAAGTTTTGTCATTGTGTAGACAAAGTTTTTGCCGTCAAATCCGTAAAGCCACGCTGTTCTTAGAATATAATACTGCGTCATTTCCTTTTCTACAGCATCTTCACCGGCAGCTTTTGTAACACCGTACACGCCCAGAGGCTTTTTTTCCATAGCTTCTGTATACGGAACAGAACCTGTTCCGTCAAACACGTAGTCAGTAGAAATGTGGATAAGCTTTGCACCGATTTTTCTTGTGGCACGTGCAATATTGCGCGGACCGTCTTCGTTAAGAATTTTTGCAAGTTCCGCATCTGATTCTGCCTTGTCTACGGCAGTGTAGGCTGCACAGTTGATTACCCATGTAATTTTTTCAGGAACCTTTCCGTTGCTTGCAGTGCGTCCGGTGCAACCGGCAGAAGTGTCGTGACTGTCTGCAAAGTTCAGCAGAGCCTGGGGGTCGCTTATATCTACATCGCGGTCACTTCCCACCCAGGAAATATGTTTTTCGGTAAGCTGTCGGGCTATTTCGCTTCCGAGCATACCTTTGCTTCCGATAAGCCAAATCATAGTAAACCTCTTATTTGCCAATCCATTTTGCGTTCAAATCAAAATATTTTTCACTTGTACTGAATGAAGGATGTTTCTTGTCTTTTTCAGAAAGAAGCGGTTCCAGTCCCGGTGCAATCTTGTCCCATTCAATTCCAACAGTGGCATCGTTCCACATTATTCCGCCTTCATCTTCGGGATGGTAAAAGTCCGTGCACTTGTATGCAAACACTGCATGTTCACTCAAAACATAAAAACCGTGCGCGAATCCTTCAGGAATATAGAACTGGTTCTGCTTTTCTGCATCGAGTACGACACCGTAATATTTTCCAAAAGTCGGTGAACCGTTTCTGAGATCTACAGCAACATCATAAACCTTGCCTTCAACTGCGCGCACTAACTTTCCCTGCGGATGTTTTGTCTGAAAGTGAAGTCCTCTCAGAACACCTTTGGAACTTGAAGACTGGTTGTCTTGCACGAATTTCATGCAAAGTCCTGCTTCAAAAAAATCCTTTTCGCTGTATACTTCAAAAAAGTAACCGCGGTTGTCACCAAATACTTTGGGCTGTACTTCGTAAAGTCCTTCAATAAAACATTTTCTGAATTCAAAAGCCATTTTAGTTCTGCTGCTCCGCAATAAATTTAAGATATCGACCTCACTTATCCAGCGCAAGCTTTCGCTCGGCTTCGGCAGAGCGGCAAAGCTTATAGATATCATGGAGCAGAAAGGCATCGTCAGTGCGCCTGACGGACAAAAGCCGAGAACTGTTCTTATCACATATGACCAGTATCTGGAAATGGGCATGCAGAATCCGCCATCTCAATCTGATGAGAGCGAAGCGGGCGACGAACCATGGTGATACTGCGGGAGGTAAAGATTTATGGGAAAACTGATAGTAATAGACGGGCTGGACGGCTCGGGAAAGACCACTAAAAGCAAGCTTCTCTATGAGGAGCTGAAAAATCAGGGCAAGAATGTCCGTCTGATTTCTTTTCCGAATTATGAAAGCGAGGAAGCAACGCTCGTAAAGATGTATCTGCGTGGCGATTTCGGCGATACACCCGATGCCGTGAACGGATATGCCGCGGCGACATTTTTCTCCGTAGAGCGGTATGCCTCTTTCAAAAAGAACTGGGAGGCTTTCTATCGCGAGGAGGATTCCATAGTTATAGCGTGCAGATATACCACGGCAAATGCGGTGCATCAGCTCGCGAAAATGGACAGAGACCTCTGGGACGAATATCTGAACTGGCTCTATGATTTCGAATACAATAAGATGGGTATACCGAGACCGGACCTCGTACTTTTCCTTGAGATGAAGCCCGAGGTTTCGGAAAAGCTTGTCGTTCAGCGCAATGCGCAGACGGGGCAGGCGCTCGATATTCACGAAAAGGATAAGGAATATATGCAGAGATGCTACAAGGCGGGGCTTTATTCTTCGGATAAGCTGGGCTGGGAGCGCATCTGCTGCTATGAGGGCAACGAGCCGAAATCCGTAGAGGAGCTTATGGAGGTCATAACGGAAAAGGTCACGATGTTTCTTGATGTGACGAAAAATTAAGGGGGTATTCTTATGAAGAGAGCAGCGTTGCTTTTCGCTTCCGGAACGGAAGAAATCGAGGCACTCACACCTGTCGATATTCTGCGCCGCGCGGGCGCTCATGTCGATATTATCGGCGTCGGAACAGATGAGCCGACAGGCTCGCACGGGATAAGGATAAAGACGGATATGACGCTTGCGTCAGCCGACATTCTTTCTTATGATATGATAATAATTCCCGGGGGAATGCCGGGAACGACGAATATAGAGGAGACAGGCATAGCCGAGGTGCTCAGAAAGGCGGATGCCGAGGGGAAAATCATAGCGGCGATATGCGCCGCGCCCATGATTCTCGGCAGAGCGGGATTGCTCGCCGGAAGGGAAGCAATATGCTATCCGGGCTTTGAAAAATATCTCTCGGGTGCTCTCATTTCCGAAAAGAAGGTAGCCGTGAGCGGCAATATCATCACGGCAAAGGGAATGGGCGTCGCACTCGAATTTGCACTCGAACTCACAAAAGCTCTCTACGGAAAGGAGAAAGCGGATGAGATAGCTTCATCCGTTATGGCGAAATAATTATGTACGAACTCAGACAGCACAAAACAGAAATAAGAACGGCATATATGGAAAAGCGTGCGAATATGCCCGCAGAGGAACGCGCCGCAAAGAATGCGGCTGTATGCAAAAGCGTGCTTGCCAGCGCGACATACCGCTTTGCGGATACGCTCCTGCTTTATTATCCGCGTGCGGATGAGGTAGATGTTCTGCCTATTGCCCGTGCCGCGCTTGAGGCGGGGAAGAAAGTCGCTTTTCCGAAATGCCATCCTGCGGACAAGAGCATGGATTTTCATTTTGTCTCCTCGGTGGATGACTTTCAAAAGGGCGAATACGATATCATGGAGCCTGTAAATTCGCTGGGTATATATAATAAGGAAAATTCACTGCGGGATAACTGCATCTGCATCGTTCCCGCTGTCGTATACGACAAAAAAGGCTACCGCATAGGCTACGGCGGCGGATATTATGACAGATATCTCTCGGGCTTCCGCGGCACGGTCGTCGGCATAGCATACAGGGATTTCATACTGCCGAATGTTCCGCACGGTCGCTTTGATGTGGCGGTCGATGTGCTGATAAGCGAAGGCGGAATATATGCAAAGAGCTAAGCACAAGATAACGCATCCCTTTGTCTTTGCGCCGCTCCTTGTGCTGATACTCATCTTTTTTATCACGGTATCGCGTTTTATTCCGATGAATAAGCTCGGGATAATCGGTGCCTGCCTGCTCATGTGCTTTTTTCAGGCGGTGATGTTCGGCATCCCGATAGGAATTTATGCATATATGAGGCGCGGCGCACTGCGCACGGTTTTCGAGGGGAGACTTTCGCTTTCGGGCGCACCAGTGATAATTTTCGGCGCACTCATGCTTATTCTGCAGAGCTGTGTGCTGAAATTCGGTATCTTCCGCTTCGGCTATAAGATAGATGCCTTTCAGCTCTACGGGAGCAGCTTTGATGTTTCCGCGGGAAGCGCCGCGGAGCTCGCCGCGATAACGGCGGCTTATGCGATAATCCCCGCCATCGTCGAGGAAATAATGTTCCGCGGCGTAATATCGCGGGAATATCGCATAGGCGGTCCCGCCTTTGCCGCGGTTTTCTCCTCGCTTTTCTTTGCGATAATACATTTCGATGCGGCGCTTTTTCCCGTATATTTCTTTGCGGGGCTGACGCTTTCGGCTGTCCGCTTTGTGACGGATTCGCTCGCCGCCTCAATGGCTGTCCATGCCGCATACAATATCTTTGCGGTTTTTCTCGAGAGATATGTATGGCTCATGTCCTCCAGTCCTGACAGCCAGATTCTTTTCTGGTTTATACTTATAGCACTTTTTCTGCTCTGTGCCTTTCTCTTCTTCCGTTTTTCTCCAAAGAATATTCACATCCAGGTCAAGGCTTCGTAAAATCTTGTACTTTTCCTCATCCCAGGCATCAAACATTC
>OQVL01002255.1_pt1 | contig 11768 bp, 9 predicted proteins | sample 1691501 | NCBI WGS metagenome assembly OQVL01 (sample SAMN03418253, study PRJEB22391) | human gut metagenome | biome: human-gut; feature: organic feature; material: feces | host: Homo sapiens | place: Tanzania | collected 2013-01
AAACTTCTTGAACAGAACAGTGCAAAAGAAAAACTTGCCTTTGTAGGAGACGGAAAAATTCCGCATGGTCAGAGATGCTGCGGCAAAATACGGGATCTCCCTGCTGCTCTATATCCGCGGCAATGAAAAAGAAATTGCGGAAGGGTACGGCGAATGGTTTTCCCGTCTGCTGGACAAGGATCGCGACGGCTTTTACATGGATTATGCCGGGCCGATGAGCCGGATGATGCCTCCCGAGGAGTTCGCATGCGGCGGCACGGTGCTGTATTATCAGCACTATCTCACCTTGAAACGGCTTCGGGACAATCTCGGAGAAAACGGGCTGCTTATCGGTCACACGGGTGCATGGTTCAGCAACGTGGGAATAAATTTCTGCGATGCGTATATTTCCGGTGAAGGCGAACGCGGACAACTTCTTGCGGGACGGCGTGAATTCGAATATTTCACCATGGCCGCGGCTGCTCCGGGTTCCTTGTGGAGCGCGGCTTTCCCCGAATATGCCACAACGGACATGATCCCCTTCATCGCTTCAGCCGGACAATTTCCGCATTCTCCGCTGGGGATGCAATTCGCGTCATCGTCATTGCTCCATCCGCCGGAACCGGGTATCAATGATACGGCGTTCCGTCCGCTGTGGCGGATCTGGAAACTTTTCAGCTCGGAACGCAATGTTAAGGTTTTCAGCGATTACAACTGCTCCGGCATCTGGGGCGGAGTAAAAGGGATAGGGCATTATCTCATGATCTCCGCCGACAACGAAAGGGCATTGCTTGTCTTGTCCGATTTCGGCGGAAAAGGCGAAGTTTCCGTAAATTGGAAAGTGACCGGCTTCGATCCGAGCGGAAAGGGGTGTTACCGGCTTGCCCCGGACGAACTGTCTCCGGGCAAGGCTGTCAAGACAGAGAAAATTTCGGCTGATTTCGCCGCATATCCGGCGGAAGCGTTTTATTTCGCCCCGGACAATTCAGCACTGACGGACTTTGAAAAGGATTATCCCGGTTATGGACAATCCGGAAAAGCATTTCTGGATGAAATTGAAATCCAGAAACAATGGCGTCACTCCGAACCGACTTCAAAAGCCGAATTGCGCTTGTATCTGGACGACCGTCTTTGTACGGCACTGGAAGATTCCATGGTGGTCGACCTTTATGATGAAGATGTGACTTTGGGAGTGATCGAATCAGACGGATTCCGCGCTCTCGGCATCATCACTCTGGACGGCATGGTCGCTCCGGACAGCAAAAATGCCGCGCGGATACTGCCGGGAACCACGACCGCACCCGTTGATTTGGCTGCACTGCTGGGCAAGGGGCGGCATCGCGTTGCAGTAAAAAGTTTTTACCGGCATGAACCGTTTTATAACTTTGTCATGGTCAAATTGATTACGGACAGCGGGGAACATACGCTGGAATTCCGCAATCAGCTGGAAAGTGACCGTTCACAAATAACTTTTGAGCTTGAAATTTGCTGAACCCATAAACAATATAAAATGAAGGAGGTCTGCATGAATCATCGGCAAAGAGCAACATTTTGGTGGAATTTCACCTTGATAGAACTCCTCGTGGTGATAGCGGTCATCGCGATCCTGGCGGGAATGCTTCTTCCTGCCCTGCAGAAGGCACGGGAACGCGCCAAACAGATACTGTGCACCAATCAGCTCAAACAACTGGGAACCTGTATGACGCTGTATGAGGATACATTCGGAATTTATCCCTTTCGAGCGGACAATGCCGAAGAGAATTCCAACATAAACAACTATATGCAGGATCTCTGGAAGGCCAATATAATGACCGACCCGAAAATTATTTTCTGTCCTTCCGCCTATTCTTCGTCCTCCGGAGAAGAGAAAGAAAAAACCAAACCCCAGCGTGCCTCGGTGCTGATCTCCAATGACAACGCCTACAACTGGACACTGGGGGGGTACGGGGCGAACCATTATCTGATGAGCAGATCCGTCCCGGTGACCGTGCCCTTTTCCAACCGCATGAAGTCAGCCTACGTGCGCAATCCCTCCGGCAAAGTGCTGATGGCCGATTCGCAGCATATCACAACCAAAAGTATCGTTCCAACAATCCTGATCTACCACTACTGGGCCGACAAAGCTGGTCACATCAACTCCCGTCATACAGGGGCCGCGAATATTCTCTGGGTCGACGGACACGCCGACAGCATGAAGGCGGCGGAAAACAAGCTGCAGCGTCCGTTCGTAGCGACTCCGGGACCCAGTACCAGAAATCCGTATTTCTGGCCGTCAAAATAACAGAAGCGATTTCCGAGGCACAGTAACATCAGATCGGCAGATCGGCTGCCGGACAAGGAGAAAAAACATGGATCTCGACTTTCACGCACATTTTAATTGCAACGACCCGGAACAGGTCCGCAAGTTCGTGCGCAACTGCGAAAAAAACAACTGCCGGGCGGCAATGTCCGGCGGACTTCATTACGGCGGACACGACATGGTGCCCAACGACAAGGTGATCGATTTTTGCAGCGGGTATAAGGATATTCTGATTCCCATGGCCAAGGTCGAGCTATGGGATAAACCAGTCGATTTGGACTCATTCCATCGCTGGGTCGATCGCGGCATCAAGGGCGTCAAATGCATCTATCCCTATTACGAGTACGACCACGATTATTACATGCCGCTCTACGAGGAGTGCGAAAAACTGGGCTTGCCGATTCTTTTCCACACCGGGAATTACCGGCCGAATGAGGAAGATGTCCGTACCCGGCGTCCGATTTTGAAGAATATGGATCCCGTCAACCTTGACCGGCCGGCCCGCTCCTTTCCGAAGCTCCGCATCGTCATTGCCCATCTGGGTACTGGATTCTGGCGGCTTCAGGCGGCCGAAATGATCAAAATGCATCCCAATGTCTATGCTGATCTCGCCGGCAACGGAAGCTGGCAGGGACTTTCACCCGAGCGATTGGCAGAATTGCTCCGTCCTGCTGTTCTGCTCTGCGAGAACAATACGAAATTTTTCTTCAAGCTGGTCTTCGGTTCCGACTGTTATGTGAAATATCCGGAAATTCAGGACAGAGCAAAGCTGCATTATGAGCAGATCCTTTCCAAAGTTTCCAGTTCAAAGGAATTGCGAGATGCGGTGATGGGCGGGACCGTTTCCTCCTGGTTCCGTTGACCGAGGAAATTTTTATGCAGGAAGAAACACCGGACAGTAAATAAAAAAAAGACGGTTCAATTGCAGAAAGAATCTCATTTTCAAGTATTCTTTCTATGATCGGACATAATTTAAGGAGAAAATGGAGATGTGTGTATGGAGTGCGTATGCGGGAAACCAGTCGGCGGCGCCGCTGCTATGGGAGTCTCTGCGGAAAATCGAGGGTATCTGGGGCGGGTATTACACCGGTCTGGTCACAATGGACGGAAACGGCCTGCATTGGGAAAAGTGCGTCGGCTGTACCGAGGTGTGGCAGCAGAAATACCATCTTGATGACTTTCCCGGCTGCGCGGGATTGATCCACAGCCGTACCGCTTCGGGCGGCGACGCCAACCGTGCTCATCCCTTCGTGGGTGCTGACGGCGTCGTGGCGCTGGTCTCGCAGGGGTCGACCGGAATATTCAAGGACAACGTCGAAAAGTTCACTGCCTGCGGAAACTCCATGTTGGTACGCGGACGCAAATGCCGCAGTGCCATCCCCGAAGAGGCGGCACGCAGTTTCGTGCTGACGGATGGAACCCGCGCCAGCATGTCCGACATCGTGGTCAATGCGGTGGAGGAGCATTATCTTGCGCACGGCGACCCGGTGGCGGCGATGAAAACGGTATGTGGTTCCCTGCCGGAGGAATCGGCCACGATCTTCCTCTTCCGTGACCGCCCCGGGTTCATCGGGTTCGTCAATGTGAACCAGCATGTGGTCTGCAACTTCGAGGAACATTCCGTCTGGCTTTCGGTAACTTCGCTCGGCGTACCCGGTTATGCAATGGAGATCCCCGGCAACTCAGTAGGCTTCGTCACTGCGGATGGTGAGTTCCGCCGCGAGCGTTTGACCGAAAATTACCCGCCCATCGACACGCGCATTCCCGAAAAGGCACTGCCCGCTTTCCGGGCCGCGATCAAAGAAAATCCGGGACTGACTCTGGGCAAACTCTGCGACATCGCAGTCAGTCCGCTCTTCGAACACAGAAGTCTGGAGTACCGCGCCGTCACAGCCTATCGCATGCTCGAAACCCTCGCCGCTGCGGGCGGAATCCGTTTCGAGCCCGGACTTGTTCCAGGCTGGAAGGATGTTCCCGGCCGCATTTTCACAATTCATTCGGCGGAATAAACAAACCACTGGATCAGGAGGCAAACTTGAAATGATGAAAAAAATGTTGGCAGCCCTGCCGTTTCTGCTGTTGTCAGTACATGCGGAAGACATCCCCTTCACGCGCACCGAAAGCGGTCCTTTGCCCGTCCCCGTGCGGCGGCGGATTGCCCCGCGGACGCTGATGTACCCCGAGATCCAGTACAAGTACGGTCTGTTCCAGAACTTTTTAGACGGATATATTGATCGGCCTCTCTTTTTTGACCGGACCATCCGGGGTAAAACCAATTTCATTACCCTTACTGAAGAATCATTTGTCCGGGACTGTCTCATCCGCCAGAGCTACGGCTTCGACGGCGGCGGAAGTCTCAGTTCTGCGGGCGGCAAGCTGCAGAGGAATGCCGGCCGCGCATTGAAACTTCTGGAAAAAGCTCCACAGCTGAAGAACTACTGGGAATTTCTGCAATTCTCCTTCGGAGAGAGCGGCAGATATACCGTGGACGGCGAAAATGCCCGTCATGTGCTCAGGATGGCGCTGGCGTCGCCTTTTTCGCCGAAAATCAACGGACGCATCCCGATTTCCACTTACAATTCCGCCTATATCGCTCTTCCGGCAATGGAAAAGTTCCTGTCCGGTTTGAAGCAGGAGTTCGGGGACGCCTTTGTTGTCTTCGGCAGCTTGAAGATAGATAATGATGATGAAAATACCTTTTACCGAAAAGGCCGGTGGGACGATGCTCTGCGGACGAAATACCGGCAGCGTATTGCCGACATCCTGCGGGTCTTCGGAGCCATCCAGCTTATTCCCGGCACGCGGCGGCTGACAGAAGAATACACTCAGATCACCGATTTCCGGCTCTGGGACAGCGAGATCGCTCCGCTGCTGCACGCCGAACTTGCCAGACCGGAAAACAAAGACAAGCTCGTCTGCGGCGAGATGCTGCACGGCTACATCAATCACATGAGCGGCGTCAATCTCACCGAGGACGGCACCGGCCGCGCCCGCGAGTCGTTCAACCGGCTGATCGAATTCAACCCGGACATGATTTTTTTCTTCGAGTGGAACGAATTCAACGAAAACACCTGCTGGCAGCCGACGCTGTATAATTCGCTCGTGCTCCAGCGTCTCGTGCGCTACTACGCCGGTGTGCTGCGCGGTGAAAAGCCCGCTCCGAATCCGGGTGACGACCTCAACATACCGCCGATGGCATTCTCCTGCCGCGAGACGCTGAAACTGGGCGAAGTCCTCGGACTGGAACTGCTGAACATCCCCGACGGCACGGAGGGAACCTACCGGACGAAACTGGAACTGCTTGACCGCAACGGAAAAGTCCTGATCGCTTTCCCCGAAGAAAAGTTCGACCGGAGCCGGCTTCGCGCGGTAACCTTCCGGGTGCCGACGGAGAAACTGAGCCGCGAGTTCGTTCTGCTGCCCCGTCTCACTGTGACGGGGGCGGACGGCAAAAAGATCGTTTTCCGGCATCTGCAGTATGTGCGTCTGCTGCCGACCTTCTGCTACAACTACAAGTCCGTGCGCCAGAGTCTGCGCGACTTGCTCACCCCTGAAAGTTTCGATTTCAACGCAAAGATGAATGGAGACGGCACCATGCGCGTCACTGGAAAGATCGATGCGGGCGAGAAACTTGCCTCTCTTGAAGTGGTCGATTTCGGACGCGAGGTGTACGCCGTCGATCCGCAGAAGGAGTTCGACACGGAAAAGTATTTCACCTTCACCGGAACGTTTTCCACCCGGCGCAGCGGCGCCCGTCCGATCCTCATCGAGGTTCCCGGCGGCGGAGCGTGGAAGATCCGCGACTGGGGATTTCCCAACATTACCCTCGGAAAACTCACCCGCGAGGGCGACCGGATGAAGAGCCGTTCTCTGATCTGGCCGGCGTCGAGCCGTTTCATGCTCTCGATCCCAAAAGAAAACGTCGAAAAAGCCCAGATCAAGGTCTCTGCGGACGGGGAAACTTTCACTTTCCCCGCGGAAAAAATCCTCAAATACGGCATACTGGCACACGCCTTCCCCAAGTGCCGCCTTTCGATACGGGACGAGCGGAAATTGCCGGACATTCCTGTTCCGGTCGGAAGCGGCAGCTCCGGATTTTCTGCCGACATCCGGCCGGAACGCAATTATCCCGTCTGCAGGATCTTCCGCTCGGCGCCGGTCATTCCCCGCCCGGTCCCGGAAAAGTTTGAAGAGCTTTCTCTGCACAGCGAGATGTATGACAAAGTCGTTTCCGTTCCGGTTTACAGCGCTCTCGTTCCCCGGCTGAATTGGAAGTTCGAACCCGCCTGCGGCGATGTGATGCCGCTCAACGGTTTCGACCCCTATTTCGTCTGCGACTTGGGCGGCGGCTACGACTATGAAGGAGCGATGCACAACCTTCCGGCCCCCGAAGGACGTCACGCGCCGAAATGGGGCACGGATGCCGGACGCACCGTGCTGGAGTTCGACGGAAAAACATATCTGCATTTCCCAAAGGAAACTTTCCCGCGCGGCAGTTTCACGCTGAGATTCGAGGTCAAACCCGAACCCCTGCCGGAAACGAAACTCTATACGCTCTTCCGCCACTATGACCGGATCCTCGGTTCTGTGACGGTCTTTTCCATGAACGACCGGCTCTGCTTTACCTTCGGCGACCGTGAACTCAAGACCTCGAAGTTCGCCACAGACCTGCCTCTGGAGCCCGGCAAATGGAACAAGGTGGAGATCCGCTACGATCTCCGGCAGCTTGTCTTCACCGTCAACGGTGTCGAAAAGCGTTTCGATTTCCCGAAACATCTGGCTCTTTACTTCAAGCCGTCACTCTTCGGCGGACATACCAAACCGGAATTCGGACTTCCGAAAGGAGCTGAAATGTTCCGCGGGAAGTTAGCCGAAATTTCCATCGACCACACCGCAGATTGCAAATAGGATAAGGGAAGATAAGATGAGTTGGATCGACTGGCTGATCGTGATCATTCCCACGGCATTTGTGATGTTCCTGGGAATGTATTCCAGAAAATACGTTCACAGTGTGGCGGATTTCCTCTCTGCTGGTCGCTGCGCGAGGCGATATGTGCTGAGCATGGGCGATGTGGCCAATGCATTGGCCGTAACCGGTCTGGTTGCCTATGTGGAAGTACACTACAAAACAGGATTCGCCATTGCATTCTGGAACAGTCTGATCGCACCTCTGACCATTGCCATGGGACTGTATGGCTACTGCACATACCGTTTCCGTGAAACGCGCGCCATGAGTCTGGGCCAGTTCCTGGAGATGCGGTACAACAGGAAGTTCCGTATTTTCGCCTGCGCTCTGCGTTCGATTTCCGAAATGCTGGCCAATATGATCATGCCCGCCGTGGCCGCCCGCTTCTTCATCTACTTCCTGGATCTCCCGCATTCCATTATCATCTGCGCCGATCACACCCATACCGGCCCCGAGTACGGCAATCCCGGCGCGGCCGATGAACGTACCCGCTACGCCTTCAACGCGGCAGCGGATGCCGCCATGCGGGCTCTTACGCGGGCCGTCATGAACCTTCAGCCCGGCGAAATCGAAATCGGCTCCGTCTATAACAATCCCTACGGATTTATCCGCCGCTACTGGATGAAGGACGGGACCATCGTCACCAATCCCGGCTGGCGATCCGGGGTAAGTGGCGTTGCTCCGGGATTTGCCCCGGAAGCTTTGCCTTGAGGAGAAAGAAAGGCTGCCGACTTCCCCGGTCGGCAAGCGGGACCTGTTGTGCATGGTGTGCGTTGTGGTAGACGGCGTATACATTGCCGCGAGTTTGCTGAAAATCCAGCGGGTTATTGCAAAATACTCCGGACTTTTGGGGGGATGATGGCAATCTGCTGATCTGTGCCTTATCGACGGCGAGTGATCAAGTCCTTGGTTCCTGGCCGCTGGCACATTAAATGGCACATTAAATGGCACGATAAATGGCACGATAAAAATTACATTTTGATGATTATCTGTCCCCGGACTTATAATGCTTGAAATCATTCGATCCGCAGGAACTTCTTCTGCTCTTCCCAATCCGCAGGAAGCCCTGATTTTAAGAAATTGAGCGTGATATGGCTCGGCAGTGCCCCGATGATTGCCAGGTGTATAATTTCAGGTGAGAGCCGTGCCAGTTGAAGCATGTGGGATACTGCCGATCGGTCTTTTCCCAGATGCTTTGCCAGTTCAGCCAAATTCTTGAACAAACCGTCATCCAGCCATTGCTGCCAGAGAATGCCGTTGGCTATTGCTATCAGCATCGGAAGGTGCCCCTGAACTGTTTTCACATTTTCGGCGAAGGTGAAGCCTTTTCCGTCTACCGTCCGCACCCAGCGACAGAGCCATACAGTTCGCACAGCTTACCGCGCTGACGGGCTATGAGGCGGCAGTAGGGAAACTGGCCCGGCTGACCGTCAAAAGGCGCGAATTTGACGCGCAGGAGGCCGAAGAACTGGACCGCCGCCTTGCTGCGACAGCGATCCTGAAGCGTGTCATATCAATTGCTGGAGAAATGGAGAATGCCTTTTGGTGAAATGCAAAAATTCTCCATCCGAAATGGTGTGACTTTTGCGAATGCCTGAAAATCAATGAGTTGCAGAACGGAGAATGAGTTTTGATTTGACCATAAATGGGGCGCCATTTTATCTTTTCGTTTTTCCCTGAAAAAATCAACATGTCCGGCTCTTTTGTTCCCGTTATTCGGAGAGTAATCAGCCGATGTTCAGTTGTTTTGCGACAACTTTCTATATTCCACCGGTGACATTTTGATTTTTTTTTGGATTAAACGACAGAAATATCCGCTTCCCCGGATGCCACATTGATTTGCTATTTCAGCGATGGGAAGCGAGGTCGTTTTCAGCAAGTGAAGTCCATGATCCAATCGTTTTATAATTGCATTTTCCATTGTAAAGTGACTCATATCTATGGCATGTTGCATCATCTACCAAATCATCTGCAGTTCCTCTTATAAGGAGGACTGGTCCGTTGTATCCTTCTGCTGACGAGAATGGCTCATAATTAAATAAATCATGATTAAAGGATGTTGGGAAAGTGAGTCCTTCAATATCGGCCTTGGTGATTCCCTGAGCTTCCATGGCTTCAGCACGATCCTTACATCCAAACCACATTCCAGCACCTGGACACATAAGCATGAGAGCATAAGGATTAACAATAGGAGCTGCAGTAGCAGCTGCGTATCCTCCCATACTCTGACCAGATAAGATAATCTTATCTGGATTGGCAAAATCTTGTGTTTTAGTCCAGTTTATAATATCCTCGATATCGTGTAGGATACCTGTAAAGGTCATGTCCTCGAATTCACCATCACTTTCACCATTTCCGTATAAATCAAAACGGACACTGGCAAATCCATGTTCAGCTAAGAATCTGGCTGTGTGAGTATAAATACTTTTGTAACCGCTTTTATTCCCTGTAAAGCCATGTACATTTACAATAGCAGGAAATCTTGTGCCATCTTCTGGAATGTTAACTATTCCGCGTAAGATGTGTCCATCACGGTTTGTGATTTCTACTTGTTTTGTCAATTTAAAATACCTCCGTTTCTAATTTTATTCTGCAGTAGCAGCATTTCGCTTGTCAGCTAAATCCTGTAACATTTCAGCTGTTTTCTCTTTTGTAAGAGGGTAGATAAATTTTAATACCAGAACAGCTAATAAATATCCTACAACATATAAACCTGTATATGTTTTCCAAAGACGTCCTGAGAATGCTTCATTCTGGACAGCTTCATTAACCTGGAATCCAGCAATTGCAAGTGCAAAACTACTCATACTTCCTGATACAGCATTAGCAAGTTTACGGAAAAATGTATATGCTGAGTATACAATTCCTTCATTACGTTTTCCTGTCTGAAGTTCCTGATAATCAATTGCATCATTTACAAGTGCCCAAACTAATACTTGGAAACCACTTACTCCAAGATAGCAGATTCCGTTGATGATAATAAAGAGCATAGGATTTTCAAGTGGGAAGAAGAATAAAATAGCATAAACAACAACTGAGAAAGTTGCACTGTACATAATCCATTCTTTCTTTCCAAATTTCTTAGCAACAAATTTTGTGCCTACGAATGCAATAAGTGACCAGATTACACTTAACATACCTGAAACTGCCATGATGGCAACATTTCCAAAATAATCGCGGAATAAATAAGTATTTAATCCGTTAACCATACCTGCTCCAACAATACCGATAAAGCTTGATAACATAACTCCGAGTAATGCTTTGTTTTTAGTAATATCTTTAATTACCTGGAAGTAGTTAAGCTTTTCTTTTTTCTCAACAACTGGCTCTGTAATAATACGCTCTTTACACCAATGAGATGTAAACATAAGACAGATTAATCCAATAACTGCACAGATTGCTGACATAATAAGGAAATGGCTAGGTACTGGCTGGTTATCTTTATATAAGAATAATGGTCCAGCAATAACGATAACTGTCATAAAAATTGTACCGCCAAGACTTCTGAAACGAGAAAGGTCAGTACGTTGGTTAACATCATCAGTCATTACACTTGAAAGACTACCAAATGGAACGCTGACACATGTGTACATAATTTCGTAAACAATATATGTAATGAACATATAAGCAATACGTGCACCATAAGCGAAATTGCTTACGTTAACAAATCCTAATATACAGAGTACTGCAGTTGGAAAAGCAAAGAATTTAATCCAAGGAATAAATTTTCCTTTTCCTTTGTTTTTGTGGCTATCAACAAGTGCACCAATTAAAGGGTCATTTATAGCATCCCAAAACTTTGTAATAAGCATAAGGATTCCTACGTGTACTGGATTAACTTTTAATACCAGTGTATAAAAAATAGCAAGATACATGGCACGGAACTGCTCAGTACAGCAACATCCCAAATCGCCAAGAGTGTAACCAATTTTGTCCTTCATGGAAAAAGGTCTTGTTTCTTTCATGATAATTTACCTCTCAAATTTATATTGTTTTGGTAGCTACAATCTTATTATATTGTGGTTATGCTGATATCCATATACAAATATTGCTTGCAAACTACGAAAAATTGATATATTGTATATTTTGACAAAATGAACAAAAAATATAATAGGAAAGTGTGCAAAATAGACATATGAAAAAGCAAGGCTACAAAATGGAATATTTGAAAATATTGGATAGTACCCAGCGAAGCTTTGGGCAAAAGAAGAGCTATACAATTGTATTTATAGCTGGTGGGATAGGGTATATGCACCAGGAGGATGATAATATTGTATGTACTATGGAGGATTTGATATTTATTAAGCCAGGTAATAAAGTAAAGCTTGAATATCGTAAAAATAAGTATCCTCTTGAAGTTTATGTTCTTTATATAGGTGGAGAACTTTTAAGGAAATTGTCAGATGAAGAAACAAGACTTGATGAAGCGTTTGATTTTGTTCCGTATCAAGTTAAGATTGTTCATTCTGAGAGTGAATCGCCTATGCTTCTGACTTTGGCGAATGGCAAGACCATTGAGGGCGA
>OQVL01002256.1_pt1 | contig 11765 bp, 9 predicted proteins | sample 1691501 | NCBI WGS metagenome assembly OQVL01 (sample SAMN03418253, study PRJEB22391) | human gut metagenome | biome: human-gut; feature: organic feature; material: feces | host: Homo sapiens | place: Tanzania | collected 2013-01
TTAAACAATACATCATCTGTCACACCATTCAGAGCTACAGAAACCAACGCCAATCCCAGCCCCAGCAGCAGGCCTTCCATCAAAGTGTCTGGCAATACCCGCTTGTTAAAAAGAGCCAGTCCCATAGTTTTGAAAAAGTACCACAGGAAAGCAGTACCGCCGATCATGCCAATTTCTGCCCAGTAATTCAAATAAATATTATGGGCGTGAACCAGTGTTACACTGCCATCAACAATATAGGTATCATACAGAGGGTATACCATCCAATAGGCTCCCCAGCCAATTCCCAGCAAAGGATGATCCATAATCATCTGAACCGTACTTTCCCACATGGCAATCCGCATTTCCGAGGATGTATCTGCCACCAAAAAAGCTGTCTGCATGCGCTCCCACAGCACCGGATCCAAAGCCAATACACCACCGGCCACTAGAATAAGGGCCAACAGAATCCGTCTATCCTTTAAAATGCCGTAACAGCCTATAATGACAGCGATAGTCAGCAAGGCTCCTCTAGCATAGGTCATGGCCAGACAGGCCAAGGAGGCCACCATAAACAGAGCCAGATATATTCTGGTACTCTTATTATTCATTTTGGCAAACAGCCCCAACAGGACACAGATAACAATATCCAAATAGGCTGCCAAAATATTAGGATTCTCCCAGGTAGCAAAAACCCGCTTCCGCAACTCTGGAAAGGCCTCACCATCCACCCATTTCATATCGGCAGTATCAATGCCGAAAATAAACTGATAGAAGCCATCTGCCACAACCAGTAAAGCAGAAAGTCCAAGAGCACAAGCCACCACCTTGATTTCATCCCTAGTCGTAACATTCTGCGTCACCAGCACAAAGGTCATGCAGTATACTACCGCCAGATTGTACCAATTGTAAAAGCTAAAGCCACTATCTGGAGAAACCAGTATGGAGGCTGCGCCGCAGACCATAAATACAGCTATAGCTCCAAATACCGGAGATTTCTTATAATGGTAATTTCTATCCATTCGCCAGCGAAATAGATAAATCAAAAAGCCTACTAGCAGGGAAGCCTCCGCTACTAAAGGCGACAGTGCCAGAAAAAAGGCTTCCAACACCACAGCAATGACAATCAAATCCTTGCACCTTCTTGAGGAAGCAAAATTTCTTAAAGCCTTCAAATATTAGCACCTCCACATTTTTAGTTCCTGCCTATCATACCACAAATACAAAATTTTTGCCATGACAAAACCCTGCCAATAAATAACAGCCATTAACAATTTCTTATTTCAAGAAAGACAGCAGTTTATTTATCGGCAGGGCTTACAGAACTAGTACCTATTAGAGAATATCAATATGCTCTCCCGCCAAAGCCTTGTTCATACTGCGAACAGCACAGAACTTGCCACACATGGAGCAGGTATCCTCATGCTCTGGAGAACGATCTGCCCGTATGGCCTTGGCAGTTTCAGGGTCCAGAGCACACTCCCACTGAGCATCCCAATCCAATACCCGGCGGGCATCACCCATTTTATCGTCTATATCCCTAGCACCACGAACACCCTTAGCAATATCCGCTGCGTGAGCCGCAATCTTGCTGGCAATAATGCCCTGCTTTACATCGTCTACATTTGGCAGAGCCAGATGCTCAGCTGGGGTTACATAGCACAGGAAGGCTGCACCATTCATAGCTGCTATAGCGCCACCAATGGCTGCTGTAATATGGTCATAGCCAGGTGCAATATCTGTTACCAATGGGCCCAATACATAGAAAGGTGCTCCCTGACAAATAGTCTCCTGTACCTTCATATTGGCTGCAATCTGATCCATAGGCACATGACCAGGTCCCTCAACCATAACCTGTACATCCTTAGCCCAAGCTCTCTTAGTCAGTTCGCCAAGGCGTACCAGCTCCTCAATCTGACATACATCAGTAGCATCAGCCAGACAGCCAGGACGGCAGGCATCACCAAGAGAAATGGTAACATCGTATTCACGGCAAATGTCCAGAATCTCATCATAATATTCATAGAAAGGATTCTCATTGCCAGTCATGGACATCCAGGCAAAAACCAAGGAACCACCCCGAGAAACAATATTCATCTTTCTCTTGTGCTTCTTAATCTGGTCAATGGTCTTGCGGGTAATACCACAATGGAGGGTAACAAAATCCACACCATCCTCAGCATGAAGGCGGATAACATCAATAAAATCCTTGGCAGTCAGAGTATCCAAATCTCTCTGATAGTGAATAACACTGTCATAAACTGGTACAGTACCAATCATTACAGGACATTCACTGGTAAGCTTGCGACGGAAAGGCTGAGTATTGCCGTGACTGGACAAGTCCATAATAGCCTCTGCCCCCATATTTACAGCAGACATAACTTTTTCCATTTCCACATCATAGTCCTTGCAGTCTCTGGATACGCCAAGGTTTACATTAATCTTGGTGCGCAGCATGGAGCCAATGCCCTCTGGCTCCAGACATTTGTGGTTAACATTAGCAGGAATAGCCACCTTGCCACAAGCTACCAGGGGCAGCAGCTCCTCTACAGACATATGCTCCTTGGCAGCAACCTTTTCAATTTCCGGAGTAACAATCCCTTTGCGGGCTGCTTCCATCTGAGTTTTGTACTCTTTAGCCATACATAACATCCTTTCCTAATACACAAAAATGGTATACCGAGCCACAGCCATTGGTATACCATTATATCCACACAATATGGTTCCCTACGGTGGCATTATCCACATCAGGTACGGTCAAGGCCTACGCCTACTCTCAGCCTGCCTCTGCAAGCTCCCGTTTTGTCTAATTTATTCGTCTTTGTTTATTGTAACATCTTTTTCCAAATTTGTACAATAATAGGGAGAAAAAATTTCCTCCAGTTCATTAACCAGATTTACCTGAGAAGCTTCCTGCTTTATAATTTGGTCATAAATAGTCAATATTTTTGACCTGGCCTGCTTACCAAGGATTTCTATATCCAGCATTTCTGCCTGCTGTAAGTCTCCCGGTTGCAGTTTCTCCAGTCCTCGTCCCAGCTCCTTGCAATTGCGATTAACAAGCTCTCTGGCAGTGGCTGTTAGAAAATAACAAAAGATAATATCCGTTAATTCCTCATAGTTCTTGCGGATAAAAATACCATGAAAGGCTGTCAGATTAGCTGTTCCCGCCAAATTTCGCAAAAGCTTATATTCTTTGCGATAGGCAGAAGAAATCAAAATAGGGGCCGCAGGCTTTTGCTCCATACTATACCAGGGCTGCCTTTTAGAGAGAAGATACCGCTTATCCAATTTCTCAGCCTGTCCCTGTCGAATGTATTTTAATATCCTGCCATCTGGCTCACCCTGTATATTCAGTAGATAAGCCTTACACTGCTTATCTGCCAGAGTCTGCCAATCCCTTAGCTGCCAAATATTACCTTTTACATCCCTACTGCGACAAAGACAGGGCTGAAGATACTTCTCGTCAATTTTCAACGCCTCTGCCTGCTGTCGGCTAAGGCAAAAGAAATCATTGGCTCCTGTGGCAATCCCCCTGCCAACCCGGCAATACTTTCCTATAGGCACTAGATGAGCCAGCTGACGCTGACTTTCCTGATGAAGATAAGGACGCCATTTTTCCTCTGGCTTTAGATCGTTATAGGCCATCCTGATTCCATGTGGCCCTAAGCCTTTATCCACATCTAATTGAGCCAGCTCCTCTATGGAGGATAGATTATAAAAATCCACATATTTTTTGTTCATCTGCTGCAGCAAAATAATACAACAGGTAGTATTAGCCCCAGGAAATACGTCCTCATTGTAACGGAAATTGATAATGCACCGTAATAATCCCTGTCTTAACAGCGATTCTTTTAGCTGGGTGCCGTAGGCGGAATTGAGAAATTCACTGGGAATAATATAGGCCAGCCTTCCCTGTGGTGCCAGCTGATAGATGCTTTTTATTAAAAAAAGGGCATAAAGATTGCTGTTGCCACTGTAATGAATACCGGTTTCGACATAAATTTTGTTAAATATATCCAGACGATTGTCTACAGCCTGGAATTTATTATAGGGAGGGTTCCCCACAATGGCCTGGTATTTTTCCTGCCAATCCAGAGTCAGATAATCTCCCAAAATCATTTCTGCGCCAGAGGGATTACCAAAAAAATCCAGAATCCCGAGGTCAATTTCATAGCCCTTTAGCTGACATTGAGGATAAAGCCTATGCATCTGGCACAGAAACACACTGTTACCAACTGCAGGGTCCAACATATTTTTGGCATTTTTACCAGCCCAGTTACACATAAATTCTGCCACAGCCTTGGGGGTAAAAAACTGTCCCAAAGCCTTCAAATGCTTATATCCTGCTTGCTTGGCATATATTTTTTCCTGCTCCATTTCCTCATCCTTTACAAAAATATCTTTCCATCTGACCATAAATCTGATATTATATTTTTATCTTATTCTGACTATTTCAATATAGCCAATGTGGCATTATACTAAGTACCATATTCAATATATTGAACAAAAATACAGTCAGGAGTGACAATTATGAAATTAACAACTAAGGATTTGTGTCTTACTGCTTTATTTACCGCTATTGTATTTGTTATGACCTTTGTGCCAAAGATTCCTATTCCCTTGGGCTATGCCCATTTAGTAGATGCAGCTGTTTTGCTAGCGGTGGTACTGTTAGGCCGTAAGCAGGGAGCTATTGCCGGTGCGGTTGGCTCTGCTCTGGCAGATTTAATTGGAGGCTTTGCCCTTTGGATTGTGCCTACACTGCTTATCAAATATATTATGGCTTGGATTTTTGGCATACTTTACAAGAGCAATCACAACAGCTTTATGATTAATGGTGGCAATCTTACAGCTATTTTCTTAGGCCTTGTCTGGATGGTGGCTGCTTATACTATTTTTGGCGCTGTGCTTTATGACAGTATTGAGGCTGGACTTAGCTCCACACCGGGACTGGCTCTAAAGGCACTTCTCAATGCCATAATCTTCCTGATATTGGTAAAGCCATTGCAGAAAATTTCTCTGTAAACTAAAGCGGCATTTTCTGCCGCTTTTATTTTACCACAATTTTAGCTTATTTCAATCTGTCACAGAAAGGCGGCCCCACATGCTGACTTTGAATCTGGAACCCAATAAGCCTCAACCTATTTATATGCAGATTTACCAATACATCAAAAACGAAATTCTTCTGCATCATCTAACACCAGGCACCAAGCTGCCCTCCAAGCGTTCCCTGGCCACCCAGCTAGGCATCAGTACCATAACTGTAGAAGGAGCCTATGGACAGCTGGTTTCTGAAGGATATATTTATGCCCGCCTAAAATCAGGATATTTTATTTCCCCAGTGGAAAACTATCGTCAATCCATGAATTTCCTTGACCAACAGCAAATAAACAATAACAATCCCCAAAAGAAGAATACTTCTTCTGACTGGGAAGGGAGCATTCCCCCACAGGATTCCCCAAAAAAATCTGAGATGAATGACTCACCAACAGTCCCTGCCCCTCATAGAGTGGATTTGTCCTCTAATAGCCTGCTGGCGGAAAATTTTCCCTTTAGCACCTGGAGTCGTTTGCTCCGACATACCATCAGCGAAAAACAGCAGCTTCTTCTCACTCAGTCTCCTACTGCCGGTGTAGCACCTTTACGACAAGCCATAGCCAATCATCTGCGCCATTTCCGAGGTATGGATATTTCTCCAGAGCAGATTGTTATTGGCGCCGGTACAGAATATCTTTATGAGCTGTTGATTAAGCTTATCGGACGAGATAAGATTTACTGTGTGGAGGATCCGGGGTATCAAAAGCTGCGGCGCATTTATCGGGACAATGGCGCTTGCTGTATTGCCCTGCCTATTGACCAGCAGGGTATGTCTGTAACAGCCTTGAACACCATAAGCTGCGATGTTATTCATATCAGCCCCTCACATCATTTTCCTACAGGTATTATTACTCCCATTAGCCGTCGCTATGAGTTATTGGGCTGGGCGGCAGCTGGACCTAGATATATTATTGAGGATGATTATGATACGGAGTTCCGCTTAGTAGGTCGGCCTATACCATCTCTTTTTAGCATAGATATGAGCAATAAGGTTATTTATATGAATACCTTCTCCAAGAGTCTGGCCTCCACTATTCGTATCAGCTATATGGTATTGCCTAAGCCCTTAATGGAGGAATTTAACAGCAAATTAAATTACCTTAGCTGTACGGTATCCACCTTTGAGCAATATACTTTGGCAGAGTTTATTAATCAGGGGTATTTCGAGCGACATATTAACCGTATGCGGAACAATTATAAAAAACTTCGTCAACAGCTCCTAAAGGCTTTAACCAGCCACCCTGACCATGAGCGAATTAAGATTCTCCAGCAATCCTCTGGCTTGTATTTTCTCTTGCAAATCGACACAAGTCTATCAGATAGAGATTTACAGGCCAGATTGCGGCAAAAGGGATTGATGCTGCAACCGTTACAGCATTATTATCAAAACCGTCAGGCCGCTCCGGAGCATACCTTTGTGGTGAATTACTCCTCCATTGCAGACACAGATATTCATCAAATTGTAGATACCCTTTTTAGCAGTCTGGTCTAAAGACAAATAGCCCTCTTCAGCCTTACTACACACAGCAATGCTGTAGATAGGCCGAAAAGGGCTATTTTATTTTACTTACATATCCGCAAGAATCTTTCTGGCCACAAAGACACCGCTGGCAGAAGCATGAGAGAGAGAATGAGTTACACCACTGCCATCACCAATAATGTACAGTCCCTTATAACGACATTCAAGATTATCATCCAACTCTACCTCCATATTGTAGAATTTTACTTCTACACCATAGAGCAAGGTATCATCATTAGCTGTGCCTGGAGCAATCTTATCCAGAGCATAAATCATCTCAATAATACCATCCAGAATACGCTTCGGCAGAACCAAGCTCAAATCACCAGGTGCGGCTGCCAGAGTTGGAGTAACAAAGCCTTCATCCATGCGCTTCTGGGTACTGCGGCGACCACGCACCAAATCACCAAAACGCTGTACCAGCACACCGCCACCTAGCATATTAGAAAGGCGGGCAATGCTTTCGCCATAGCCGTTACTATCCTTGAAAGGCTCAGAGAAATGCTTGGATACCAGCAGGGCAAAATTAGTATTACCTGTCTGGAGAGCCTTATCCTCATAGCTATGGCCATTTACGGTAATAATGCCGTTGGTATTCTCGCTTACTACGCTGCCATAAGGATTCATGCAGAAGGTACGCACCTTATCCTCAAATTTTTCCGTTCTATAAACAATCTTGCTTTCATAGAGCTCATCGGTAAGATGGGAAAATACCTCTGCCGGCAGCTCCACTCTTACCCCTAAATCCACTCGGTTGGACATGGTAGGAATCTCTAGCTCCTGACAGATTTTTTCCATCCACTTACTGCCGCTGCGGCCTACAGAAACAATACATTTATCACATTCATAGCTGTCCTTGGCAGTAATTACCCGATAACCATTAGCCAAAGTCTCCAGCTTTTCCACAGGAGTCATAAAGAAGAAATCCACTCTCTCCTGCAGCTCATTGTAGATATTTTCCAAGACAATATAGTTTTTGTCTGTACCCAGATGGCGTACAGAAGCATCCAGCAGCTTCAGCTTGTTCTGCATACAGGTCTTTTTCAGGCTGGTACCTGTAGTAGAATACATTTTAGTTCCCTGGCCACCGTGGCTTACATTGATTTCATCCACATAATACATCAGCTCCAGAGCAGCCTCCTTGCCAATATGCTCATAAAGAGTACCGCCAAAGTCATTGGTAATATTGTATTTGCCATCAGAGAAAGCACCTGCTCCCCCGAAACCATTCATAATAGCGCAGGATGGACATTTGATACAGCTTTTGATTTTTTTGCCGTCAATAGGACATTTTCTTTGCTCCAAGGGACGACCAGCCTCAAATACAGCCACCTTAATATCCTTATTTCCCTTAATCAGCTCATAAGCAGAAAAAATACCACCAGGACCTGCACCAATAATAATAACGTCGTATTTCATGTCAACACTCCTTATCCTACAACTAAAATGTACACTACAAAACTTGTGGCAAAGGGGTAATTTAAATTTACACACAAAAAAACCGCCTAAAAAGTGTACTACAACCCAACGGGTCATAGACAACTGTTCTCGGCAGTTGGTAGATACGCCCTTCCTTATCAAGAGCTTATATAACCTAAAGAATAATACCAAAAAACAATTATCTTGTCAAGCAGGGATTTTAAAACAAAATGACGCCGGAGCTCCGACGTCATACATTTCATTCTTTATTTTTCTATATTTTTTGTAAAATGGCTCTTAAATTCCTCAGTAGCCACATACTGCTTGATGAAATCTAAAAATCTTTTATCCATATCACTAAGCTGTTTATTCCGTCCCCAGTAAAGGCAGATATTAACCCTGAAAGGCGGTGTCAACTGTCGACGTACAAAGATGGTTTCCTCATTGGTAACGAAATCTGGTAGCACTGAGATACCAAGTCTATTGCCTACCAGCTGCTTAATGGTTTTCAGCTGGGTAGTACACAGAAGAATATCCGGTATATAGCCCCTTTCCACGCACCGCTCATATACATGCTGATACTGATAGGTATTGGATTGCTGCATAATAAAATGCTCATTCTTCAAATCATCAAAGCTGATATTTTCCTTGCGGGCCAAGGGCAGCTCAGGGCTGACACAGAGACTCATATTGTCTGTCATAATCAGTATCTGATTATCCTTGGTATCACCTCGGCTGGAAAAGATAATGCCAAAGTCCAGCTTACCGGCATCAGCTTTTTCCATTACCTCTGTAGAATCCCCATATTCCCGTACATCCAGATTCATATCAGGGTACATAGCCTTGAAACTGGTGAAAAGGTCTGGAAAAAGATAGGCTTCTACCATAGGTGGAATACCAAAATGCACTGTGCCCCGCTTTTCCAGCTGGAAGCGCTCCATATCCCTGTAGGTATCCTCTACTGATTTCATGATCTGTTCCGCATGAAGCAGAAATGCCTTGCCCTCATTGGTAAGGGTAACATGCTTTTGCCGCCTATCTATCAAGGTCAGCTTCAACTCCGTTTCCAAGGACTTGATAGCCTTGGTAACGGAAGGCTGGGAAACATGCAGCTCTTCTGCCGTGCGGGTAAAATTTTTCAGGCGGCTCAGAGTACAAAAATACTCCAATTGTCTAAAATCCATATTGCAAACACTCCCTATTGCTACATTACCAGCAAGGAAAAAGTAGTATTGTGAAAAGCATTTCTTTCCTTACCGCTATTTTTAATTTTTATAGGACAGACCTCTCCATAAGCATATAAGCCTGACATCTCTATACCCTCTGGTATCATATCCACATAGGCAAGGCTTTCATCATGTATAGCATTGGCATAGCTCATAAGTCTGGAGGCACAGGAAGTAACCATCAGAGTATGATAGCTTTGGGGATTGTTCTCTGCAACGGCTTCCAGGCAATCATGGACTACCTTTGCCACCGAGTCATGAATCCCCTCTACATCCAGAATACCTACCTGCAACTTGGCTCCTATAGGAATTTTGCCCAAAAACTTGGCTGTTCCCCTTTCCTTATCTATATAGAAAAGATGGCGCAAGCATTGTATTTCTTCTCCGGCTTCAGTTGCAAAGGAAATCTTGAAAGGAGTATTAATGTAATCCTGAGCATTATCAAAATTAAAAACCATGCCAGCTTTGGTCAAAGCATCCACAAAAGGCACACCATCCAGCTCTAATACCTGATTGCCTTCGGCACTGGTGACAATGCCCTCGTAATCAATAGCCGTATCCACATGAAAACCACTGGACATAACTGGCTGAATATTACCGCTGATAGCTATAACTGCCGCACCATATTTAAATACCTGACCATTGCACACAAAGCGACAGTCCTCCATTGCAAAATCATCTGAGGCCATGGCACCATATACAGGCACTCCACCGGACAAGATATCCAGAGTATCTACAAAATCGTCTCCCGCCATGTCTAAGCTTGGATTGCCATAGATCAAAAGAAGCTTTGGTTTTTCACCTAGCTGATTAACCAAGTTATGATAAACCTGGCCCATAGCCTCCTCTACATGCACAGGCTCCAACTCTCCTGTGCTCTCCACAGCAAAACGGCAATCATCAGCAGAGAAAAAATGCAGGGAAATACCCTCTCTTTTTACACCCTTCATAGTAAATATAAAGGAGGCAGTAACTCCTATAATAGGGATGGCAAATGCCTCCGTCAGCAAAGACATTAATTCTTCCAAATCAGTATCTGGATGGGCAAAAAGCAGTCCTGCACTATGCTGCTGAAAATCAAATCCCTGGCATTGCTTTTGCAGCTCTGCCACAGCCCTTTCCAGATCATCTATTTCTTCAGTAAACAATGCTACTGATTTCAAAATTCTCACCTCTAATATTATGATTTATTGGCATTTTGCCATTGTGTCATAAGTTTCTCCAGAGTATCATAATCAAATTCCCCGCAGGCATCTTTCATTTGAGATAACAGCTTATGTCTAGCGCTGTCAAGCTGACATCCCCTCATTGCTTCGAATAAGGATTTTAACTTGGAACTCATTTTCCAACAGCTTGACCCTTTTTGTGACAGCAGGCTGTGAGATATAGATGCTCTCGGCAGCGCGGGTAATACTTTTGCTCCTTGCGAGAGTTGCAAGTAACAGCCAATCTTTTTCGTCCATATCATAGTCCCCTCTCAAAAGGTATTATACTCATTTTGATTTCCAAAAACAATTCATCTCTATTACAATATTTTGCTATAATTTTTAGTTATAGTGGAGAGAGGCAATTGATATTTTACAATCTGTGGGCAGCCTGATACAGTAGTAGTAACAGTTTATCAAACTGCAATAATTATCAGGAGGTCAATTAAAATGAAGAAGTCCCTTGCACTAATACTTGCACTAACAATGCTCCTTGCTTTGGTCGCCTGCAGCGAAAAGCCTGCCTCCCCCGAGAAAGAGCTCAAAGACGCAGCAAGCTTCCCCGGTAACGAAACAATAACAATGATTGTCCCGTTCGATCCCGGTTCCGGCGATACTGAGGCTCGTATGTTCGCGCAGTATGTTTCTAAGTACCTCGGCACGACAATTGTCGCCTCAAACATTTCCGGCGGCGGCGGTGGCGTCGGTACGCAGCATGTTCTCAGCTCTGCGGCAGACGGCTATACCTATGGCTTTGCGTCGGCTTCTATCGCTTATGGCATGGCGTTCGGAAACATTGCGGCTACACCTGACGATGTCCAGCTCCTGTGTACCTTTAATGGAGATTGGATGGGCATATTCGTCCCGTCTGACAGTCCGTTTGAAACATTTGAAGATCTGGTCGCCTACGCAAAGGATCAGCCTGACGAGCTGTTGATCGGCGGTACCAATGTTGGTTCTGCGCATCATTGTTTCTACACTACGCTAGCAAATGACGCTGGCATTTCCTGCACCTATGTTCCCTACGGCGGAGCAAATGATACGGTCCTTGCGCTTCTCGGCGGCGAGCTCGATGCAGCTGTGCTGTCTCCTGCTTCTATTCGTCAGTATATGGAAACAGATGGTGTTCGTCTTCTGACCGTGAGCACTAAGGAACGTGTTTCCGAATTCCCTGAAGTTCCTACTGCATATGAGCTGGGTTATGAGAGTGTCGCTGATATTATTCAGTTCCGCGCCTACCTCGTTCCCGCGGGTGTCCCCGAGGAGGTTCTGGATATCTACGACAAGGCAACATAGGCAAGTCTTCTGAGTTCTGCA
>OQVL01002258.1_pt1 | contig 11757 bp, 7 predicted proteins | sample 1691501 | NCBI WGS metagenome assembly OQVL01 (sample SAMN03418253, study PRJEB22391) | human gut metagenome | biome: human-gut; feature: organic feature; material: feces | host: Homo sapiens | place: Tanzania | collected 2013-01
CGAAGGGCTTGCTGCAAATTTTGAACTCGAAGAATACAATGTCAAAACAGCAGCCGTGGTGCAGTGTATGTCAAGTCGGCTGTCGGAGAGGTGGCAGTATCTGTTTACACCATAGAAGGTAAACGTATGGCTTCAGTTCCTGTTGTTATGGATGGCATTGTGGCAGAAGGTTTGTCTAAAGGCATTTATGTCGTTAAGTTAATTGGAAATACGATATGTCTTTCACGCAAAGTCGTGATGGATGAATGAAATGAAAAATTATTAACGCTAATATAAATTTTAAATTAGAAGATTATGGTACAAAAAATTACTCGTTCTTTAATGTGCTGCGTTTTGTTTGCCATGAGTGTTGTGGCTTCTTTTGCAGCAGACAAGTTGATGATTGTCGGTGATGCTGTTTGGGGTGGATGGACTCCTGCTAATAGTGTTGTCATGTTGCCTGATGGCGAAAATGTGTTTAAGGCGACGGTTTATCTGAAAAAGGTAGATGGTGAGACAGTTAAGGAAGGCTTTAAGTTGCTGACTGCTGCTAATTGGGATTGCTTGCAATATCATGCAGGTGACGCTAACGTTGAACTTGAAGAAGGCGTAGCTGCTCAGCTGTATGATAACCAGGAGAATGGTAACGACAAGAAATTCCAGGTAAAGGAGTCTGCTAACTATGATGTAGTTTGTGACCTCAATACCAAGACCATTACTGCCACCAAGTCTGCTTATCAAGAGCACCCTGTCAATCACAATGCTTTGTGGATGGTTGGTGATGCTACTTCTGGTGGTTGGGATTTTGGCTCTTTAACCCCGCTGACACAGGATTTGGAGAATCCAATGGTTTTTAAAGCTACGACCTATTTGAAGGTTGGTGAGATGAAAATAGCTCAGAATAATGATGGTGGCTTTGGTCAGACTTTCTATTTGAGAGATGCCACAGATGATACTAAGGTGGTTTTTGGCGGTGAAGATAACAAGTGGACAATCACCGAGGCAGCTACCTACGATGTGACGGTAAATCTTTTAGACATGACAATCGATATCAAAAAGCATTATGCCGATTTCGTAGTAGATCATCTGTTTGTGATAGGCGATGCTATCTGGAGCGGTTGGGGATTTGCTAACAGTACCGTACTTCTTCCTGACGAAGATGGAATTTGCAAAGCTACTCTTTATCTTGAGGCAGATAAAGGATTTAAGTTGATGGCTGAGAGCGACTTCAATGGTTATCAGCTCCGTGCAGGCAATGAAGATGTTGTTTTGGAGAATGGTACTGCTGCTCAGATGTTTTCTTCTGAGGCAAACCGCAACGATACGAAGTTCAAGGTAAGCGAGTCTGCCAACTATGACATTGTTTGTGATGTAAATAACAAAACTATTACCCTAACCAAGTCAGCTTATCAGGATGCCCATGCCAAACATGCAGAGTTGTGGATGATAGGCGATGCAACTCCAAATGAATGGCAGATAGACAAAGGTGTACTATTGACGCAGGATGCAGAGAATCCTATGGTTTATACCGCAACAGCCGATCTAAAAGAGGGTGAGTTTAAGTTTATTGTCAATAAGTATATGGGATTTGATCAGACTGCTTATGTGAAGGATGCTGCAGACGACAGCAAGGTTGTTTACGGTGGTGACGATAACAAGTGGAATATCACCGAGGCTGGTACTTATGATGTGAAATTGAATCTTGCCAACATGACTATAACTGTTGCTAAGAAAGGTGCTACTGGCATTTCGTCGGTGAATGCAGATGTAACTTCTCCTGCTGAGTTTTATACACTTGATGGCAAGCGTGTGAATGGTTTTTCTGGTAAGGGAATTTATATCAAGCGTCAAGCTGGTAAGTCTGTTAAGGTAGTTGTTACCAAATAACTCCATTTCTTAATATAGGTATAAGCCCCCATACGTGCTTATGGGGGCTTACATTTGCATTTTTCTCGTCTGACAGCTCATATTCTCATTATACAATAATATTTTCTTTGAATTGTAAAGTGTTGATTGTTAGTTTGTTGTAGAAATACTATTCGTCTTTTCGTTATATATACGTTAGTCTTCTTGTATCATGTTGGTAATGGTTGTAATTTTGCACCACAGTCTATGACATACAACTATAATATGAATTAATAAATATGAACAAGTTTTTGAATGTTATGAGAGCCGTTGTCCTAACGATGGCATTGGGCTCTTTGCTCCAGGCGCAAGCTTCGGTAGCTGATGCAAGGAATTTTCAGATACCTGGGCCCAAGGCTGACGGTATTGCCGGTGCTGCCGTTCCTTATGTACGCTATGATTCTCAGAAGGCATCTTTAGGTGGTGGTGCCACCTTGAAGACTTCGGCGATGATGGATCGTTTCAACATTGCGTCTCAGGCTTCCGAACAGAGTTATGTGGAATTGCCTGGCAATGGTGCCAGTGCAGAGTGGACAGTACATGTCATTGAGAATGCCAATGTCGTAGGGCGTGGCGTTACCATGCGCTTTACCATGCCTGATACAGGTGATGGTATGGGACAGAAAGGTTCCCTCGATGTTTACGTCAATGGCAATAAGGTGAAGACCGTTGACCTAAACTCGTATTGGATGTGGCAGTATTTTGCCAGTGGCAATCCTTCTGATGCTCCCGATGGAGGTGTTGGTTGTTTTGCTTTTGATGAGGTTCACTTTCTATTGGACGAGCCTCTTAAGGAAGGAGACAGAATCAAAATCCAGAGCAGTGGTGCCAATGGCTTGACTTATGGTGTTGACTTTTTGGAGATAGAAGATGTTGTCAATCCCATAGTACGTCCAAGTGGTGCGGTAAGTGTCACCGACTTTGGTGCCTGTCCTGATGACGGAAAGGATGACCTTGCAGCTTTTGTGGCAGCAGTGAAGGCTGCTGATGCTGGCAGCAAGGTGGTATATATTCCAAGAGGTACGTGGCATCTCAGTGGTATGTGGAACATCTACTGCAAGGATGTGAAGATTACGGGTGCTGGTATCTGGTACACCAATATACAGTTTACAAGTGATAAGGCTTTTGGTGGTGGTATTTCTGGTGGTAATGGCAGCAATGGTGGTGCAGATGGCTATTGCAAGAACTTAGAGTTCTGCAACATGTATATCAACTCTAATCTCCGCTCTCGCTATAACCAGCAGGCCGTATACAAGTGCTTCATGGATGTGTTCTGTGATGGTTCTGTTATTCACGATGTATGGGAGGAACACTTCGAGACTGGTTTTTGGTTTGGCGACTATAATGGTGCTATGGACTATAGCGATGGCGTGAAGGTTATCAACTGCCGCATTCGTAACAACCTTGCTGATGGTGTCAACTTCTGTCAGGGTACAAGCAATGCAGCAGTCTATAACTGCTCCATCCGCAATAATGGCGATGATGGCTTGGCTTGTTGGAACAACAGTTATATGAACGCCAAGGATGAGGAGAACAATGTCTTCGCTTACAACACCATCGAGTTTATCTGGCGTGCAGGTGGCATTGCGCTCTATGGCGGTAGCGGTCATCATGTTTACAACAACTACATCCGCGATATGTTCATGGCAGCAGGTATTCACCTGAATACAACTTTTGATGGATATAAGTTCAGCAACAATAAGGGCATTACTTTCGAAAACAATATCCTTGTACGTTGCGGCACCAATGCCGACAGCTGGAATGAAGATTTGGCTGCCGTCGACTTGAAGCAGGATGTGAAGAACATAACATTCCGCAACACACAGATTTACGATTCTCCTTTCGATGCCGTGCGTACATTGACAGGACCAAGTAATGTCGTGTTCTATGATACTCAAATCTTAGGTACGGGTCTTACAGGTGAGGATATTACTTATTCTTGTGTGGGGCATACTTGTGGCGCCATGCGTATAGCTGATAAGAATGTGAAGTTTGACGGCTTGAAGATTGCCAACTATGGAAGTGACAAGAAAGGCAATAACTCAACTTATCCATTCTGGACAGACAACAATAAAGTTCTGTCCCAGTCTTTAGGTGCGGAACTTTTAGGTAATAACGTTTCCTATGTCGTTCCTGAGCCAGGCAGGGTAATCCTGCCAGTTCCTGTTGTCGACCCTTGGGAGAATGTAAAGGGCTATGATCTTGAATTGAAAGAACTTTCTTGGAGAAATCAGAACGATGAGTATAACCTCCAGGAAGGTGACCAGGTCGTTTTGTATGGTAAGATAAAGAATAATTCGGATATAGATATTCCAGAGAAGGCTAATTTTACAGTTGCTGTCAATATTGATGGAGTCTCAAAAGGTTCTGTTACTATAAGCGACGGCTTGAAGGCTCATGAGTCTGTTGACTTTAAACTTGCTTCTTCATGGGAAAGTGTGAAGGGCGGTCATGTTGCAGTTGCGACAGTGTGCCCGGATACAGATCTCAAAAATGAACTGACCGAAGACAACAACTCTCGTACCAAGCGTTTCAATGTGTCAGCTTCTGCAGACAACTCTAATAAGTTCACTCCTGTTATGGGAGGTTACGACATGGTTGTCACCAAGGTGTTTGTCAGCAACAAGAAGGACGAGGATGCCATCAATACTGGCGACCACCTCGTGATGGGCGCAGTCATCGCCAATGCTGGTGACAAAGATATTCCTGCAGGTACGAAGATTGGTCTTCAGTTCCAGATGGACGGCAAGACATACGGAACAGGCTTTATCACTTGGTGCGATACTTTCAAGGATGGTTTGAAATCGCATGCAACGGCTACGTTGATTGCCAATGGTGGCGGTGGCTCTGTGACAACAGGTGGTGCAGATAATTACTTCATCGCTCCTGAGGGAAGTCATACCATTACTGCCTGGATTGACGATACCAACGACTGGAAAGAGGTTGATGAAAATAACAACAAGAAGGATATGACCCTTATAATCCCATTCGGTGGTGTTAAGTATCTTGCTGATACTGACTTGCCTGACGATGTTAGCGGTGAAAATCCTTCAGTACCTGTCGTGAAGTCTACAATCGTCAACGGTATCAAGTATGAAATCGTCAACGACTATGCCCAGGTTGCTGGTTGGGATGAGCTGACTTTTCCTGCCAATGGTGTTGCTGTCATTGAGAAGAACGTGAAGATTGGTGACAACTACTATGATGTGAAGCGTATTGCCGGAGGTTACGACGACAAACTGAGCGGCAGCAAGTGCGACGAGGCGGGTGCGTTCTATAGTTGTAGCCAAATCAAGGGTATCGTTTTGCCCTATGGCATCGAGGCTATCGGCGATCATGCCTTCAAGAATGCAAGCATTGAGTACTTCAATCTGCCTGGTTCGCTTTCCACCATCGGTGCTTGGGCGTTCGAGAATACTCAGTTGACTAATGTGACTTTGCCCTGGACGATTAACAACTTGGGTGAAGGTGCATTCTATAACATTCCAACCCTTACAACCGTGGTATGGACAGCCAATGTGTGGAGCTTCCCTAATATGGTGTTCAACAGTCCTAACGTGAAAGATGTTTACTTCACCTTGCCCTACAGCATTTCTGAGAAGGGTGACTGGACATGGAACAACAATACATTGCCACGTTTCCATACACGTCCTGCTGGCATCGAATCATGGAAGAGTGCAGGTTATGAGAATATTGATGATCAAGTCATCATCAAGCCAGAGGAAAATCTTGTACCCTGTTCGTTCAATTTTGATGTCGATTTCACCGATGTGTCAGGTATCTCAGCCTATAAGGGCGCATACGATGAAGGTAAGGGTGCTGTTGTCTTGACGAAGGTGAACAAGATTGGAGCACAGAATGGTTTCCTGGTTCGTGTCAATGACGTGCCTGTAGGTGGCTACTCCAAGGAGTATGCAGCCAGGATTCTCGATAATGGTGATGATTGTGACAGCTTTGAGGGTAACAGCATCTGGGCTTCCACAACTCCCACCTACATCACAGATGAGAATCAGTATTATTTTGCTAATGGTTGTTTCAACCGCTTGTCAGAGCCCAGGTTTGTGCCCGGTATGAGTGCTTGGCTCAACCTCTACGACAAGGCAGGAGCTGCAAAAGATGCACTTGGCTTTGACTTCCTTGCACCTCCTTCGTCAACAGGTATTCATTCTGTTCAGGTAGACAACAATGAGAGCGCTGCTTATTATACTCTCAGTGGTGTGAAGATGGCGAAACCTACAACTAAAGGTGTTTATGCTGGTTTTGATAATAGGGATGAGATTTCTATGAATGATATAGTTAAGGCTTTTATGAGAAAGACTTATAATGCTCCTGAGAAATTGGAATTTAAGGATAGCACGTATTTTAAAGAGCTGGCTTATCATGAAGCAGGACATGCTGTTATTGGTATAAAATTAGAAGATGCTCAAGAGGTTCACAAAATTACAATTATTCCTCGTGGCGGTGGATTTATTACTGATGGAACAAAAAGCTGGTATCCAAAGAGCCTTACATCAAAGTTAGAGAAATTCGTTCTCAAAAAAGGCGATATACTTATGGCAATGACAGATATGAAAGACAATGTAGCAATATTAGGTAATACAGCCATTATGCCACTTGATGATGAGCTTATTGTCGGGCATCATGCCGAGAGCACCAAGAAGAGCTGGGTGGTCGCTGGTAAAGCGGATGTCGGTGTATGTATTTTTGGCTGTTTCGGCAGCAAGATAGAGGCTGTCTTCATTGAATGCCAATGGCGAAAGCTTGTTGATGACAGAATCCCATTCGCCCTTGTCGTCGATGCCACTACGCTGACGCCATTTCTCAGCCATTTGCAGAGCTGTGTGCCAATAAGAGAGTTCGAAAGGAGGGTTTATGGTAGAATCAGCCTTGAGAGTTTCTTGCGCAGGAATACATCCACGCAAGATGTAGCGGTCGCGGATGGAGTCGTATTCAGCAAAGTCGGCCATGAAAAGAGCTGTGGCATTCACGGTACCAGCATATTTTTTGAGCAGTTCTTCGCGCTCGGCAGAACTCTTGGCAGCACGATAAAGGAGCTCGGCAAGATAGATGAAATGTGGCTGTTGCCAGATAAGATAAGAACCAACATTAGATGGAGCCTCGATGCCCGAAGGGTCGGTCATCTTCATCCAACGGATGCCATTAAAACCTTGGCGCTTAGCTATTTGGCGAGCAAGCTTCTGAGCATAGAGGAACCAGCCGAAGCTTTTTTCCATACACTCAGGCTTATTCCACAAGCCATAGTGGGCAAGGTGCCACCATGTCATTTCGAGATGGAATTTGCCAAACCATGAATTATAGGTGAGTCCTGTTTCTTGAGGAGGAAGAATGCCACACTCTTGTGCGCCCATGAGATATTGGCTAAGGATTACTCTGCGTTCGAGTTCTTTGGCACGAGGGTCTTTGACATCGCCAAAGTCAATGAAGCCACCTTCGTTCCAATAATCGCGCCATCTGCCTGCCGAAGCCATGGCGAAGTCGGCAAACGGACGGTTGCTGAGATAGAAACCCATAGGAGTGTTGCCATTGAAACCTACGTAGAGGTCGAGGGCTCCCTTCTTGGTAGAGATTACGATGGTGTGGGCCCCCTGTTTGCTGATGCGTGCGCCATCGCTAAATTCCACATTAATATAATATGTGCAATTATCCAGTTTGCGCTTAATTACAGCGTGGGTACCTTCTTTTTCGAGAGTTGTGGTGTGGCGGCTGTCTTGATTCCAGTCGCAAGCGTCGTCGCTATGCTTTCCTGTAGGATAAGGGAATCGCAACACCACCTCGATGGTGCCATCCGACTCGATATGCGAAGCCACAACATCCTTGTCGGGGTCGCAAACGGTTTTGACATGGTAGTTTTGTTCGCCATATTTGAATCGGCTCTCCACCTTTCCTGTCCAAAGGTCGAGAGTTTCGTCGATATTGCTCACGAGGTTAGGGTCGGCAAGGTTGAGACCAATATTGCCGAGATGAAGGCGATGAGGATTTTGGCGGAAGTAGTTGGAAGCATCTTGCTGACGACCAGGGGTGCGGAACTGTGCAGCATAATATTCATCATGACCACGATGGAAGTCGTGGTTGACGAGTGCTTCTTCTATCTTGTAGCCTTTGTCGTTAGGGAACGAATGCCATCCCCAGTCAGACATGGTGCCAAGAGGCACTCCGTTGCTATATTTCTCAGGAAAGGTCTGCAAACCTGTAGCATCAACGGTAAAGGCGAAGCCTCCGTTGCCCACGGTGAGCGAAGCTAACGAGTCGATACTGGTGATGTGAGGATTGTGGCGAGTGACAACAGCCTTGCGGTCAATCTTGTTGTCGGCATGTGCAGCCAACGTCATAGCGAAAGCTACGAAAAGTAGGACGATTTTTCTCATCAAGATTAGTTTTTAGTCATTATTATAGTTCTGATTTGTACAAGAATAATTGTGCAATGGTACAATATTCGCTTAGACATGGTACAAAATTAGCGATTATTTTTGTTAAATCGGTCGCAAAATGTGTGTTTTTATCCTTATTGCAATCGTTTTCACAAAAATTGCATATAAAATCACAATTATTGCACCTGTTATTATGCCATAACCCATAACTTTGCACATGAAAATTAAATTAAACATAGTTCTATCAACGATAGGTGGAAATGAAACAGCTCCTAATCATCAGGTAAATCATTTAGGTATTTTTGAGGTGAAGGTTGCTATTTATGGATGACAAGGTATAAAAGGTTATAGGGGTAATATAGAAAAGGATGACAAAAAAAGAAAGGCATTAAAAAAAACAAACCGTTTTAATTTAATCCTAAAAAATTAAGCTATTTTGTCCAAAGACAGTAAAAGGAGTCAGATTAGTCTGGCTCCTTTTATTATTTTTATTTCTTCATTCTGATTATTATTTCTTCATTCCCACTCCGAGATAGAAACCAGGCTCTGGTGGCTGATTGTAAGCCACATTCTCGGTAGCTATGCTCAGACGATAAGGAACATCCTGCATGAGGCAAGTGATGCGATGGTCGGTAGGAATATCTGTGGTGTAGAGCTTAAGCATAGTGCTCTCAGCATCGCGCACCAACACCTCTTCGCGCCAGTCGCCAAGGATGTCGCCACTAAGACAAGGGTTCGACTTGGTGCCGTTGTTGAATCGTCCGTCAAAACGCTTAATAACATTCACATTGCCAGTTTTCCAATCGTATTTCTGAACTGTCTCGTGGTCGAGAAGTTCGCGAAGCAAGTCGCCATCCCACCAGATGCCGAAGTTGGTAGACATTCCTCTGCGCTTATTTCCGTCCATGGTAGGCTCTTCGTATTCTGTAGGTCGGATGAGTTCGCCCTTGACATTTCTTACGCCTCCGCTATTGGCACTCCACATCTCCAAGCCTTCGTTGGTAGGATCAATATCGGCAGCCATACATCTGCCCACATCAAAGTTGCCCGGAATCTGGAATATAACTTTGCCTGTGGCAGCATCGCGGAAGTCGCTACCATCGCGGCGATTCTCGTGACAGTCCCACACCTGCAACTTATCACTATTAGGATAGAAAGCCATCAGGTGCAAGGCGTCGCCATGACCGAAGCCTGTTTTGTAGAGTCCACGACCATCGTGGTCGATAGCCATAGAGCCGTATGTTATTTCGTCGCAGCCATCGCCATCAACATCAGCCACTCTGAGGTTGTGGTTGCCTTGACCAGCATAGCTTGCCCACTCAGGATTGTTGGTGTCGAAGACCCAACGACTGGTTAGATTCTTTCCGTCCCAATCCCAGGCAGCAACAACTGTGCGAGTATAATATCCACGGCAGAAGAAAGCAGAAGCCTTTTTGCCATCGAAATAGCCTACACCTGCAAGATAACGCTCAGAGCGGTTAGCGTGGTCGTCGCCCCAGCTGGTAAGAGGTCCGCGACCAGGAATATAGTCGACGGTTTGCATAGCTTCGCCTGTGAGGCCGTTGAAGACAGTAAGATATTCAGGCCCATCCATGATTCTTCCCAAGCGGTTGTTTTGCTCGTGGCAACGCCAGTCTTTAGTGCCATCACCTATAACATTGCCTTTGCCATCGATGGTGCCATCGGCAGTCTTCATCATGAGTTCGGCTTTGCCATCGCCATCGAAGTCGTATGCCATAAACTGGGTGTAGTGGGCTCCTGCACGAATATTCTTTCCCATATCGATACGCCACAAACGTGTACCATTGAGCTTCAAGCAGTCGAAATACACGTTGCCCGTGTAGCCAGCATGCGCATTATCATGTGCATTTGAAGGGTCCCACTTCAGAATAATCTCGTATTCTCCATCGCCATCTACATCTGCCACCGAGCAGTCGTTGGCACTATAAGTGCACACTCTGCCATCAGGCATAGTAAGGTCGGCAGGCTTCTGAAGCGGAATAGAGATAAAACCCTCTTGGGCATCAGCCTTAAGACAGAACGAGCCATTGCAGCTGCCACCTCTAACCTCGTAGGTAGCATCGCCACTAACAGGCTGCTCGTCAACGAAGAAGGTTCCGCCTTTCTTCAGCGCCTTGCTGTTTAGTTTCTTACCATTACGGTACACATCGAATGCAGCATTTTTGCCATCTTCCGACAGCAATCGCCACGACACAGCCACCTTGCCATTGCTCTTGGTGGCTACAACACCTCTGTTCAGCTTTTCCATCATGATATTCTTCATATCATAACGTGGTTGGGCAAAGCCCGCCGAACATACTGCGAGTAAGCAGATTGTAGAAAGTAGTTTCATAATAAAATAGTTATATTGCTTTAGTGAATTTAGTGCTTTGTAGAATTGATTCCTTTTCAGAACTGAATAGTCATAATTATTTCGTAATTTGAATATTGCTGATAATAATGATAGTTTTAAGTTTGTAAGTTTTACGTTGCAAAGATAATGCAAACGAGCGCAATGTAAGCTTGCTTACAAATTGCCGAGTGCAGCTTATCTTCTGCAAAGATAATCCTTTTATATTTTATAGACAAATGGTTAGGAAAGAAAATATTGAGGGATTCCAAAAATGAAAGACACATTAATGCTATAGTAGCGAGATTATCTCGCTTTCTCATTCCATATTTCCTCTGCGAGATACTTATCACTACGGCAATGCAAATCAGCAACACCATCTTCCATCAACTGCAGGGTGTCGGAATTATAAAAAATATCCATTGCCTTATCCAAAGGAACGGAATACATTTTGCTTATTTCTTCAATAATTCGTGCATATTTCGCTTCTAGAATAGCATGGTAGGCTTCATCATGTACTGTCATAACTTTATGCTTTCCTTATAGATTAAACATTTGTCAATTACTTCCTGTTTTCTTATACAGATTTGATCATTAGGCTTTTCATACAACAAACGACGTAAAGACTCATCCTTAGTTATGTCACCCGCAAAATATAGGTCGATTGTTCGAAAAACTTTATCGTTTGCAATGCCGCCTCTAACCACATCATACTCACCTATTTCATTTCCTTTTCTACATTCTGCCACGAAATCAAGCCATTCTTCATTATATGAGTCAAACACTTTTATTTCATAACTACAGTATGATTCGTCCAATTCATAGACATTGAGCCAAGCTTCATGATAACGACGCACAAAACGCTGCGCATAGTTAACAGCTTGATCACGCAATGTGGTAATATAGAAACCCTTACCAAAATCTAAGAAATCTCGAGAATGCAAGGTATCAGGATGTTCTACCTTTATTGCAGATGCATGAAATACTTCCATTATACCAATACTCCTTTCTCTTTCATAAACTCGGTAAGATCTTCCATTAAATATTCTTTGCCAAAAGTATGCAATACATCATAACTCGGTATGATGTAGTCCATTAGTATGCCCGAAGTTTTAAGACGCTGATAAACATCTT
>OQVL01002262.1_pt1 | contig 11747 bp, 7 predicted proteins | sample 1691501 | NCBI WGS metagenome assembly OQVL01 (sample SAMN03418253, study PRJEB22391) | human gut metagenome | biome: human-gut; feature: organic feature; material: feces | host: Homo sapiens | place: Tanzania | collected 2013-01
TTCCGCCGCCGCCGCCGCCGACACCTTGGTCAAACACGGCGTCCCCGAAAGCAGAATCGTTTTTCTGGCTTTGGTCGCCGCGCCCGAAGGCGTGCGCGTTTTCACGCAAAAATACCCGACCGTTCCCGTGTACGTCGCTTCGCTGGACGAAAAACTGAACGACCACGGCTATATTCTGCCGGGGCTGGGTGACGCGGGTGACCGCCTGTTCGGGACGAAAACCAGATAAGATAACAATCCACTTTAAAGCGGAGGCGTGAATCGTGAAAAAGCTGATAGTCATTCTTGTCGTTTTCACGGCTTTGGCGGGAACGGGGATTTACTTCGTTCTGCCGACGAATATCGACTGGGATCGGCACATGCGCGAATCCGCCGCCGCTTTTCAACGCCGGACGGGCGTGTCGCTGGTTGTTTCGGGAAAACCCGCTTTTTCGATGAAGCCGTCGCCCGTGTTGCGGTTGGGAAAAATCCGTTTGGGCAATGTCGCCGATTCGACCTATCCGCAGATGATGACCGCCGACGGCGCGGAGGTGTTGTTTGACGCGGCTTCTTTGTTTCGCCGCCAAATCAAGATAAAAAAAGTGACCCTGCGCCGTCCGCAGTTTTATTTTGAAACCCTGCCCAACGGCAAATGGAACTGGCAGACGGCTTTTTTCGATCGCGCGGGAACGGATTCCGCGATCGGGTTCGCGTCGCTTTTAATGACGGACGGCGGGGCGGAGGTCAAATCCGACAAATATTCGCCCGTTGAAAAATGGGACAAGCTGAACGCCGAAATGTTCGCAGATTCCCTGCACGGTCCGTTCTTTTTGGAAGGAAACGTCGGCGCGGCGGCGTCCACGTTCGGATTTTCGCTGAAGGTCGAAAAGTTCGCGGCGGGACAGTCGCCTGATTTTTCCCTGCGTCTGATCAACGCCCCCGCCGAAGCGTCCTTTGTTTTAAACGGGACTTACGGTTTGGCGGCTGCGGACGGCGAAACGCTGTCGGGGACGCTGACTTACGACGTGCGCAAGCCCGATCGTTTTTTTGCTTTGCTGTATCCGAATGAAAACTTGCCCGCGCCGCTGTTCCAGCCGATCGTCGGCAATCTGAAGCTGAAAAAAAACGCGCAAACCAGAACGCTGTCGCTGTCCGACATCTTGTTTAAATACGGCAATTCCTCCGCGTCCGGAAAAATGTCCGTCCGAACCCTGACGGCGCAAGAGGCGTCTGAACGTCAGGCGGAAGAGGAAAGCTTCGCCCCCGTCGACGACGAAGACGAGGAAATCGTTTTGCGCGATCCGGACGATCCGACAAAAAAATACACGTTGGACGGCGCGCCCGTTTCCGAAATGAATCTGGCGGAACATTTGTTGCCCAAAGTGTATGACGGCAGCTTTGTTTTTTCTAAATTCGAAGCCGATCCCTTTGTCGATCATTTGAACGCCGTTTTGGATTTTGCCGTCAAAAACCGACTGACGGACACAAACAGCTCGTTTTCCGCCGACGTCGTGTTCGACACGGTCGATTTCAGGCGCGACGCCGTTCATCAGTTGAAAACAAAAATTTCCCTGACAAAAAAAGGCATGCTGTTTTCGGAATTGTCGGGGACTTTTCCCGGAAACGCCTATTTCCACGGCGATGCGGAATTGAAGCTGGATAAAACGCCGATGCTGACGGGAAAAATGGCGGCGGAAATCGACAGCGCAAACGTGTTTTTCGGCTGGGCGGGCGTGCCGTTGCCCGATGAAATACCGCAGGGATTGTTGCGCGGTTTCAAAGCGTCAGGTGATTTCACTCTGGCGCGCAACGGCGTTTTGTTTAAAAACGTCAAAGGCGAGCTGGATCAAAACGCCTTTTCGGGCAATCTGGCTGTGCGGTCGGGCAAGCGTCCCGCCGTTAATCTGGCGGGCAACATCGCGGATTTGAACGTTGCGCGCTACTTTCCCGCTCAAAGCAAGGCGTTCGCCGATAAACGCGGAACATTTTCCGGTCTGTCGGCGCGGGATCAGGTGAAAAGCGTTTTTGACGGATTGGCTTTTTTAAACGGGTTTGATTTGAATTTGCGTTTGACGTCGCCCGAATTTTCGTGGGGCGATTTGAACGGGACGAATTTGAACGCCGATTTTTCGCTGGCGCGCGGCGTTTTGACAATCAAAAATCTTTCCGCCGACAATTTGCTGGCGTCGAAAATCGAACTGTCCGGAACGGCGGAGGGATTCGGCGGCGATCCGAGAGCCGAGGCGTTGAAAGTTTACGTCGAAGCAAAGCAGCTGTCGTCGTTGACGCAGATGCTCGGCGTGACGTTGCCGCGCGGTTTGTCGCCGCAGGACGGCGCGGTGTTTTCGGTGAAAGTTGACGGATCCATGCAGGCGGCGAAGTTTGAATCCTTGTTCCTGTATGATCAAAACATGCTGTCTTTGAACGGAACCGTGAACGCGATTGCGCCGGATCAGTACGATTGGAACGCAAAAATCAACACGATAAACCGGAATTTCAGGACTTTTGTCGGTTTTTTCACCGACAGTTACCGTCCCGCCAAATCGAACCCGGGGCTTTTTCAGCTGTCAGCCGATTTGCAGAAAACGAAAAACGCGTTTCGTATGACCGGCGCTGAAATCGGAATCGGTCGAAACAGTTTGAAAGGCGATGTTAAAATTGAAACGGGCGCCGACGGAAAGAAAAAGTTTTCTGCCGATTTGACGGCGGAAAATTTGGAATTGTCGGGTGTTCTGCCGCGTATGAATTTTATGGATAAAGTGCGTTCCGACAGCGATCCGATACCCGACGTTCTGACTCAAAACGGCTTTTTGTCCCGTTTCGCGGAAAATTTATCCTTTTCGCAAAAGCCGTTTGATCTGTCTTTTCTGGGAAATTACGATGCGGCGGTTTCGATCAAGGCGAACAGGCTGGTTCTGGCGCCGCTGGAACTGACCGGCGTTGACGGCGTCGTGACGCTGAACGCCGGCAAAATCGGTTTGGATTTGCGCCGTTCCTTGTGGAACGGGGCGAATTTCGGCGGCATGTTCTCGTTCGTTCGGGAACAGGACGGAAAAGTCGCGGCTTCCGTCGCGGCGCGCCTGTCGAACGCGACCGCGCCCGTCAAGATTTTCGGGGCGAACAAAATCGATCTGGCGAATTTGGAGGGGCTGACGGTCAATGTCAAAGCCAACGCGTCCGGAAAATCCGCGGACGAGTGGGCGGAAACGCTGTCGGGCAAGGGGAGCGTCCTGTTCAGCGGCGCCGACGTGATCGGCGTGAATGTCGGTCGATTGCAGGCGCAGCTGCAAGGGCAGCAGAAATCCAAAGAGGATTTGGACAGGGTTTTTCTGTCGGGAAAAACGGATATTACGCGCTTTAAGGCGGATCTGACCGTTAACGGCGGCGTTCTGACATTGCGTCCGGCGTCTTTCGTTTATGGCGGTGAAACGCTGAACGCCAACATGCTGACATTCAACTATCGTACCGGATCCTTTTCTGCAAACGCGCAGTTTCCGTCGGGAATCAGCGGCGTCGACAACGTTGTCGTCAGTATAGAAAAGAAAACGGACGCTCCCGTCGTCGTGACGACCAATTCGCAATACGCGATCAAATCCGCAAGTGAAGTCGCCGCCGCCGCCAGAAAAAAAATAGCGGAACAGCAGCGTAAACGCGACGAGGAAAAAGCGCGCGAACAAGAGGAAGCCGACAAGAAACAGCGTCGAAAAACCGATGATTTGGAACAAAAAGCGTCTTTGGCGCAGGCGGAAGCGTCCCGCATGGCGGACGAATTGCGCGCTTTGTCAAAGGACGTTTATCAGGTCGGACGGTATTTGCAGACCGTTGAACAGGTTGACGGCGCCTTGTCGAAAATCCTGTCCGATATCGCCGACCGTAAATCGGCGAAAAACGGCGCGTTGTCCGATACCGAAATTCAAGCTTTTGAAAACAGGCTGAAAAAAGAATACGAGGATAAGGCGCAAAGTGTCGCCGAAGCCTATGAAACGGCGATGTCCGTCGGAATGCGGGGAGCCGTTTTCAACGCGATGAACGACGCAAACAAAATTTTGCTGGAAGAGGTCAAAGCGCAGAATCTGCACAAGGATTTAACGGATATTGCCGGACATGTTCAAGATATTCGCGCAAAGATGGACGAACTGAAGGCTTTGAATCAACAGGCTGAAAAAGCCGACGCCACCGACAGGACGGGCATGACCGTTTTGCGCGGGCAGGCTGAAAGCGTGCTGGAAGCCGTCAAAGCGGTCCATGAAAAGACGCAGAGGCTGATCGCCGATAAAAACGCCCGTCTGAAAGCGGAGGAAGAAGCGAAAATCGCCGCGGAAAAAAGACGGCTGTTTGAAGAAGCCAAAGCCAAAGCCGCCGCCGAAGCCGCCGCGGTCGCCGAAAAAATCAGAAAAGAGGCGGAAGAACGTGAACGGCAAAGAACGATCGTTCGTACCGACGGTGCGTCCAGAACGGGCGGAACCGTTAAAAAAACAGAGGAAAAAGCCGCGGTGTTGCAAAGTCTGACGCCGCAGGAAGACGGGCAAGCGTCCGATGACGCGGATAAAAAGGACGACGGACAGAAAAACGGCGGCGCGGTGATTATCCGCAGACGCTGAATGAAAGGGAATATGTGACGATGATAAAAAAACAATATGTTTGTATCGCCGCCGCCGGCTTGTTGATCGCGGGGTGCGCTTCGGTCAAGGGGGAATCTGAAAATATTGAAAAAGCGGTCGCGCCCGTCGTCGCCGCCGTTCAAGCGCCGGTCGTTGTTCCGCCGACCGCGGCGACACCCGTTCCGGCTCCCGCCGTTTCCGGTGAAATCACTTCCGCGGATTTTAAACGCGCGATCCAAACCGCCGTGAAAAATATGGTGCGTTCCAAAATGCTGGATAATCCGACGGGCGGAAAATATGTCGTGATTGTGTCGCATGTCGCCGATATGACGAAAAAAAAGTTCGATACGGCGGATATCAAACAAAAATTATCGGAAACGCTCGCCGCCAGCCGCAAGGTGCGCGTCGTCACGGCGGGGAACAGGAAAAATACCCCGCAGATTATCGTCGCGGGCAGGATTACGCATCGCACCGCCTATGTTCGCGGCGGGCGGAAACGTCAGGAATACTATTTGCATCTGGTGCTGACTGACGCTAAGAGCGGCATGTCGCTGGGTGAAAATGTCACGCCGGTTGTCAAAAAACAAAAATAACGGTGCCGATCAAAGGTAGTATTGCCAGGAAAGAGAGCTTTCCTTGCCATTTTGGTCGCATGCCGAAAACGCGTCGTTTTGCGTCGGCAACAGCGTCCCCTGATTGGCGGCGGCGGTTCCGTCCTCGTTGCGGGTCAAATCCTTTGCCCATTTATAGGTCGTCGTTTTTTTTGTGCCCGATACCGATATCTGGCGCAATCCCGATGACGGATCGTCGCCCCAGTCGCCCGTCAGCAGATCCATGCATGAATCCGCGGGAATGTTTGTATAGGTGAAAGTAAAGTACGGATTGTCCGAATGCGATTGTATCGTCAGCGTCATTTCGGAACCGAATACGCTGTAAGCCTTGTTGTCCGTCACGTCGTCCCTGTTGAACACGCCCAGAGCCGCCAGCTGATTGGCTGTAACGGAGGACGGGATATAGGACGAAAACTGCGCGCGCATGTTTTTGACGATTTCCGTCACCTGATTGTGGGCGCGGGTCAGCGTCATTTTTTGGTACATGTGGGAAATGCCGCCCATCAATCCGACGACGATCGATCCGACGACGGCCATGACACCCATGACCTCTAACAAGGTCGCCCCTTTTTCGTTTTCATTCAAGAGCATGGCAAAGTCCCCTTATACGACGATATTCAAATATGTTCCGCGCGGCGCGTCGAAAAAATACCGTTTTCCGTCAATGTCGACAAAATCGGATCCGCGCGTCATCGGCATTTCGCGGCGAAAAGCGGACGGGGCGATGTTTCCGTCCGCAACGGTTTCATTCGCCGGACGGCGTTTCGACATGACGGAAAAACCGTTTGCGGCTTGACCTGATGTCAGCGGAAGTGGGGTTACTGCTTTCATTTCGGGTGCCTCCCGCGGGGATTGGTAAAGATTGCTTAACGTTATTAGTATAAAAAAAAACGACGGATAAGTCGACAGGATAAACGCCTTTTTTCGGGCGTTTTCAAAAAAAGAAAGGTTTGCGCCGTGTCCGACATGGATTTTTTGTTTGAAAAAGCCGCCGTGACCCGATTTAGTCACGATATTGCGGGAGCGGTCGGTTCCGTGGCGAACGGCATCGCTTTGCTGGCGGAAGACGGCGGAGCGGACGCCGATTTGCTGAAATTGGCGGAAGATAACGCGAATATCCTGATGGGGCGATTGCGATTTTTCCGCGCGGCTTACGGCAACGACGGACCGTTGGCGTCCACGGAAACGGCGGAACGCTATGTCGACGATTATCTGGCGACGTTGGGAAACCGCGGTATCGTCTATGCTTGCAAACACGACGCCGACGACGGATTGCCGCTGTTTTCTTTCCGCTTGATTTTACTGGCTGTGCAAATCGCGACGGACGCGATGCCCCGCGGTGCCGAAATCACCGTGTCCGCGCGCGCCGGAACGGGAATGATCCGCGTCGGCGCTGTCGGAAAAGCCGTTAAAGTCGATGCGGACGTCGTCGACGTGCTGAACGGAAAAACGCCGGCGGCCGTTTCGCACAAAGCCGTTCCCGCCGTTTTGCTGAAAAAAATTCTGGACGATCGGGGCGGACGGGCGGAAATCGAATCCGGTGTTGATTCGTTTGCTCTGGTGCTGACGATAAAACGCTGAGGAATGCGGATATGGCGGATTTTACGGCTGATTTTTTGAACGAAGCGCGGGAACGGTTGACGGAAGCCGAACGGCAGTTGTCTTTGTTGAAAAAAAATCCGGCGGATCAAGAGGTCTGGATCGTGCTGGACGATTTTTTCAGATTCGTCAAATCCGCGGCGCCGTTCGCCGGATTCGCGCGAACGTACAGACTGGCAAAGGCGGCGGGCGCGGAAACGGAAGTCTTTCTGGCGCAAAAAGCGTCTTTGTCGATGTTGCCCGCGATTTTGCTGAAATTTCAGCGAATTAAAAAAATCGTACAGTCCGCCGAACTGTTGAAACGCGAACCGCGCGAATCGGACGAAGACTTGCTGCCCGCCGAAAGAACGGCTGACGATTCCGAAAATGCGCCGTCCGAACCGGAAAAGAAAAACATTTCGGAACAAGACGATTTGGCGGCGCAAGAAACGGCGCTGGACGAACGCGAAGAACAGCTGGTCGTTTGGGCGCAAACACTGGCGGAACGTGAAAACGCTTTAAATCAAAGGGAAAATATTCTGTTCGGCGAAGAACGCCGACAGCTGACGGCGCAGGAAAAAATCGGCGCGGTCATGACGCGGCTGAACGATCAGGAAAAGATTCAGGCGGATTTGGAAGAACACCTGGCGCAAACGCGTTTGGCGTTGCAGGATTGTCAGGATAAACTGGGCGAACGGGAAAAACAGCGGCAAGATACCGTTCTGCTGTTGGATACGAAAAATCGGGCGCTGGAGGAAATGGGGGCGAAAATTTCGGACTTGACCCGAAAACTGCAAGAAAAAAACAACCTGAGCGAACAGCGCGAAGAACAGCTGAAAAACGAATTGCGCCGGAATCACAGCGAAGCCGAAGAACTGAAATTAAATCTGGAAACGCTGGAAGAATTTAAAAACGCGGTCGGCAACGATTACCAAAAGGCGGCGGAACAAGTGAAAACGCTGGAGCGGGAATGCCGCGACGCCGCCGAACGTCTGGCGCGGGAAGCGGAAAACACGGATCGAATCCGCAGGGAAAAAATGGATTTGGAACAGCAGCACGTCGAGTTTAATTCGCGGCTGGTCGCTTTGCAGGAAGAACTGAACGCGGAACGCGAAAAACTTAAACGCGTTCAAAAAACAACCGATCGCCTGAAAAAACGCGACGGTTGCGTCCGCGCGGAATTGAAAGCCGCGGGGTGGCCGTTCGGTACCGAAAAACAGCAGAAAGAATTGGCGGCTTTGGCGCGCGCGGGCGGCGGAGCCGGCATGGGGGCTTTGCGCGATTTGGTCGCCGGTGTTCGCATTCGGACGTTTGGCGTTGTTGCCGCGTTTTTGGATAAACAGCTGGAAGCCGCCGGTAAAAAATACAATCGCGCCTATGATGCGAAAATCGATTGCGCGCCGGTTTGCGGCGTTGACAAGGATTTTCTGACGGCGGCGGAACAGTTGCTGGCGGAATTGATCGATAACGCCTTCAAATACGCCGTTCCGCCCGAAGGCGAACCGTTGACGATCTCTTTTTCCGCCGTTGAGGAAGGGGCTTTTGTTCATGTGACGTTTTCGGACAACGGCACCGTTTTTAACGGCGGGGTAACGACCGGTGCCGTAAAGGCGGAAGAAGCGGAAGAAACCGCGGCGGCGTTTCTGTTTGATCCGGCGGTTGAACCGAACGGGCGTCAAAGCGGAACATGGCGCGCGTCGCGTTCCGCTTTGCGCGCGGGAACGCGTGTGGAAGCCGTCGTCGATCACGGGTTGCGCGTTCGTCTGTCTGTTCCCAAACGTTTTATTTTCGACCGCGTTCTGTTGTTCGCGCAGGGCGAAAACGTGTGCGCCCTGCCGTTGAACGCCGTGGGGGAAACTGTTTTTTTGCAGGAAAGCGAATCCGATCTGAAACGTAACGCCGAAACGGGCGAACTGACTTTTTATTGGAAAGGGCTGTCTTTGCCCGTGCCGGATTTCGGCGCGCAAAGTGCGGAGGATATCGCTTACGGCATTGTCGTCCGCGTCGGGGTGTTCGCTTTTTTGATTCCCGTCCGTCAGATTTTCGACACCGAACTGTTGTTGCATCTGTCCGAAAAGGCGTCTGAAAAATCGCCGTATCTGTTTCCGGCGACCGTCATGGAAAGCGGCAGGGACGTTTTGTGGGTCGATTTGGCGGCGTTGACCGCGGAAATAAAACCCGCCCTGCCTCGCAAAATCGTCGCTTTACCCGAAGACGCGGCGGAAACGTCGCGCTCGGCGTCCTATCTGGTGTACAAATCCGAACCCGCCGTGTTCGGCGCGGTTCCCGTCGATTCCGTTTTGCGGGTGGAAGATTTCTCCTTTCCGGTTCAGCGTCTTGTCAATAAAAAGTATTTCGAAACGCAGGGAACGCGTCTGCCTTTACGGGATTCCTGCCCGCGGGGCGGCTATCCTTACGCCGCCGCCGTTTTGATTTTTGACAATCTGGCGTTGGCGATCAACGAAGTCGTCGATATCGTCGACATTCCGAATATAGATAAAGACAAAAACGGCGTTGATTGCATCATTTACCGCGGACGCAAAGTCTCCGTCACCGATATTTCGCAGTATCAAAAATGACGCACGACACCCAGGCGGTATTCGTGAACGTCCGAATAATGCGGGCTGTCTTCAAATAAAAACGACGCTTCCAATCCCCAATCGCGGGTCAAAGAAATGCCCGCCGCAGCCTGATACCGCCACAAATCGGCGGCTCTGTTCGAATAATAGATCCTTTCGGCGTCGCCCGTCAGTCGAATTTTTCCGAAATCCGCCGCGAAACCCGCTTGAACGCCGACGCCCGCCAGCGAATTGTGTTCCAGATATCCGCCCGCTTTGCCGTGCAGATTTGTCATCGCGAACACGACGACGCCGTCCGACGCGCCAAACGTCCAGCCGCCGCCAGCCTGCGCGTAAAAAACGGTGCCGTCCTTTGTTTTGTCGGGAGAACGGTAGTTTTCGGCGCCGATGTTTATTTTGAACGAAAACGGTTTGAACAGCGCATCGCGCCGCGCCAGCGACGTGATGTCGACAAAGGCGAATTTTTGCAGCTTTAAATCGTTGCCTTGCTCATAGTGCCGCAACGTTCCGCCCAGATAGGTGATTTCGCCGAACGGAATGAACCCCGTCGTTTCGTCCAGCAGCGTGTGATAGGCGGGGCGGATCGTCGCGTCGACGAAATCCTTGCCGCCGCGCCGTCCCGCGTACACGCCCGCCGTTCCCGACAAATGACCTTCGTCGGGGCGTTTTCGGGGGACGATCGGGGCGGGAATGTCGGCTTTGTTTTTAAAGGAACTGATCGGCGTCAGCAAACGAATGGCGTCGCGTCTCATCTCGTCCAGTCCGACATCGCCCTTGACGAAAGAATATTGCAGATAGTCGTATGCCGTCGACAGGACGTTCGCTTTTTGCGTCTGCGTCAAGCCGGAAGACACGACGCCGTCAACGTCGCGCGGGGCTTTCAGCAGTTTTCCCAGTTGCTTTTTTTCGACGTCGGACAGGTGGGTGTAGGCGTTGCGCAGACGGGTTTGTCTGGACGGGCGCCAAACGGCTTCTTTCAGTATGTTTTTTCGTTTTAAAACACTGCGTACCGTATCGACGGGAATGGTGTAGTTTGAAAACAAAGGGCGGTAAAACGGTTCGGTCAAATCGCTGTCGGGCAGGGCGGCGTTCAACGTTTCCAACAACATGTAGGAACAGTTTTCGGAAAAGAAGTAATAACGCGCCGAATTGTGTCCCAATTCCCAAATGTGCGCGATCAGCGTGTCCAGCTGTTTTTGGGACAGGTTCAGGCGGTATTCCCAGATATCCCGATTTTCCATGTTATTATACAGATTTACGGTGTCGTAATAGGGATAAACCGAAAAAATGCCGCTGTATCCGCCGAAAACCCCCTTGACGATAAAAGCCGGTCCGCCGTCCGATCCCGTAATCGCGCCGTAGTTCAGCGCATGCGACAACAGGGGCGTGTCCCCCGCCGAATCAAAGCGCAGCAGGGTGTGTCCGAAAAACGACGCGGGATTGCCCATATAGGCGTCGGTGAAGATGATCGCGGCGTTTTTTGCGTCCACGGCTTTTTTAAACGCCTTGTAATCCGCGCAGTCGACGACGGGCATCAGTCCGGCGTCAAACCCCAGCCGTTCGTTCAGCCATGCGTATCTGGCGGGAAACAGACATTGCGGGTGATTGTACGCGGCGGGTTTTCCTTCAATCTTTTTGACGTTTTGAACAGGGGTGAAAAATCCGCGCAAATCGGCGTTTAATTCCGCCCGCAAATCCGTCTTGCCCTTTTCAGCCAAAAAGAAATCGTCAGAATCGATAGTGCTTTCGCGCGCCCCGAACCGGTCGTGAAAGTGCATGAACGCCCGCCATTGCGGATCGGCTGACAAATTCAGTTTTTCCGCGCGGCTTTGCAGGGCGGTCAAATAATCCTGTCTGTCTTCGGGCAAAGAAAAAGGCTCCGCCGCAACGGAAATTCCGCCGCAGCAGAGCCAAAAAACAGCCGAAACAAAGGAAACGCGCATTTTTTAACGATCCCTTTGTTTGACGCGGATTAGGCCAGCAGTTCCGAAACTTTCAGCGTGACCGTGACGGCGGAAACATCATGGCTGTCAAAGATGAACGCGAAGTTTTCTTTGATGATGTCGCCGGCTTTGTCGGCGGCGGTGCCCGTCAGCGCGGCAATCGTTTCGATGGTTTCACCGCGACCGCGGGCGGCGTCAATCGCGAACTGTTCCATGTTGTTTTCCAAAAACGCGAACATTCTGCCCGTGCCGCCGGAAATCGTGCCGTTCTGCGAGCAGCCCGACGTTCCCGTCGAAATGCCGAACGTCTGCGTTCCGAACGAACCGTTTGTCGTGACCGCCAGAATCTGCGGCACCAAACCGCGTTGTCCGCGGAAAATCATGGATCCCAGACCGCACCCCGTGCTGTCGACGGCAAAGGCGGAAGAGGCGGAAAACGCCGCGACGAAAGCGGCG
>OQVL01002268.1_pt1 | contig 11734 bp, 7 predicted proteins | sample 1691501 | NCBI WGS metagenome assembly OQVL01 (sample SAMN03418253, study PRJEB22391) | human gut metagenome | biome: human-gut; feature: organic feature; material: feces | host: Homo sapiens | place: Tanzania | collected 2013-01
TCGTATGTGATTGAACCGTCCGAAGCATAGGGCATTTCGGCAAGCAAATAGTATCTTACAGCGTCAACGCCGAACAGGTCAACAAGATCATCGGCATAGATAACATTGCCTCTTGATTTTGACATTTTGTCGGTGCCGAAAAGGAGCCACGGGTGACCGAATACCTGCTTTGGGAGCGGCTCTCCGAGAGCCATAAGCATAATCGGCCAATAAATTGTATGGAAACGGACAATGTCCTTGCCGATGATATGAACGTCGGCAGGCCAGTATTTTTTGTACTGCTCACTTGAACCGTCGGGATCGTAGCCGATACCCGTAATATAGTTTGCGAGGGCGTCAAGCCAAACATAGACAACGTGCTTCGGATCAAAGTCGACGGGGATACCCCACTTAAATGATGTTCTGGAAACACAGAGATCCTGAAGACCCGGCTTGATAAAGTTATTGAGCATCTCTTTTTTTCTGCTCTCGGGATAAATGAAATTTTCGTTGCTTTCGATGTATTCCTCAAGCTGTTTCTGATATTTTGACAGCTTCAGGAAGTAAGCCTCCTCACGGGCGGGCTTAACCTCACGGCCGCAGTCGGGACACTTGCCGTCGATGAGCTGCGATTCCGTCCAGAACGACTCGCAGGGAGTGCAGTACATTCCCTCGTAGTGTCCCTTGTAGATATCGCCCTGATCATAGAGCTTCTTAAAGATTTTCTGAATTACCTTTTCGTGATCGGGGTCGGTTGTTCTGATAAATTTATCATAGGTCGTGTTGAGAAGATCGCAGATTTTTCTGATTTCACCTGCAACTCTGTCAACGTGCTGCTTGGGTGTGATACCCTCGGCGGCGGCAATTTCTTCAATCTTCTGACCGTGCTCATCCGTGCCGGTCTGGAAGAAAACGTCGTAGCCCTGCAATCTCTTGTATCTTGCGATTGCGTCGGTCATTACGATCTCATAGCTGTTGCCTATATGCGGCTTACGCGAAGTGTAAGCGATGGCGGTCGTAATGTAAAATTTTCCTTTGCTCATTACATATCCTCCTCTGTTTATTATTGTCATGTTAAGTGAAAAAATAGGTAAAAAAATACGCCCCAAAGATAACTTTGAGACGAGAATTAACCCGCGGTACCACTCAATTTGTAATCCCTTTCGGAATACCACTCAATGCTTTAACGCAGCCATACGGAAAGCCCTACTGTCGGTTCAGGCTTTCGGCTCAAAAGCCATAGATCGTTGAAGCTCAACTGCCGACTCGCACCAACCGCCGACTCTCTGAAAAGCATTGCTCCGATCCTCTTTATCACAGCCGTTGCAGAAATAATAACACCTTATGAAAAAAAAGTCAAGGCTTGATGAATTGCCGATGCTCCTTTCCCGAGGAGTCCACGGTCATGTACGGCGGTCAAAACGAAAAGGACGACCGACGGCCGCCCTTACAAGATACAATAATTCCCTGCGCAACAAAAATGCTTATGCTGCTTTTTCTTTTTCAAAATTTCCGCCACAAACAATCAGATAAGTTTCGATTCAACCTCATCGGGATTGTTTTTCTGCTTCAGTCTTGTTTTTATGCACGGAACAAGCGTTCCGATTACCGTGCAGGCAAGCCACTCGATGTATGCGTTATAGGTTATCAGCGTTCTGATAATCTGAGTCAGATTCGATCCGAGATTTTGTATGTAGTCACTGCTGTAAAATGCCAGAAGAAGAGCCGCAACAAAAAATACCGTGTTTAGAAATCCGCCGCCGAACGATGAAACAATGTTTGAAAAAAGCGGCGAACAGTTTCGGCTGAACCACTTGTGCGTCAGTCCGCAGCAAAGTCCCATAAGTGCTCTCGGTACTATACACACGAGGAGCGAAAGAAAAGGGCTGATATGAATGAACGTCTGACCGAACGTGTAGCTCGGGTCAAAGCAGTGTATAAAGCTCGAAATTCCGAATACTGTTCCAAGGTAAAGTCCGCACAGCGGTCCGTACTGTACCGCTCCGATTACCACGAGCAGCGGCAGAAATGTTATTGATGCGTGCGGCATTTTCAGATATCCGAGCGGCGTGAGACTCATAACTACTATCAGTACAGTCAGTACCGCTATGGCAATAGATTTTTCCTTTCCCTCGCCGGTAAGTTTGCTTTTCATTTTTAATTACCCTTCCGTTTGTAAATATTTTTCAAACCCTCAAGAATAAGATTCTCGTCAAATACCGTCTTTCTCTCACAGTGTTTAACGATTTCTTCCGCAAGTCCTCCCGTGGCAACGGTTGTCGGGACATCCTTCCCAAAGTCCCTTTCCATCCGTGCCGTGAGTCCGTCAAGCATTGCCGCAGTGCCGAAAACCGTTCCCGATTTCATACAGTCAACCGTGTTTGTTCCGATTGACGTGGACGGGGCTTTCAGACTGACGGCGGGAAGCTGAGAGGTCTTTTTTGCAAGAGCCTCAAGCGAAATTCCCACACCTGCCGAAATGGTACAGCCGAGGAATGTTCCGTCCTCGTCGATCAGAATGATCTTTGTCGCCGTGCCGAGATCGACTATGAAGCAGGGCAGGGGGTATTTCTCAATCGCCGCAACCGAGGCAACAGCCAGATCCGCACCGAGAAAGCCCTCGGTGTTTGTGACGATTTTAAGCCCCGTTCCGATGTCCGAGGTGAGAATATACGGCTTTACTCCCGTGACGGTTTCAACTGCATTCCCGACTGCATTGACAACCTCGGGAACGACGCTGCTTATTATTGCGCCCGAGAAGCCTTGACAGCTTGCGTTATGGAGCTTGAAGATGTTTAAAAGTTCAACGGAATACTGATCGCTTGTCCTCTTTCTGTCGGTTGCAAGACGTGAGGTGAAAAGTAGGTCGTCTCCCTCATAAATTCCCATTGTTATATTGGTATTTCCTATGTCAATTGTTAAAAGCATATTATTCACCGTATAAAATTATATTGGCTTTTAATTCAAAAGTCAACTTTAATAACATAACAGCAATAAAAAACTGCGTTTTTGGGGCAAATTCCCAGTTTGGAACTGCATATTTTTGTATATTTGCTGAAAAATTCTTTATATGTTGAAAAAAATGTTAAAATATGTTAGCATGAACTAATATACGGAGGCTTATTATGAGGATTTTACAAAAAGGGTTTAATTATTCACAGGACGGTCCCGGGAATCGCCTTGTATATCATTTACAGGGATGCAATTTCAGGTGTAAATGGTGCTCGAATCCCGAGAGTATGCCGCTTGATTCCGATAAAGCGGAGGACGTTCCGAACGACGCGGTTGTCGATGAAATTGAACGCAGCCGAATGATGTTCTTTGACGGCGGCGGGGTCACATTCACCGGAGGGGAACCGACTCTGCAACCCGATGATCTTATATATGTATTGAAAAAGGCGCAGACGCTCGGAGTAAATACGGCTATCGAAAACAACGGTTCAAGCCCGAGACTTTGCGAAATTTCCGACTACGTTGATTATATGATAGTCGATATAAAGCATCCCGACGACGATATACATAAAAGGTATGTAGGACACAGCAATAAGATGACGATTGAAAACCTGATAAAGCTCTCCGGCATGAGAAGTCAGCTTCATATAAGAATCCCGCTGATAAATCACGTCAACACAGATCCAGAGCCATTTGCCGGGCTGTTCGGAAAGATGAATATGGCAAACGCCGTTGTTGAGATACTCGCATACCACGAATACGGAAAATGCAAATGGACAGAGAAGTATCAAATTACGGACGGATTTGTGACCGATGAACAAATAAAAATATTCAAAAACCGCCTCGAAAAGGACGGCATACATTTTATAGAAACCTGAACGGAGGTAGCGGTATGATATTTGACATCTATACGCCTGAAAAAGTGACCGAAAAGGCAAAGGTGCTCTTCAAACACGAGAGAGCCAAGGACAGACTTGACGGATGGTTCATCGCCAAGGAAAAGGAGCTTGAGATCTACGACTCGCTTGCCGAATACGATGAGGAGGTCAAAAAGGCTCTCATAATTAAGGAAATCGTAAAGGATATCCCAATTGACCTTGACGAAAATCAGATCTTTGCAGGCACTCAGGATGATTCCTTTGCACGAAGCTATGCGCTTATCAATCCGTCGTTCAGGGTTGAGGAGTTTGCAGGCTACTGCGACCCTGCCGCTGTTTTCGGCGATATCGTGCCGAACGAGGAATTTACCGAGGAGAGAATCAAGAAAGCCAAGGACGAATTTCTCAAGACAGAATACGCAAAGAAGCTCAAAAAGGTATATTCCGAAAGCGAAAGCTACACGAAGGAAGTTATATATTTTTTTGAACAGGTTACGGGACATCTTATTCCCGACTTCCGTTTTGCTTTGAAGCACGGACTTAAAGCTCTCATCAACGAGATGAATAATAAGGAGGGCAACGGCTACAAGGCGTTTGTTATCGCCCTTGAGGCGGCGTGCGACCTTGCCGCAAGATATGAAAAGTTAGCAAGGGAAAAAGCAGAAGCTCTGCCGGAGCCGCAGAAATCACAGTTCACTCTTATGGCTGATACGCTCAAAAAAGTCCCATTCAACGGAGCGGAAAATCTCTATGAAGCAATTCAGTCGTTTATCATATTATGGCAGATGATGTGTCTTGAGCAGGCTCCGAACCCGTTCGCATTCTCCGTCGGAAATGCCGACAGAATTTTTGAGCCGTACAGAAACGGACTCGACCGTGACGAAACTGCGGCCTTATTCAAGCATTTCCTTGTTTTCTTCAATGTTGCGGACAGAAGCTGGGCAATCTCACAGAACATCATCGTCAGCGGACGCAGCGTCTGCGGCGAGGATCTGACAAACCCGACTACATATGCGCTGCTTGACGCTTACTACGATATGAACCTGCCGCAGCCGATACTCTCGGTTAAGCTCCATAAGAACACTCCCGAAAAGCTCTACCGTGAGCTTGGCAGATTTTTCTTCTCCCCCGGCGTTCTCACTCCGTCGATGTTCAACGACGATGCACTCTTTGAAACGCTCGGCTCACACGGCGTTGACAAGGATGATCTCCCCGATATCGCAATCGCAGGCTGTCAGGAGCCGCTGATTATGGGCGAGGACAACGCCAACACGACCAACAGCTGGTTCAATCTGCCGAAGATTCTTGAAATGACCCTTACGGGAGGCTATTCGCTCGTCACGGGTGAAAAGCTCTGCAACGTGGAGAAAGCTCCGCTTGAAAATATCCGTGAGGAATTCTATAAAAACGTAAAATTTTTTGCGCACGAAATGGCTAAATCCGCCAACGGCGCATCGGAGGCTATTTCAACTCAGCGTGTTCCGTTTCTCTCCTGCTTTATGGGCGGTCAGCGCAACGGAATCGATGCAAGAGACATTCACAAGCAGGGCACGAAGTATAACGGAAGCGGCTGTCTTATCCACGGCACAACCGTTGTTGCCGACTGCTTCGCAGCAATCGACAAGCTGCTTAAAGAAAGACCGCAGGACGCAGATAAGCTCATTCCGGCACTCAAAGCCGATTTTGTGGGCTACGAGGATTTGCGTGACTTTCTGCTCGGTGCAGATAAATACGGAAACAACATTGAAAAGGTTGACAACGAGGCAGGCGAGATCGCATCAAGGGTTGCCGATGTGGTTGCGAACGAGAAAAACTATCTCGGCAATCCGTTCAGACCCGATTTCAGCACCCCGTCGACCCATCTTCTCTACGGCTACTGGGTCGGCGCAACACCCGACGGCAGAAAAAGCCGTGATATGCTCAACTACGGCGTTGATCCGCTCTACGGCAGTGCCGAAAACGGACTGGGCTTCCGTGTGCTTTCAAATATGAAGATGCCGTTTGACAAGTTCAACGGCGGCTATGCCTCCCACCTCGGCGTTGACCCGAAGTATTTCAAGGCGGAAACATATGAGGACAAGGGCGTTGAATTCAGGGATAAAATCGTAAATCCGCTGTTTTTCAATCCGCTTAAAGAGGGCGTTTCTCCGTTCTACCTCTATGTTAATGTAACAACAGCCGAAATTCTCAGAAAGGTTCTTGCCGAGCCCGAGAAATACGCACCGAGCGGAGTGTATATTATGAGAATCCACGGAACATTCGTAAACTTCCTCGACCTCTCCCCCGCTATCCAGCAGGATATCATTCGCCGTCTCGATCCCAAATCGGCGAATTTGGAGTGAGAGAAGAGTCTTTTGAGACATAATTAAGCTCCCCTTGCTTCAAGGGGAGGCTGATCAAAAGAAAGCCGTACAAAGGAGCACCCAAATGAACTCACTCGGAATTGATATAGGAACAACGGGAATATGCGGAATTATCGTTGACTGTGAAAGCGGCGAAATTCTCGATTCCGTAAATATGAACAATGATTCGTTCATAAAGACCGACAAGGAATATGAGCGAATTCAATCGCCCGAGCGGATAACGGAAATTGTTGAAATTATTGTCAAAAAGCTCTGCAATGCCGAAACAAAAGCAATCGGCATTTCCAATCAGATGCACGGTATTCTCTACGCCGACGAGAGCGGCAGGGCGATTTCTCCGCTTTACACCTGGCAGGACGCCAGGGGCAACCTTGAATACAAGGACGGCAAAAGCTATGCCGAGCGTCTCGGCTCGTTTGCAGGCTACGGTTTGGTCTCCGACTTCTATAACCGTGAGAACGGACTTGTGCCCGAAAAGACAAAATACATAATGACAATCGGCGATTACATTGCAATAACTCTTTGCAAAAAATCCGAGCCGATCATGCACGTTACAAATGCCGCTTCGCTTGGTCTTTTCGACATTAAAAATAAAAAATTCAAGACGGATTTAAGCTGTCTGCCGAAAGTAACGGACAAGATTGAAACAGTCGGCGAATATGCCGGAATCCCCGTCACTGTCGCTCTCGGTGACAATCAGGCGAGCTTCATCGGCTCGGTCAGCGACAATGAAAGTGCATTGCTCAACTTCGGCACAGGTTCGCAGATTTCGGTTATCGGCGACAGTGCAGATGCGCCGAACGGTATAGAGGCACGTCCGTTTACCGATGGCAAGTATCTCTATGCCGGTTGTGCTCTCTGCGGCGGCAGAGCCTTTGCGACTGCGGCGAGCTTCATTGCAAAATGTGCGGAGCTTGCAACGGGCGAAGAATGCGAAAATATATACAAAAGGATTGATAAGGCACTTGAAAAAAAGAGCACAACTTCAATCATTGCCGACACAAGATTTTGCGGAACAAGGCTTGATCCGACGCTCAAAGGCTCATACTCGGGCATTGACGAGAATAATTTTACACCCGAGGATATCTTGCTTTCGACGATTATCGGAATGTCTCGGGAGCTTCACGATATGTATAAGCTCATCGGTAAGGACTGTAAAAAAATCGTCTGCTCGGGCAACGGAATACGGAAAAATCCGGCGCTCAGACGTGTGACTGCCGAGATGTTCGGCAAAAAAATCAGTATTCCGCTCTATAAGGAGGAAGCCGCTTACGGTGCGGCACTTTCGGCAATGGCGGGCAGCGGAATTTATCCGAGCCTTGATGAGGCAAGACAGCTTATCAGGTACGAATAACCAAGGGGGTTAAAATATGTTTTACAATTATCCGATCTTTTTTGAGCGGAACAGGGTTTTCCGTGTCTACAAAGGAGGAAAGCTCTTCGCCGACTTTTTCTCGGACGATTCCGAGGACGGCAACTATCCCGAAGAATGGGTTGTTTCAAGCGTTCATGCTCTCAATGAGGGAAGCACGGACAAATATGAGGGTATCTCTAAAATTAAGGGCGAGGAGCTTTATCTCAATGACGCCCTTGACAAATATAAAAAGGAAATTATCGGTGAGCGTGACGACCTCGGCGTGCTGACAAAAATTCTTGACAGTGCGATTCGGCTCCCCGTTCAGGCGCACCCTGATAAGCCCTTTTCAAGAAAGTATTTCAACTCCTCATACGGCAAGGAGGAGAGCTGGTATATCCTTGCCACACGTCCGGGCGGAAAGATTTTCTACGGCTTCAAGGACGGCGTGACGATGGAGCAGTTTGAAAAGGCGATCGACGAGAGTGAAAACAGCAAAACCGTTATGGAGGATCTGCTCGAATCCTTTGAGGTCAAGCCCGGCGACGTTGTCTATATACCTGCGAAAATGGTTCACGCAATCGGCGCAGGCTGTCTGCTTCTCGAGGTTCAGGAGCCGTCGGATTTCACGATTCAGCCCGAGCGCTGGTGCGGCGATTACAAGCTCAGCGACAACGAGATGTATCTTGGCATTGACAAAAAGACAGCTATGAAATGTTTTGATGTCAGTTTAAAATATCCCGCTCCGCTTGAGCCTGTAACAATCAGCGACAAGGGCGGTGTAAAGTACCTTTCGTTCATTGACGAGAGAATGACAACGAGCTTCACGGTCAGAAAAATCGAGCTTTCGGGCGGCGAATTCAGCCTTGACAACGGCGCAAGGATCTATGTTGTCACGGAGGGCGAGGGAAAAATCACGGGTGACGGCTACGAAAAGCCAATCAAGAAAGGCGATTACTTCCTGATGCCCGTTGCCGCCGAAGGCAAATTCAAGCTCAGCGGCAATGCAGGTATTGTGGAGTGTTACAGGTAAGATTTCTGCTAAACACGATATAAGCAAACATTTTTTAATATAACACATAATTTCAACTTCCTACAAAGAAAGGAATGGTCAATAAAATGCACACACTCAACCCGAACGTACTCAAAAATCAGATAAGGCAGATTGAGCCGTACTGCGTAACAAATCGCCTTGAAATCGACTCGTGGAAAAGCTACACGGGTATGCACGTCAGCCCGAACAACATTGTTCTTGACGAGAATCCGCCGATTCAGATGTATCTCAGCGACAGGTGGAAGGTCGGCTACGACGAAACGAGATATTTCGAATCCGAAATCACCGTGCCTGCCGAATTTGAGGGCAAAAAGGTGTATCTTTCGATTGATTTCGGCGGTGAAGCAATCGTCAGAATCAACGGTCAAATCGTCGGCGCAGTCAGCTCGGAGGAGAATTTCGGCTGGGTTCATCGCACGGAAATTCTTTTTAAAGACGGCGTTAAGCCGGGAGAAAAGCTCAACATTCAGGTTGAGGGTGCGGTCAACTGTGCAGGCTTCTGCGACCGTGCGATTGCAGGTGCAAAATATATGGAATACACGCTCAACAAAGCGGAGCTTATCGCCGTTGACAGACTGACGGAAAGCTACTGGTTCGATATCTCGACCGCCTGGGACGCATACGAGCACTGCGAGGACGAATACGTTAAATCCCGCCTTTTCAACGCTATGGACGATTCGGTTCATCAGCTTGACTTTGACCTCGGCGGCGAGGCGTTTATCGCTTCCGTGCCGAAAGCAGTCAATGTTCTCTGGGGCGAGATTGAAAAAATCAATTACTCCTCACCCGGCGAAATTATTATGGCAGGTCACAGTCACCTTGACGTTGCATGGCTTTGGACGGTCAGGGAGATTACAAGAAAGACGGCAAGAACATTCTCTAACAATCTTGCACTCATGGACAACTATCCCGATTTCAAGTTCACTCAGAGTCAGGCGGTTCTCTATGACTTCATGAAAAAGCACTATCCGGACATTTTCGAGCGCATCAAAGAAAAGGTCAAGAACGGTCAGTGGGAAATCGTCGGCAATGCTTGGGTTGAGGCTGATACAAATATCGCAAGCGGCGAAGCTCTCATTCGTCAGCTTCTTTACGGCAGAGAGTTCTTTATGAAGGAATTCGGTGTCTCGTCCGATATTTACTGGCTGCCCGACTGCTTCGGCTTCACATGGGCACTGCCGCAGATAATCAAGCGTTCGGGAATGAAGTATTTCATGACCTCGAAGCTTTTCTATAACGACACAAACGAGTTCCCGTACAGCGTTTTCCGTTGGAGAGCGCACAGCGGCGATGAGGTACTTGCTTATCTTTGCAAGAAGCCGTATCAGAGCGAATACGATGCCGAGTACATAACTACACTCCGCAAAAACAACCGTCAGAACAGCATTGTTGACGTATCCTGCGGTATGTTCGGCTACGGCGACGGCGGCGGCGGATGCACCTTCAATCAGGTTGAGCGAGGCAAGCGACTTGAAAAGCTCCCCGGTATGCCTAAGACGAGAAACGGCAAGGTTGCCGAATTTTTCAATGCCATTGACGGCGATTTTGATAAACTCCCTGTTTACGACGGCGAGCTTTACTACGAAAATCACCGAGGTACATTCACCAGTCAGGCTTTTATAAAGAAAAACAACCGCCGTGGCGAATTTATGATGAGAAATGCAGAAATTTTCAACGTTTTCGGCGGAGATTATCCTGCCGAGGATATGGAAAAAGCATGGAAAATTCTGCTCATCAATCAGTTCCACGACATTCTCCCCGGCACCTCGATTCATGAGGCAATGGAGAACACAAGAGAAGAGTATGCCGAGCTTCGTGAGCTTGGAGGCAAACTTATTCGTGACGGCAAGAATAAGATTCTCAACAATGTGAGCGTAAAGGGCGATTCGGTTCTTGTTTGGAATATGCTCACCTGGCAGACAAAGGGAATTGTCAAGGCCGAAATTCCGTATGCGGCAAAGGGCATCAAAAATTCCGACGGCAAGTTCCTTGCGAGCAGGGTTTACGACAAGGACGGCAAGCATTATATCGAGTTTTACGCCGATCCCGTTCCTGCATTCGGCTACGGAGTTTTCACTCTCTGTGACGAAACGGCGGAATTTGATACAATCAAGGCAACAAAGAATTCACTTGAAAACAAGTATCTCAAAATTTCTCTTGACGATAACGGGCTGCTCGACGAGGTAATCGACAAGCAGACAGGCAGACAGATTCTCACAGGCAAGGGCAACCTGCTCACAATTTCTCACGACAAGCCTGTTCACGAGAGTGCATGGAACATGGAATTTGACTATCAGATGAAGTTCTGGCCGCTCGACAAAGCCGAGAGTATTGAGGTTGTTGAGACATCACCGCTCAGGGGAGTTATCCGTGTTGTCAGAAAGTTCCATGAGTCAACAATAACTCAGGATATCATTCTTGAAAAGGATAAACCGACGGTTGATTTTGACACGACAGTTGACTGGCACGAGCGTGAAAAGGTGCTCAAGGCAGAGTTCCCCGTTGACATCAGAAGCCGCAGCGCAAGCTGTGAGATCGCTCACGGTGCGGCGGAATATCCGACGCATTACAACACAAGCTACGATCAGGCAAAGTTTGAGTTCTGTGCTCACAAGTGGGCAGATCTTTCCGAGGGCGGCTACGGCGCAAGCATCATCAATGACTGCAAGTACGGCTACAACGTGCATGACAACGTGATGAAAATAACGCTTCTCAGAGGACCGATTCTTCCCGATCCTGTCGGTGATATCGGAATGCACTCGTTCAGATATTCTTTCTATCCGCACGCCGGAACATGGCGTGATGCCGACACGGTAAGACTCGGCTTTGAGGAAAATATCAGACTTGACGGCGAGTTTATAAAGGCAAACGGCGGCAGCAATATCGGCCACACATTTGCCAGAATTGACGGTGACAGCGTTATTCTTGATGCAGTCAAGCCCGCTCAGGACGGCAACGGCATAATTATAAGAATGTATGAATCCGAGACACGCCACTGCAAGGCGAAAGCGTGGTTTGACCTTGACTATTCAAGTGTCGTTGAATGTAACCTTATGGAATGTGACGAGCACGAAATACCGTGTATCAACGGCGAATTTGAATTCACCATGAAACCGCACGAGGTTAAGACCTTCAGACTTATATAAAATAAAAG
>OQVL01002269.1_pt1 | contig 11734 bp, 8 predicted proteins | sample 1691501 | NCBI WGS metagenome assembly OQVL01 (sample SAMN03418253, study PRJEB22391) | human gut metagenome | biome: human-gut; feature: organic feature; material: feces | host: Homo sapiens | place: Tanzania | collected 2013-01
TGAGTCCGTTCATCAAAATCTTAACATTACTCATATCGGTTTATCCTTTCTTTTCATTTTGTTCAACTTTTGCTGCATCACCCTCGCCTTCTGCATGCTTGGTAGCACCACTCTCGCCATCTACCTGCTTACCAGAATAAACCTTGTAAGCCTGATTGATAGCCTTAAGGAAAGCACGGCTGGTGATGGTAGAGGCTGTAATCGCATCTACAGCATTGCCACTCTTATCATCCTTACTTACGTGGAGGTCACCATCCTTTGGAGTCATACCAATGACCCTACCCTTTCCGTCCTTCTGGAACCATGTGGCAGCTTTAGCTCCCAAACCAGGAGTCTCTGAAGCCTGAAGAATGGTATAACCTAAGATCTTACCTTCGGTATCGAAACCAACAAGTACCTTCACATCGCCACCGAAACCACCGGTTGTACTCTCTACGGCAGCACCCAACTGCTTGCCACTCTTGTCGGAGCAATGATGAAGTACAAAAGTAAACTCCTTACCACCAAACTCCTGCTTCACCTCTTGCGGTTCTGCCACCTGAAGTTGATCAGTACCCATCACGTTCTTGATACCAGCAGCCAGACTCTGTTCTTCTTTTTCAGCAATAGGACCAGAAGTAAGATGATTGATATATGCAAGAACGGCACCTACGATGAGCGCTACGCCCACCAGAACAAGCACCATATTCTTTAATGATGATTCTAATTTCTGCATGTCTCAGTCCTCCTTATTTCTTAGCAGGCTTCTCACCGAAGCGCTTTGGTTTAACATATGTGTTAATAAGAGGTGTGAACGCATTCATGATCAGAATGGCGAACGACATACCTTCTGGATAGCTACCCCAGTTGCGGATAATAATGGTCAGAAGACCGATACAAACTCCATAAATGAGCATACCCTTGTGAGTCATTGGAGAGGTAACATAATCAGTTGCCATAAAGATGGCACCGAGCATCAGACCTCCACTTAAAATGACTGCAAATGGATTGGCATAAACAGGGTTAGCCAAGTGCATCAGACCGCTAAATACAAATACGGTAGCGATGATGCTGACAGGAATATGCCAGGTAATAACCTTCTTCCAAAGCATGTAAGCCAAACCAAGCAAGAGAGCGACAGCACAAACTTCACCAGTAGTACCAGCTCCAAATGTATCGCCAGTTGCACCGAAAAGCAAACTCAAAGAATCAGGCAACTGATTCAGAAGAGAAGCATCACCAGTCTTGATGGCAGTCTTCATGATAGCCAATGGTGTTGCACCTGTTGTAGCATCAGTATAGCTGAGCATCTGTCCAGCCACTGGCCATGAAGTCATTTGGGCAGGGAAGCTGACGAGTAGGAAGCAACGACCCACCAACGCAGGGTTGAAGGGATTGTTACCCAATCCACCGAAACTCATCTTACCTACACCGATGGCAAACAAGGCACCGATGATAATGATCCAAAGAGGAAGGTTACTTGGCAAGTTCATGCCGAGCAGAAGACCGGTGATGATAGCAGAACCATCAAGCAAGCTGGTCTCCTCCTTCAGGAGATATTTTGTAATTGCCCACTCAAAGAAAACGCAGGCTGCCACTGAGGTAAGCAATACAATTGCAGAACCTAAGCCGAAGAAATAGATAGAGGCGAGAATGGCAGGCACGAGAGCGATGATCACACCGTACATATTCTTCTCCACGCTCTCATTTCCATGGGCATGTGGCGATAATGAAACGATTAATTTTCCCATTTTATCTTTTAAATTCTTTCGTAAATGAATTTTCTTTAGATTCTTTTCTCTATGAAATTCCTTCTTGACGTGAAAGAAATTTCTTCTTGATGTGAATTGATTACTTCTTAGCGCTACGAGCTCTGATGATACCCATCACAGCAGCCTTACCATTGATGATATTATCAAGGATAGGACGATGAGAAGGACAAGTAAACTGGCAAGAACCGCAAGCGATACAAGAAGTTACCTCCTCTGCCTCCAGGCGCTCATAATCCTTCACTACGCTCAATGTAGCAAGCAAGTATGGCTCCAAGCCCATTGGACAAGCATCCACACACTTGGCACAACGAATACATGGCTGAGCCTTCTTGCGATGAGCATCAGCATCTGTCAATACGGTGATGGAGTTAGTACCCTTGGTTACAGGTACATCGAGACTAATCACAGCCTTACCCATCATCGGACCACCAGCCAACACCTTATTATCACCCTCTGGTAAACCACCACAGTTCTCAATCATCTGAGAGAATGGAGTTCCCATACGTACGAGGAAGTTTCCTGGATTCTTCACCTGCTTACCTGTAACGGTAGTATAGCGTTCAAAGAGAGGCTTATTCTTCATAACTGCCTGATAAACAGCAAAGGCAGTACCTACATTCTGAACTATTGCTCCAACGTTGACTGGGATTGCAGGAGGAGCAGGAACCTGACGACGGATAACTGCATCCACCAACTGTTTCTCACCACCTTGAGGATACTTCTTTGCCAGTGGTACAATCTCGATACGAGAATCACCAGCTGTCTTCTCTTCAAAGAGTTTGATAGCAGCAGGCTTGTTATCTTCGATACCAATGTAACCCTTCTCCACCTTAGCAGCCTTCATCAGGAGATTAAGACCTACGAGAATCTCATCAGCATGCTCCATCATCAGACGATAGTCGGCTGTAATATAAGGCTCACACTCTACACCATTGATAATCACACATTCAGCCTTAGCTCCTGGAGGAGGACAAAGTTTGATAAAAGTAGGGAAACCAGCACCACCCATACCAGTGACACCAGCCACCTTGATGCGATTGACAATTTCCTCTGGTGTCAATTCTGCGTGAGCTTCCAAAGTCTCAAGTTTGTCTGAGCGGTCGATACTCTCCTCCCACTCGTCACCTTCAACATTAATAATAATACAAGGCTTACGATAACCTGTAGCATCAATAGATGTATCAACCTTGAATACAGTACCTGATACAGAGCTATAAATAGGAGCACTCACGAAACCACCAGCCTCTGCGATGAGAGTACCTACTTTCACCTTGTCACCCTTAGCAACAACAGGTTTAGCAGGAGCACCAATGTGCTGTCCAAGTGGGAAAATAGCCTGCTTAGGGAGAGGAGCTACCTGAGTAGCCATCTCGGCAGTAATTTTATTCTCTTCTGGGTGAACTCCACCAATTCTAAATGTTCTCAAATTCATGATTTAGTCCTCCTTCTTTACTTCTGAAGCCTCTGCCTTTGGAGCAGCAACTGGAGCGTTTGCTTTAGGAGCTACAACTGGAGCGTCTGCTTTAGGAGCTGCTACCGGAGCTTCTGCCTTAGGAGCAGCATCAGCAGCTGGCTTTGCCTTCTTAATTGGGAAATTTACTTTCACGAGTGCACCTGTAGGGCATTCGTCAACACACTTTGTACACATGCGGCACTTGTTGAAGTCAACATAAGCCACGTTGTTTTCGATGGTGATGGCATCGAACTTGCAGACTTTCTGACACTTACCGCATCCGATACAAGCTGCACTACAAGCTTTCTTTGCTACAGCACCCTTGTCGTGATTTACGCACTGAACGTAAACACGGCGTCCCTTAGGACCCTTCTTGCGGAGTTCGATGATGTGACGTGGACAAGCCTTAGCACAAGCGCCACAACCCGTACACTTCTCTTCATCAACCTCAGGAAGACCTGTTTCTGGATTGATAGCTATCGCACCAAACTGGCAAGCGGCAACACAATCACCACAACCCAGACAGCCGAATCCGCAGCCTGTCTCACCAGCACCACAGGAATTCATAGCTGCACAAGTGTGCAAACCATCATACTCGGCAATGCGAGGACGATTCTCGCAAGAGCCATTACAACGCACTACAGCCACCTTCGCCTCAGTGTTAGCCACTGCAATGCCCAAAAGGTCAGCCACTTTGCCCATCACGTCAGCTCCACCTACAGGACACATCAGTCCTTCGATAGAACCGGCATCAGCACCCTTGACAAGGGCAGCAGCCATACCAGAACAACCGGCAAAACCACAACCACCACAATTAGCACCTGGCAGGATTTCTCCCACCTGTCCAAGTCTTGGGTCTTCTTCGACGGCAAATTTCTTGGATACTCCAAAAAGAACCAATGCAGCAACAAGCGCAATGGAACCAAGGACCAAGATTGCAATCACGATAAAATTCATAATTATAATTTGTTTTAGTTATTTATCCGAAATTACTTATTTTCAGGTTTATTACTATATGATTATTCTCTTGCTCTTTACTTGTTATTCCAAGGAAAACGACAGCTTTTCCTTCAGCTTATCCTTTAACAGAAACAGAGCCATATAATAAGGAAAGAGGATTCCCAAAGAAGACAGTGCAGCAATACCCTCACCTGCCCCACAGGCTATGACAAGAACCAAGGTTACAACCATCAGAATCAATGGTAAAATATACCCATAGATACTTGCCCGAAAACCAACGGACATATCAGCAACCACCACTACATGATCGCCGATTTTGTATTTTAATCGGGCGTCAGGCTCATTCACATCAATAATCTTCTCTTTAGTCTCAGAAGAATTACAGTGAGATGCAACCTTGCAGCCACTACAGGCGGAGGATTGTAGAATACGTACTGAAACACATTCTCCCCTGATAGCATTGATTATACCAGAATGTTTTATCTTATCGTTCATTTCTTTACTTAATTCATAATGCATGCCATCACTTGCAAGTCAGGCTTTGATACCTGTCACATTGCAAAGTCGAGATAGCAATCTGTATTTGAATGCAAAGATAATACTTTATTCGGAAACTGCAAAATATTAGTAAAGTTTTTATACGAAAAGAAGCGTAAACGTTTTCTGTTTATATTTTTTCTAAGCAAAAACGAAAACTTTTGCCCATTTTATGGTTTATTACGCTAATTATATGTACTTTTGCAGCGGATAGGAAAGTCATACACTATCCATATAGTAATTAATTTAAGAATTAACAAACAGCACTGCAGAATGACAAGTATGAGAAAGCGCTGTTAAAATAAGCTATACAATATGACAAAAGCAAAGATAGGAATGCTGATATGCATGACATTGAGTCTGAATTCCGCTGGAGTTCAGGCGCAGAAAGGCATTGAGCATTTCAACATCTCTTTATTCTGTAATACCGACTCCTTAAAAGGTGCCAATCTGAGCATCCTGACAAATGTTATCAAAAAAGACATGCAGGGAGTTCAGATTTCAGCTTTGAACAACTTCGCTACCAAAGGAAATGGTATTCAGATAGGTATGCTCAGCAATGCATCCACTTCTACGTTCAAGGGGATCCAGTTGGCTGGAATTTCTAACGTTTCCATGGGAATGAAGCGCGGCATCCAATTGGCGGGAGCAGCCAATATCTGTTCCTCGTCCATGAGGGGAATTCAAACAGCAGTTTATAACTATGCTGATACCCTCAATGGTTCTCAAATAGGATTGTTCAATGCTTGCATCAGCCATCCACGAGGTGTCCAGATTGGCATCATCAACTATAGCAGAGACACGGTGGCTCACAAAATTGGTCTGGTCAATGTTAATCCCAAGACCCGCATTGACTTGATGAGCTATATCGGAACCTCAACGAAACTGAACATGGCTCTCAGATTCAGAAATCGCAGTACCTATAATATAATAGGTATCGGAACTCATTACATGGGACTCGACAACAAGTTCTCGGGAGCACTTTTCTATCGCATCGGACAGTATTTTCAACTGAATCCGAAATTCTCCCTGAGCGGCGATTTGGGATATTACCATGTGGAGACTTTTGAAGAACATTCATCAGAAAAGCCAAAAAGACTCTTCTCCCTCCAAGCACGCCTGAACGCAGACTATCAATTGGGGCACTATAGTTCGCTTTTTGCATCGGTAGGTTATGGAGACACCCGGTATTACCACCATGCCCAGCACTATCGCAACCGTTTCCTGGTGGAAGGTGGTATTGCATTCAGACTTGTCAGAAACAGGTCTTTGGAAAATCAGAAAAAAGAAGAAAAAGCCAACATCATAGAATCGCTGACCTTGGGCAACAAGCAAGCAGACCAATATCTCCCAGCAACCGATAGTCTGATGCAGGTTTATGCAGAGAACGATCCATCCCGTCAGAAAAAACATCCATGGAAAGCTGCGCTGGAAGCTTTTGCCATCAATGTGGGCGTACAATGCTTTGACCAATTTGTGATGAATGAAGATTTTGCAAAAATCTCTCTTCACAGTATCAAGCACAACATTCAGAACGGATTCGTATGGGATAACGACCAATTCTCTACCAACCTGTTTGCTCACCCCTATCATGGAGGCCTATACTTTAATGCAGCAAGAAGCAACGGCATGAATTTCTGGCAATCCATCCCCTATTCTTTCTGTGGAAGTCTGATGTGGGAGACAACCTGCGAGATAGAGCCGCCTGCTATCAATGACCTGATGGCAACAACCATGGGAGGAGTGTGCATCGGTGAGGTCACACATCGCATCAGCAATCTGGTATATGATGACCGCCAGAGAGGGTTTAGTCGATTTCTGAGAGAATTTCTTGGAGCCATAGTCTGTCCTATCAAAGAGTTGAACCGTATCATCAGCGGTGATGCTTGGAGAGTGAGGGGCAAATACTATAAATATCATGACTACGAGAAATTACCCGTCGATTTTTCCATTTCTGCAGGTTATCGCTATCTTGCAGACAACAATTCTCTTTTCAGGGGAGAGGGAAATCCATATATCAATCTGAACTTAGTATATGGTGATGCTTTCAAGGAAGAAACGAACAAACCATACGATTATTTCACCACGGATTTGACTTTCGGATTGAGCAACAACCAACCGCTCATTACGTCCGTGCACTTATTAGGAAGACTGTGGGGAGCACATGTCATCGAGAAAGATGACTTGAAGGTGCAGTTCGGAATTTTCCAGCACTTCAACTATTATGATTCCCAGCCTGTGAAGGACGGAACCAGTGAGGTTCCATACCGCATATCAGAAGCCGCTTCAGTAGGACCGGGAATCTTATGCCGTTATCCTACCATCGGAAATTTGACCAAACTGGAACAGAGCATATTCATAGACGGCATCATTCTCGGCGGAAGCCTGACCGACTACTATAACATCATAGACAGAGACTACAATATGGGTAGCGGATACAGCGTGAAGACGAATAGTTTCATGGAATTTGGGAAAGTGGGAAGTATCAGACTCGGTGCTGATTACTACCGCATTTTCACATGGAAAGGATATGAGCAGAAAGACTGGGAGAATACCGACCCACTCTACCTGAATGCTCAGGGCGATAAGGGAAATGCATCACTGCTTGTTACAAACGCTAAGATGTTCTTCAATCTCTCGAAACATCTGAGTTTTGAAATGGGGGCATCTTATTATCTGAGATATACATATTATTCGTATCATGAAAATACAAGGTCAAGAATCTTTTTATCAGTTTTCTTTAAAAAACACTGTTTCATTGTATTGTCTTATAGTTCTGTCTTTGAAAATGCTTTAATGGTATCTTTTAATTTTTCTACTTCACTATCAGTTAAAGAAGCTGTTAGTGACAGACGTAATCTTGCTTTCCCCTTTGCCACACCGTTTTCAAATAAGCAAAAACAAAAGGCAGAGACTCTCTGTCCGTTGCAATCACCTAATTCTCAACATGCTTACTGTGCGAAGTAATAGCAACGGCAAACATTCCTATCAAAGCCGCTACAAAAGAGGTCGCTAATATAGCAATTTTACCGATATTGACAATCTCCTGATGCCCCGGGAATGCAAGATTGTCTATAAAGACAGACATGGTAAAACCTATACCGCCAATTATACCTAAAGCAAAAACCTGCCTCCATTTAATACCATCCGGAAGGACAGCCACTCTTGTCTTTACGGCAAGGAAACTGAACAGGAATATCCCTATAGGCTTACCCAAAAGCAGACCAAAGAAGATACCGGGCACAACTGCAGGAAGCGGCATAGAGAATACACTTGTATCAATCACCACACCGGCATTGGCCAAAGCAAAAACAGGCATAATAAAGAATGTAACCCATGGGTGCAGGGCAAACTCAAACCTATGCATAAGTGGATTTATCTTCTGAACATTCCTGTGTATCTGATGTATTATATGTTGCTGGCGTGGATTCGCCAACACCTCAACCTCGGAATTACTTGCATCCCTAAACTTGTCTAACAGATATTTAAGGCCAACCGAAAACCTTACCTCATTTATCGTTGTCTTTGAAGGTATTGTCATTGCAAGGATTACACCGGCAATAGTAGCGTGAATTCCTGATTTCCATACCAACCACCATAACAGCAGCCCCGGAATAACATAGGCAAGAACATTGCGAACCCTCATTCTACCAAGTGCCAGCAGGAGGACAACAACCCCGGCGGCATACAAAAGCATATAGAAATCAAGCCCGTGAGTAGGATAAAATATCGCCAATACTATAATAGCACCAAGATCATCCACAATAGCCAATGCAGTAAGGAAGATCTTAAGGCTCATTGGGGCTCTTTTTCCCAACAATGAGAGCACCCCAATCGCAAAAGCGATATCTGTAGCCATTGGAATACCCCATCCGTTAAATGTGTCGGGATGAGAATAATTAAAACAAATATATATGATTGCAGGCACAATCATACCGCCTATCGCAGCTAATATGGGAAGCGCTGCATGCTTGAAAGAGGAGAGCTCCCCCACAAGCATTTCCCGCTTTATCTCAAGTCCTACAACAAAGAAGAAGACAGCCATAAGGGCATCGTTTATCCACTCCTCCAATGTCATATCAATAGAAAAGGTTCCTATGCTTATATAAGCCTCTGTATGCCATAAAGCCGGCAACCATTCAAAACCGCTCACATTAGCCCCAACGAGGGCAATGATTGTGCATATAAGCAAAAGGATACCGCCTATCGACTCGTTATGCAGGAACGCATTAAAAAAATTGCGCATCTCCATGCTCCGGGTCAACATGCTCTTGGAAAAATTATTGGCCATTTTATAGTTTAAAATTAAGTGTTAAAAGTTGTTTTGTTAAAGAATTGTGTTTTAGGTCACAAATTTAAAAATAAAATAGCTAATAATTATGATATTGCCTAAATTTTATTTATCGATTTCCATGAAACAAGGCATAATTTATAAAGCACTCTCGCTCCCACATTTGCATCTATGGCTTCAGTATCCGGAACGCCGGCCACCTCGCAAAGGTCAAAACCAATTATGCTCTTGCCCCTCTCCACAATCCTTTCCAAAAGATACATAGCCTGTCTGTAACTCAATCCACCAGGGACAGGAGTACCGGTATTTGCGCAAAGCGACGGCTCAAGCCCGTCTATATCAAAGCTGATATAGACCTTGTCGGGAAGCGCATCTATAATATCATCACAGATTTTTCTCCAGTTGTCGCCATCATAAAGGCGTCTGCTTATTGCACTGTCTGTAAAAGAGAGTACCCTGTCATCATTCTGCATTATCTCATATTCATCCGAGCAGAAATCGCGCACCGCCACCTGCACAAGCCTCTTTACCTGCGGCACCTCGTTAAGAATATTGTACATAATTGAAGCGTGAGAATATGTAAACCCCTCGTACGCCCTTCTCAAATCTGCATGAGCATCTACATGAAGCACCCCAAACTCCTCATGTCTCTTTCCCAACGCAACAACTAACCCAAGCGGCACACTATGTTCACCTCCAACAATTCCAACAAACCGCCCCTCATCCAACTGCTCCTTGCACCTGTTGTAGACCTTGCTGTTAAAAAGGCCGGATGCCTCGTTTATCTTATCTGTAAGTTCTTTTGTTCTGCTTCCCGACAATCCCTCTGCAAGGTCCGCTATGACCCTCTCAGCAAGCCCCCTGCAGGTTTTGCCATAGCTGTACAGACTCTCATCCTCCGGCAAGGTGCCAATTTTGGCTTCCCATGCATTAGGAATATTCTCATCAAAAAGATCCACCTGCACAGAGGCATAGTATGCGACGGGGCCGTCCTTGTTGGTGCTCCAGAGATCGTCATACTTATTGGAGAGGGTCTTGCCGCGGGCCTCACAAGCAGCTACAAGCTCCTTATAGTAGAGAGCCGCATTACGCCAGCGGGCATTGTCCCCGGAAGGGTTGAATAGCGGGCTCGCCCAGTAGAGAGCCGCGCGGGCCTTGAGGGCAAGCACAGCAAGATTGTCGGCACGGCCCGTCTCGGCGGTAGGCAGCGCCATGTCCCCGAGATCGCCATAATCCTTGATGATCAGATTCTGGATGGCCTGGCACTCGTCGATGACATATTTGAACACCTCATCCGAAGAGGAGCGGGAAAGGCTGTTTATCTCCTGCGGAGTCATGGTCTCACCCACTATCGGCACGCCGCCGTACTGCCGTGCGAGAAGGAAGTAGAAGAACGCGCGCATGAAGCGGGCCTCATACTGATAATTCTCGTAGCGGTACATCTGCTGCTTGTAGTCATCGTTGAGCACCAGCTCGTCGAAGTTCAGACCCTGCATCTGGGTCAGGAAGTCGTTGCAGGTGGCGATGCCCTTGTACATGCTGCTCCACAGGGTCGACTTGGCGTTGGACGGGCTCCAGCCTCCGTTGTAGAAATCCTCTATCGGATTGCCCAAGAGGCTGTACACGCTCTCGTCGGTAGCAGAAGACTGCATGGCCCCGCTGCTGAAGTTGCCGAAATCGTATGGCACGGCATTGTAGATGTCGGTCATGAATCCGCCGACATTCTGGAAATTAAGGGTTATATAATCCTTGTCGTAGATATTGTACTCGTGGTAGTCCATCTGCTTGGCGCAAGATGCGACGAGCAGGACAGAGGCACATAAAAGTATAATCTTGTGTTTCATATCGGCATTGTTAGAATGTGAGACTGAGTCCAAGGACAACACTGCGGAAAAGCTGGCCGGTGCCATAGGCCTCCGGGTCGCTCACGTCCAGATGGTCGAGGCAGAACAGGTCGTTGCCCCTCACATAGAACTTGGTGCCCTTGATGAACTTCGTCCTGGCGAGCAGCGGCTCCGGAAGCTTGTAGTAAAGCTCGAAGTTGCGCAGCTTGAGGAACGAGCGGTCCGCGAGGAAGAGAGTATTGCTTCGGTAATTGTTGGCGTTGCTCTCGCTGCTCAGGCGCGGGAATTTGGCGTCCTGGGACGATGGGGTCCAGCGGTTGTCGAAGTAATACTGCGAAATAGTCGTATTGTCCACAAGAGGAAAGTACATGCTCTTGGTGTTGAGCATGGCGCTGTATCTCGCCGCACCCTGGAAAAGAGCATAGAATCCGAGCCCCTTCCACTCCGCACCAAGATGGAAGTTGTAGTAAATCTGCGGAGCCCGGTTGCTGTATCCTATGGCCGCAAGGTCATTGGCGTCGATCACATTGTCACCGTTGACATCCTCGTACTTGATGTCGCCCGGACGCACGGTCGAGAAGTTCTGCACCGGGCTGGAGGCGATGTCCGCCTCGTCCTTGAAGAAGCCTATGGCCTTCATGCCGTAGATCTGCCCGACGCTGCCTCCTGTACGGATGAGATTCTCGTACATGCGCGGCTCTTCGAGCTGGGAGACGATCTTGTTGCGGTTGAAGTTGAAGTTGCCTCCGAGAGTGTACTCGAAGTCGCCGGCGCGTCCCACATAGTCGATGCCGACCTCAGTGCCCCAGCTGTCCACGATGCCTCCGTTCTCGTACGGGGCGTCCTTGCCCACGACTGCAGAGTACTTGCCCGCCGCGCTTACCCAGATGTCTGAGCG
>OQVL01002270.1_pt1 | contig 11733 bp, 12 predicted proteins | sample 1691501 | NCBI WGS metagenome assembly OQVL01 (sample SAMN03418253, study PRJEB22391) | human gut metagenome | biome: human-gut; feature: organic feature; material: feces | host: Homo sapiens | place: Tanzania | collected 2013-01
TATGTTTTGATAAAGAGATTGAACTTAAGAGAATTATAAAGGAGGAAAATAATGATTAATGTTCTTCATTTATATTATGATATTCTTAATTTATATGGTGAAAATGGTAATGTTAGATGTATTAATAATAATTTAGAGTTATCTAATATTAAATGTAAAATTGATTTTAAGAGTATTCATGATAAGATTGATTTTAGTAAGTATGATATAGTTTATATTGGTAGTGGGGATGAAGAAGGATTTGACGAAATTAATTTCGTTGGATGGAATTATTCCGTTGAAGATTTTAAAATTCTTCCTAAAGAGGACTGGATGACTGATAAGGATGTTATCTTTAAGCTAATGAAAGATTTTGACCAAAAAACCCATCATCATAAATACATCTTGGATAAACATTGTCGTTTATGTGCAGAAAAAGTAAAGGAACTTAAACCTAATGATGACGTTCTCTATCGTGCGGCAATTATCCATGATATTGGCAAGTTATTTGTTGGTGAGCCTAAAGATGATGGGTCGGGCGATTATCGTTATTATGGGCATCATAATTATGGAGCTTATTGTCTTTTGCAGAATCTTGATGAAATCGGCTTTCAAAATTTTGACGAGATGCTCAAAGTTCTATTTTATGTAAATTATCATATGCTTCCTTTCTTTATTGATACTGAAAAAGCAAGAAAGAAGTGGGAGCGTATTATGGGAAAAGATAATCTGGACACTTTGTTTTTATTTAATAAATGCGATAAATATGCAACTGGAAGGGAAGATTAATCATGAAGTATAATTATCAGGCTAATTTTAATTGGCATCCTCTTTATAATTATGTTATGATTGTAAAAAGAGAATATATGAAGGGAAATGCCGATTCCGAGGAATATAATTTTAATGATTGGCTTGATTATATTAACTTCATTTATTCTGATGAAGATTGTGAGATTAAGGACAAGATTATTAAGAGCGTTTTAGATGTCTTTAAGGCTCTTGATATAACTTGTTATTCACATTATGCCTTGTTTAAGTATAAGGGATATATTGAGCTTGGAGACCTTGGTTATGGTTCTAATTTCTTTGAGATTTACAATGGTTTGTATCGAGAGTGTAGAAGCATTGTTTTTGATTTGAAGAATGATACCATTGAGTTGGCTTCTCTTTCTAAGTTTAAGAACTATAATGAAGATGAAGATTCTTGGAAGGCTGATAACATTTGGAAGAAGTATGATAACGCATCTGGTAATTTTTATATTACCAATAAAATGGATGGCAGTTATCAGCAGTATCGTTATGATGTTAGAGAAGATGAAATTATTGGCTCTGGCTCTTCCGCACTTGATAGGAATGAATCTTGGAGACTGTCTGAGGGATATTCTCTTTTAACCGATGGACACAAGAGAATGTTTAAAGATTTCCCCGACTGGACTTTTATCTTTGAGTACATTTCTCCTAAGAATCCTATTGTAGTTAAGTACACTAAGGAACAGGAAGGCTTGTATCTTCTTGCGGCAAGAAATGTAAACGATGGCTCTGAAATGACTTTTACCGAACTTAAAGGGAAAGCATCTTGGTATTCTATTAAGATTACTGAAAATTATGCTGATTCTCTTTCTGAGATTCTTTCTCAGACTGGAAAGTATACTTCTGATGAAAAAGAAGGTTGGGTTCTTGATATTGTTGGTGTTGATGGGGTTCATTTTAGAGTAAAAATCAAAACTGAGGATTATGTTCTTATCCACAAGGTACTTTCTAAAAATATTTCTCCTAATGCTGTAATTGAAGCTATCCACAATAATCACTATGATGATTTTGTTGGAAAGGTTCCTGATGCTTATAAGGATATAATCGAAAAGTATAAGAATAATGTAATGCTTTATTTAAAGGAGTTTAATTTTGCGGTAAATTATTTCTACAACAAGGGAAAGATTGAATGTAAAAATTATCTAACTGACAAGAAAGAAGCTATGCTTTGGATTGATGATAATGTACCTAAGTTTCTTAAAGCAAGGGTAATTAATGTTTATCTTGGTAGAGAAAATGATTTTTTGGTTAGAAAAGGCTTCTGCTATCATTATTCTGACATTGAAAAGACTTTAGAAAAGTTGAAGAAGATTAATGTGGTGGGAGAGTAATCTCTCACCATTTTCTATATAGATTTATAATTGTAAAAAATTAGTAAACAAATAAAAGTTTAATTTTAAAGGATATAAAAGGAGACATTTTTATGGAAAAGTTTGCGATTAACGTGAAGATTAAGCGTTTGTCTGAAACTGCTCAGTTGCCTACCAAGGCTCATGATAGTGATGCGGCTTTTGACCTTTACGCTGACATTCAGGAAACTTATATTCCGTTTGGAAAGACGATTGAGGAAAGTGAAAAGGGAATTAAATTAAAGCCCGGACAGACTGTAAAGGTTAGCTCTGGTGTAGCTATGGAAATCCCTGAATGGTATTGGGGCGCTATATATGCTCGTAGTGGTTTGGCTACTAAGCAGGGTCTCCGTCCAGCAAATTGTGTTGCTGTAATTGATGCTCATTATCGTGGCCCTATCACTGTTCCCATTCATAATGATAGTAACAATGTTCAGATTATTCATCATGGAGATAGGATTGCTCAGTTTATGCTGGCTCCTGTAATTGAGACTTCTTTTGAAGAAGTAAGTGAATTGAGCGATAGTGACCGTGGTGAAGGTGGTTTTGGCTCTTCTGGAAGGTAAGGAGTAATATATGCTTGAATTTTGGAAATTAGCTTTAGATAATTTAGAGGTTGCTGGGATTGGTTTTGCAATCTTTGCAATGGCTTATATTTCAAATATGAGTTTTTCTCTTTATTATAATATTAAAATTAATCAGGAAGGGTTTAGCAAAGAAAAGCTTCTTAATAGTGTGTTTAAGATTTTGGCTTTTGCTGGTGGAACCATTTTCTTGATTTTGGCAACCTCTCTTATTGTGCCTTGGGCTTCTAATAATGGATTGGCAATTCCTGTTGAATACAGTGAAGTTATTTCTACGATTGCTACTTTGGGTGTTTGCCTTTCTGGTGCTTTAAAATATATTATGGAAGCTTTTAATAAAATGAAGAAAATCCTTACTGTTAAAAATGAAGCACAAACTGTTGCTTTGTCAGCCAAGGAGAAAACAGATGGAACCTAATTATAAAAAACTTTGTTTTTTTGATACAGAAACAGTTGGATTGAAACCGAATTATATCGTTAGTTTGGCTTATATCGTTTATGAAGACGGCAAGAAAATAGCGGATGATATGATTATTTGCAATCCTGATTATCCTATTAGTGAAGATGCTTCTAAAACAAATGGTTTTACTAATGAAATGGTTAAGGATTATCCTTTGTTTTCTAAGCAGTGGAAAAAGATTTCAAAATATTTTGATAACGCTATTCTTGTTGCTCATAATTCAAGTTTTGATATACGAGCTTTAAATACAGAAGCAGAACGTTATGGTATTACTTTGCCTAATTTTTGGGTGTGTGATACCTATACAAATGCAAAAGCGTTGATTCCAAAGGGTGTAACCGCTAATTACAAGCTGGGAACTCTTTGTGATTATTTTGGAATTGTATTAAAGAATTGGCATACCGCAGACGCTGACACAAGAGCTTGTTTACGTCTTTATAATAAGTTAATTGAAATTTCAGATGGAAACTTAATTGTAAAATAAAAGGAGGAAGCTATGACAGTAATTAAACGTAATGGTATTGAAGTTACTTTTGACAAGTAGAAGATTATTTGTGCTATTGAAAAAGCCATGAAATCCGTAGAAGGTGGCGAAGTTGATACAGCACTTGCGACAAAAATTGCTCAGGAAATTGAAAACATTGACAAAACTTTAAAGGTTGAAGAAATTCAAGACCTTGTTGAAAAAAAGTTGATGGCTTCCAAATATAAAGATGCGGCTAAGAACTATATGAATTATAGGTATCTTAGAACAATGGCTCGTTCTCAATATAAAGAGCTTATGGATTCTATTGCTGAAAAGCTTAGTGCTAAGAACGTTCAGAATCAAAATGCTAATGTTGATGAAGCCTCTTTTGGTGGGCGTATGGGTGAAGCAAACGATGTTGTTACTCGCAAGTATGCTCTTGAATACATCGTTTCTCCTAAGACAAAAGCCAACCATGAAAACAATGAAATTTATATTCATGACCTTAATGCCTATGCTGTAGGTTCTCATAATTGTTTAAGTATTCCTTTTGACCATCTTCTTGAAAATGGATTTAATACTCGTCAAACTGATGTTCGCCCAGCACAGAGTATTAATACGGCTTTCCAGTTGGTTGCTGTAATTTTCCAGTTGCAAAGTTTACAGCAGTTTGGCGGAGTTTCGGCAACTCATTTGGATTGGACGATGGTTCCTTATGTGAGAAAGAGTTTTTGGAAGCATTATAAAGATGGGCTTTTATATTGTGAAGATAAATTGTTTGATACATCTTGGGAAGATAGTGAATCTCACTTAACTCATTCTATTGAGGATGATTGTTATAAAGTTGAAGCAAAAGCTTATAGATATGCTATAAATATGACTGAAAAGGAAACTTATCAAGCTGTTGAGGGAATGTATCATAACCTAAATACTCTTCAAAGTAGAAGTGGAAATCAGCTAAAATTGGTGGCTGGCTAACAAGTAATTGTTAGAAAGAATCAGGGCAAAATCGGTAGACCCCAAAACCTTTATCACAAAAACATCTTATCGCTAAAGCGAAGAAAGAGAGGTAAAAATGCCAAAACACATTTCAAAAGAAATAAAAGAAGCAATATTAAAACGCTATAAAGAAGGCCCTATTACTATAAGTCAATTAAGTTTGGAATTTGGGATTAGTTCTCCTTCTATTATAAAAATTTTAAATTATTATAGAGTAAAAAGATATACCAAAGTACAACTTTTTTCTCCCGAATTAAACGAAAGGTATTTTCAAGAAATAGATTCAGAAGAGAAAGCTTATTTCTTAGGTTTAATTATTAGTGATGGCTGTATTTATAAAAAAGGGGACAAACAAAATATATTAAGTATTACTTTGCAAGAAGAGGATAAATATATTTTGGAAAAATTTGTTAGTTTAATTGGTAGCAATAAACAAGTTACTTCAGATGGCAGAGGCTGTAGTGAAATTAACATTCTTTCTGATTTAATGGTGGCTGATTTAGAGCAATATGGATTAACAGAAAACAAAAGTTTACATACTATTTTTCCTCAAAACATAAAAAAAGAGTTTTATCCTCATTTAATTAGAGGATTAATTGACGGAGATGGAAGTTTTGCTTTTTATGCTCGACCGAATAGAAAAGCTCACACCAAAAATATTTCTCTTTGCCAAGGTAACGAACAATTTTTAAAAGATGTCGTGTATTTTTTACATCAAGAGATAAATACGTCTTTAATAAATTTATATAAAGAAAAAGATAGTCTTTGGTCTATTCGTTATGGTAGCAAAGAAGATATTAAAAAATTATCAATCTATTTATATAATACAGCAACCATTTATTTAAAACGAAAAAAGAAAATTTGTGATAAAATTATGGAAGAAATTCTTTCATATGATGGCAATACCGAGATAACTATATAGGGTAAAACTTATTAGTATTGTAAAGCGTAGGAGATGAAACTGTAAAAGCAGAATATAATTCTCCCAAGAGTGTCCTCTCCTGAAAAGGATGAAAATGTACGCTGAACTTATAAGAAATTATAAGAATTGCGAGATAAAAAACTTGCAAGATAACAAAATGACCTTTCACTTCTATTAACTATGGCACTTGCACTCTTCCAGAAGGAAGATTGGTAATTAAGGCGTTGCTTGATACTTCAATTAAGGGTATTGGTAGATTGCATAAAACTTCTATTTTTCCCTGCGGAATTTTCCAGTATATGAAAGGGGTTAATGATAAACCCGGTACACCTAACTATGATTTGTATAGATTGGCGCTTAAGTCTACCAGCTTGAGACTTTATCCTAACTATGCGAATGTTGATTGGTCTGGCAACGCTGGATATGATATTAACGACCCCAAGACCTATTTTAGCACCATGGGTTGTAGAACTGCGAACGGTTGGGATATTAATGGTCTTGGTCAGCAAAAAGATGGACGTGGAAACATTTGTCCTACGACAATTATTTTGCCTACTTTGGCTATGGAAGCTGAAGAGTTGGCAGATACCTTTACCGAAGAAGCTGGAGATAAAACGGTAGAGATTTTCATGGAAATTTTGGATAAAAAGATTCATGAAGCAAAAGATTCTCTTATTGAACGTTTTGATTGGATTTGCAGTCAATCTCCTGATGCGGCGAAATTTATGTATGAAAATGGTGTAATGGCTGGCTATATTCCCGAAGAAGGAATTAGAAGTGCATTAAAGCATGGAACATTAGCTATTGGTCAGATTGGATTAGCCGAGACCCTGCAAATTCTTATTGGAAAAGACCATACGACAAAAGCTGGTATGGAATTAGCTAAGAAAATTGAGCAGTTGTTTAAAGATAGATGTGCTGAGTTTAAGCAAGAATATAAGCTTAATTTTGGTGTTTATTATACTCCCGCAGAAAATCTTTGTTACACAGCAATGAAAAAATTTAAAGAAAAATATGGTGTTATTAAGAATGTTTCTGACAAAGACTTTTTTACTAACAGTATTCATGTTCCTGTTTGGAAAGATATGAGTCCATTTAAGAAAATTGATATTGAATCTCAACTTACTGGATATTCCAGTGCTGGTTGTATTACTTATGTTGAATTAGACGCTGGGATAAAGAATAACTTGGATGCTTTGGAAACCATTGTTAATTATGCTATGGATAAGGATATTCCCTATTTTGCAATTAACGTTCCTAATGATACTTGTCTGGAATGTGGTTATACAGATGAAATTGGGGACTCTTGCCCGATGTGTGGGGGAACTGATATTCAGCGTTTACGTCGTGTAACTGGATATTTAACAGGAAATTATACTACGGCTTTTAATAAAGGTAAGCAACAAGAAGTTGAGATGCGTGTAAAGCATCAAAGATTTAATAGTCAAACAAAAGGTGATTGTTAATGCGTTATTGTAATATAATTGAAGAAGATTGTGCTAACGGAGAAGGTTTTAGAACAACCTTATTTGTTAGCGGATGCAATTTTCATTGCAAAGAATGTTTTAATCAAGACGCACAAAATTTTAATTATGGGAAAGAATATACTGAAAAAACAGAGAAATATATTCTTGAACAAGTAAATAAACCTTACATAAAGGGTCTTTCTCTCCTTGGGGGAGACCCTTTGTGGCAAGATATGGATGGATTAAAGCAATTAAGACAACTTGTGCAAAAAGTTCACGATTTGGATAAAACTGTTTGGATTTGGTCTGGTTTTACTTGGGAAAATCTTTTAAGGAAGGGTAGATTAACCGACCGCATGGCGGATGAAGAATGGGAAATTGTTTCTATAGACGTTCAAAGATTATTGTTAATTTGTGATTGTGACGTTTTTATTGATGGACTTTTCAAAAAAAATAAAAAAGACCCTTCTCTTGCTTGGAGAGGAAGTCGAAATCAAAGAGTAATTGATGTAAATAAAACATTAGATTATTTTGCTAAAACTCATGAAGATAAGGTTGTGCTTTATTGTGAATAATTTACTTGTAAGGTTAAAATTTTTAAAAAGAAGATTTTTATGGAAAAGGGTTCTAAGCTATTCTATACTTGCTGGATGTATGATTGGATTAGCTGGGGTAGTAAATTTAAGTGTAGATAACAAGTTTATTGGAGCGTTTTTATTTTCTTTTGGCTTAATTACTATTCTTGCTCAAGGATTGTTTTTATACACAGGTAAAATTGGGACAATAAATTTATCATGTGAATGGGTTTTACTTCCTGTTATAATTTTTGGTAATTTTATAGGCACAAATATTATAGCTTGGGGAGTAAGATTTACTCGTTTTGGAGAAATTTTAAATCAAAATGCACAAGTTATTGTTCAAAACAAATTGGCTGACAGTTGGTTTAGCATATTGCTTTTGTCTATTGGTTGTGGTATTATGATGTATTTAGCCGTAAAAGGATGGCTGGAAAATTCTGATTCTTGGTTAATAGTTGTTTTACCAGTTATGATTTTTATTCTTTCTGGCTTTGAACATTCAATAGCAAATATGTTTTATTTTGCCATGGCTGGCGAGTATAGCTTAAAAGCATTTGGATATATTTTTATTATGTTAATTGGAAATGCAATTGGCAGTTTAGCCTTCAAGCAATTAAAGTATATTAACAAGTAAAAAAATTTTTTTTAAAAGATTTAGGAGAGGGAAAATTCTCTCTCCTAAATTTTCATAAACTCTTGACAAATTAATAGAGGGTTGCTATAATACAGGTAAGTAAGAGTAGATAATTTGTATTTTGTCTATTGTTACATATTTGTAAAGGACGTGATAAAAGTGGACAGAGAAAAGCGAATTAAAGAAAGGCTCAAATCTGATTATCAATACTTGTTCACATTAGGGTATCGACCTGTTGGAGTGTTCTTGTATGGAAGCGATAACTATCAAATGAATAGAGAAAATTCTGATATTGATACTAAAGCAATTGTACTTCCTCGATTTGATGATATTGTAGATTCAAAAGATTGGGTAAGTAAGGATTATGCCAGAGATGAAGACGGAGGAAAGATGGATGTAAAAGACATCCGTTTAATGTTTGATTCATATAAAAAGCAAAACATTAACTTCCTTGAAACTTTGTTTACCAAATACAGATATATTGATAGAAATTATATCAGTATTTGGGAGGGCTGTATTGAAAAGAATAGAGAAAAGATTGCTCGATATAATCCGAGAAAGTCGATTCTTTCTATGTATGGCAATATGAAGACTAAATATAAATCTATGCTTCATAGAGCTCCGCATAACGAAGAAGATATTGACAAGTATGGATATGGATTGAAAGACTTTCATCATATTGCAAGACTTTATGATTTCATTAATAGGTATATTGATGGAGCAGAAAGTTATGAAGATATTCTTATTCCAAAACACAGGGAGCTTCTGATTAGTTATAAGACTACGGCTTTGCCTTTGGATGAAGCAAAAGAATTAGTTGAGACAATGATTACTAAAACAGAAGAAAGAGTTAACGAAAAGGTTGAGGAATGGAAAGACCTCCCTGTAGACAAAGAAGTAGAAGAATTGTTTACAAGAGTTCAAAGGATGTTAATTAAAGAATCCCTAATGGCAGATTTGGGGTGCAAGCCGAAATAAAATGCAGATTTTATTTGGCAAAAAATCACAATATGTAGTGATTAAAAATTTATATTGCTACAAGATGTAGTGGATTGATTTGGAGAAAAAATATGGCAGAAAATTGTATACGACAACTTGTTGATAAGTTGAATCATTATCGTGACCAATATTATAACAACAATATTTCAGAAGTTGAAGATTCTGAATATGATAAGCTTTTTGATGAATTGAAGAAGTTGGAAGAAAAGTATGGAATTGTATATCCAGATTCTCCTACTCAGAATGTAGGTTATTCTGTTCAAAGCAAACTTAAAAAGGTAGTTCATTCTCACCCTATGCTTAGTTTAGATAAAAGCACAGATGTTGAAGAAATTAATAAGTTTATTAGCGATAAAGATGTTGTCTTTATGCTTAAGTGTGATGGATTAACTTGTAGTATCCATTATGAAGATGGAAATCTCGTTAGTGCAGAAACTCGTGGTGATGGTACAGTAGGAGAAGATGTAACCGAAAATATTAAGATGGTTTCTAATGTTCCGCTTAAAATTCCTGTTAAGGGTTCTGTTACAGTAGATGGTGAGATTATTGTTAAGTGGGATGTCTTTAAGACTATTAACGATTCTTTGAAGTCTGTTAGCGGAGATGAATTTAGTCATCCTCGTAATTATGCTTCTGGGGCAATTCGTCAGCTTAATCCTCAAATCACAAAACAGCGCCAGTTAAGTTTTATTGCTTGGAAACTTATTGAAAGTCCTAATTTTAGCAATAGCTTTTACGAGAATCTTTCTGCAATGGAAGAAATGGGTTTTGAAATGGTTCCTTATCTGTATTGGGAAGAATATTTTAAAGCAGAAGACCCCATTGGAACTTTGCCCAAAATTTTTGGTTTTATGTATTATACTGTTGCAGAGAAATACCAAATTCCTGTTGATGGTGTTGTAGTTTCTTACAATGACATTAAGTATGGAGATAGCCTTGGCGCTACAGCACATCATCTTAATTCTCAATTTGCGTGGAAACGTGAAATGGAAAATGTAGAGACAACTCTTCGTAAGGTTGAATGGAATGTTGGCAAAAGTGGAATGTGCGCTCCTACTGCCGTGTTTGACCCGGTTGATTTGGGGGGTGCAATTACCACAAGAGCTACTCTTCACAACGTTTCTATTATTAAAAGTTTGAAGCTTGGAATTGGAGACAGAATTACTGTTGCTCGTATGAATGAAGTTATCCCGAAGGTAACAAGTAATATTACTCAGAGTGATAATTTGGAAATTCCAACCAATTGTCCGTGCTGTGGAGACAATCTTGAGCATCGTGTTTCTGATTCTGGGGCAGAAACTCTTTGGTGTATAAATCCTAATTGTCCAGAAAAGATGCTTTCAAGATTTGTTCAGTTTGTATCTAAGCCAGCTATGAATATTGATGGTTTGAGTGAAGCAACTTTGAAACGCTTTATTGATGTTGGATGTGTTACAAAATTTGCAGATATTTACCATCTATCTGATTTTAGAAGAGAAATCGTAAAAATGGAGGGCTTTGGGGCAAAGTCATACGAAAAGCTGATTAATTCTATTGAAAAGTCACGAAATGTAAAACTTGAAAACTATCTTGTTGCTTTAAGTATTTCTAATATTGGAAAGTCTGCGGCTAAGACGATTAGTAAATATTTCAATGGAGATTATTCTAAGTTGGTTGCTGCTTTGGAAAGCAATTTTGATTTCACTCAGCTTGACGATTTTGGAGAGATTATGAATCAATCTTTGTATGATTGGTGGGAAAATCGAAATGACCTTGAATACAATCTTGTAGCTGAATTACATTTTATTGTTGAAGAGAAGAAAGAAGTTGCACAGAATGATTTTATTAACGGTAAAACTTTCTGCGTAACCGGGGCATTTCAAACAATGAAACGCTCAGAATTAGAGAAAATTATTACAGACCGAGGCGGTAAGCTTTCTGGTTCTGTTTCTAAAAAAACAGATTACCTTTTAACAAATGAAGCGGATAGTGGTTCTTCTAAAGCAAAAAAGGCCGCTGAACTTGGTACACCTATTATGAGTGAAAAAGAATTTTTGGAAAAGGTTGGAGTATAATGGTAGAGATTAAGAATTTTGTGGGTGACTACGAATTTCTTTCCAATTTCTTTCCTGCTAAGATTGAATATGAAGGGCTGATTTATCTTAACGCTGAGTCAGCCTTTCAAGCACAGAAAGAAAAAACAAAGGATTTGCGTAAGAAATATCAGAATATGAACCCGATGAAAGCTAAGGAATTGGGCGAAACTTGTGATAAACGTGATGGATGGGAAGAAATTCAAGATGAAGTAATGTATAAGATTGTTAAGGCTAAGTTTTCTCAGCAAGCTCATTTGAGAAAAAAGTTGCTTGAAACAGAAGATTGGCAACTTGAGTGTAACAATGAATATGGAGATATTTATTGGGGAACTGATAATGGGCATGGACTGAATAAACTTGGCAAGGTTCTTGGCAAGAGTGCTGGCGAACTTGCAGGTAAGATTATTCCTGA
>OQVL01002271.1_pt1 | contig 11729 bp, 8 predicted proteins | sample 1691501 | NCBI WGS metagenome assembly OQVL01 (sample SAMN03418253, study PRJEB22391) | human gut metagenome | biome: human-gut; feature: organic feature; material: feces | host: Homo sapiens | place: Tanzania | collected 2013-01
AATTTGCTCCAAGACGGATTGGGCTCGCGCTTCGCTTGTAAATATTTGGGTTGCGTTGCAACTTTGATTGGTTCTATCGCCCAAAGTCTTCACAAATTAAAATCCGCCTACGCTTTTATTTATTCCCAAAAAAACCGAACACTCATACAAAACAACTTTATAAATGCGAGGCCAAAATTATGGAAGAAATTCTTGAATTATTGCGACAGAACGCCCGGCTTTCTGTAAAAGACATTGCAAGCATGACAAAAAAAACTGAAACAGAAGTCGCCGCCATTATCAAAAAGCTTGAAGATGACGGAATTATTTTAAAATATGCGGCCATCGTAAACCCGGAAAAATCAGGCGAAAGCAAGGACAAGGTACGCGCAGAAATCCAGCTTCAGGTAACACCAGAACGAGAGACTGATTTCCGATAAGCTGGCTCCACACATCCCATGACCCTCCCATCATTGAAGAGCTCATCATGGATGAATTGGAAAATCCCGACAGTTGGCCCATGCCGACACGTAGGATATGACATCATCTTTCTCGTTTCCACAGAACGAGTTCTTCAAATTCTTAAATTCCTTCCATTCGCAGCGAGCATTCTCTTGTGGGTACTCACGGAGGAGGTATTTTTGTAGTTCGAGTTCGAGCATATTTATCGTATTATAGAGAAATACCAATTAACCATTCATTTTAGAAATATCAAAAACAGACAATGCTTTATATATACCAGGCAAAGAACCAGTAAACTTACTTATCCTTCTGGAAGACCATAAAGGATGTACTAAGCAATAGTTTTCACCATAAGGATCCGTACCGATCAGTGTTCCGTCACATAGTTCTACTGTGTATCCATGTTTTACCAGAACATTCTTGATTGTTATATTTATATAATCAATCCAATAGCTTGTGGTAAAATCAATCTTTGCTTTCGGGTCATGCGCAAGCCTTGCTAAGTCAAGTCCAAGTCTCCAATCAAGTAAATGATGTACACTTTGATTTGAATAATCTCTTATACAATCATAACAAGATGATGTGCAATCATTTTCATGGTCACGAGAAGTGAGTTCTTCAAAGATTTCACCTCCTTCAATAAGCGGTAAAATAATTGCTTTATGGGGGACATCTTTATATCTACGACCGCTGAGATAGTTACTGTAGCCTGCACCATTTTCCAATTGCTCAACAAAGAAAATCTCTGCTTTTTTTGTTTGAGGTATTATGTAAAATCCTACGGTCAATTCGGAAGAGTCTATATCAAGATAATGAGATATTGTTTTTCTTACAAGATAGCCCCATGATAAAAAAGCGGCTCTTACAGCATAGCTGTTAGCATTCTCGTCATTAAGCGGTGAAAGATTTAAATCTTCTGGAATTTCTGCAATAGAAAGTGTTAGAACACCAGTTGTCTTTGACGAAACAAATGCATATCTTGTTTCGAATGATAGGTGTAATGCATTTCCTATTTCTTCTGGATAAGCGTCACGTGACACATAAATACCATCATTATTCTTACCTAATTTATAGAAGTCTCCATTATTATCATTAACAAGATGAACGAGTCCTTGCGAAGGTACTATATTGTTCCTTATTGTCATATTGTCTACTTGCTGACATTCTTGCAGAGAGTCCTCACAATCTAATTTTATATCGCTATTAGGTGAATACCAATCGTAACTTCCATTGAAATCCTCTACAGGCATATTGTAATCAACACAGAAACCTAAAGGAGAGCAAATCTTAACTTTCTGCATCTCATTGCCGCATACAGGACAATTGCAAGATTCTTCATCATGGCTTATAGACGAATAACCGCATCTCATACAGCGAACAAGAGGATGGCGATATAGATTCAGAGAATTATACTTTGGTTTTATTACATGCGATTTGCTGTACTCGTAGTCAACAATTCCTATTGCCTTATACACTTTTTTGTCTTTCACAATCTCATGTCCTGGTGCAAAAGAGTTCAATGCCATATCTATATCACGAGAAACGACATCTTCTGCCGGCAACTTCTTTGGCATACTTAGATACAAGTTTCTCGTGCGAGTAGGGAAACCAAACATCGGAAGAAGTCCTGCATTTGCAAGTCGCTCACTTAGGAATTCTTGCGGGAACTTATCACTTGTAGCAACTTGGCTTATCTTATCAAGGAATTGGTTATAAACAAAATCTTTTATTTCTTGCTTTTGAGTATCTGATATTTCGGTACCCATAGTCACGACTTGGATAATCCGCAATACTTCTTCGTTGTTAGCATATAGCCAATTAGCAACTTCTTCTTTGTGCTTATCCCACTGCTCTACTGTACCAAAACAACCATGTACGCTATCTTTACCAAAACTATCGTCCTTTAAGGCTGCATACAATATCTCCTTATATATAATACGTTCTGCAATCTCTTTTGTTCTTGTTTCCAAATATGGGTCTTTAGGTGTATCAGAAACCATACGCTCATATTCTTGGAAGTTTGTTAAATCGTGGCTGGTAGAGCGAGCAACAGTAAGCGCAATGGATAAGGGATTACCACGGCGTCCTGCACGACCAACACGCTGTTGGTAATTGAAACGTTGAGGAGGGACATTCCCCATCATTACAGCCGATAAAGATCCTATATCTACACCAGCCTCCATTGTTGTTGTCACACTAAGAAGATCAATACCTTCAACTATTGGATTTTCTGTTTTTAAGAATATATCTTGGAACAGTCGCTGTCTTTTCTTTGAATCAGCCTTTGATGTTTGCCCCGTCATTTCTTCGCAATGTAGGCGATAGACATTGTCTGTAGAGTTCAGTAAAGAAAGGTAAAAGTCGTCAGGATTAGTGATATCTTCCTTTGTTAGAACACATTCTTCTTCAAGTTTGTGATAGCAATTTATACAAATTCCATTTGCATGATGCATGTGGATTGTCTTGCATCGAGGACAAACCCAATATTTAGAACCTATATCTGATTTTACAAATGAGATTCCCTCTCCAGTTAGTACAGTAACTTGTCTATCTATAATACCACAATCTCTTAATAAATCACGCAATGCATCAAGTCTTTCATTTGTTTCATCCCTTCCATGTATATGATAAACATGTTGTACAAGTTTCCTAACAGCCATAGGAAAGCTTTCTGTAGGTGGATATTTTGAAGGAAGTTCCTTGATGCGTTTTTTCTCTCCAAGTATTCGAATTACAGAACAGGCGAGTTCTCTTATTGTAGGATCAGTAATATCTCGAGTAGGAGAAAGATAACCAAGTTTTAATTCCTCAAATGAACGGTTACGGTTACTAAAAATACTTGTTAATTGTTCTATTTTATTAAACCTGCGTATTCTGTCACTAAACTCCAACTGATTTTGGCTCAAATTGGATTTTGTTGATTTCTTTTCAAAATCAAAAAGGTCATACCATAGACCTGCCATAAGGTTCTGAAAACAGGTTGGTTTAGGACCAGCCGGATTCATACCAAGAGATAATAATGTTTTAAAAACATCATCCTCAATGTTTCCAAGACTTTGACCATTGCAACATTTGAAATAGTTTTTCAGCATACCTAATTGCTCATCTGTAGCAAATCCATTATGATTGGCCATTATGACACGTGCAACTTCGCCATAAGTTTGATCACTTGTCAGAATGTTAAGGTGTTGTCCATCTTGTTGTGTCCAATTTTGATCGTCATACAGTTTCTTTAAAAAACTAACCACCTCATTGCTGCCATTCAACGCATGGAGAATTGCCCAACGGAGCACATCTCTAAAATGACCGAGTTCAATTCCTGCTGATAGTTTTGCTGCAGACTGACGGCTATCTGAGAATAGTACCACTTTGGTATTATTTTCTTTGGCGTTTTTCATAGAACGGATCAATGAATCAGCAAGAACTTGGTTCACTTTTTGCAAACCTGTACCATGGTATCTTATAGGTGTTACGCTATTCTTGTCTTTTATATAATATGCCACCTCGCATTGTGGACATTTATGAGGAAACTTAATCTCAGAATCAGAAGGCTGTTCATACAAACTGTATTTTCCGTCTATATCAAGATAATATTCGCCAGTACTAGGATTAAATGACACACGTTTCCAACCATCTTTAGAGTCTGCATTCCCATGCCAAAGTATGCAATATCCACATTCTTTATCATTTACAGGTTTCTCTGAACTAAGGTATGTGTGATTATTCACTGCAACACGATAACCGCCAAGATATATCTCACCACAGTTTTCACATACTAAGACTTCCAAAACCTTCATACCACAAGTACAAACGTTTCGTGGACGTTTGTATAATGTACCTATAGTTCTTCCTGAAAACTTGTATTCATTACGAATACAAGGACAGTTAGGATCAGAACACCCCCATAAACCACTTATATTACGGAAGAAAAAGTGTGCTCTTAGTGGTGCAAGATACTGACCATTCTTTTCACTTTTGCATAATGCTTTTATCAATCCGGCTACTACGCTTAATCGTTCTTCACCAAAAAGGCCTAACCTGTCTGCTATTTTCTGTATATCTTTGGCGATAATGCCCTTGTTCGAGCTTAATGCATATTTAAGCCATGATAATAATTGATACTTTATAGACAATTCATAAAAGTTGTCACATCCTAGACTTTTAAGCAAAGTATTATCTGCATTTGCATCCTCTTCATAAACACTTCCATATTTCTTAAGTTCATCTATCGGCAAAATGATATTTGGCTTTTCTACAGACTGTTGCGGAGGATTTGAAATAATTTTAAACTTTTTTCTGAATTCATCCTTTTCTATTCCAAAAAACTCAGAAAGAAAATCTATTGATTGCTGATTTTCTTCTAAAGACGCACTGGATGCAAGAAATTGCACCTGTGGCGAACTTGGTTGCAATCCCAACCTATCAAGTAGAATTCTCAGTAGATAAGCGACTTCTGTTCCTGCTGTTCCTCTATATGTATGCAGCTCATCAATTACAAGATGAAAGATGTGTGACGGACTTTCTTCAAGCCACTTTTTGGTGTCTGAAAAAATATCTGCTTCAAGATTGCGCATTAACATAATATTCAACATACTATAGTTCGTTATCATAATGTCTGGTGCGTTATCCTGCATAGAAAAACGGTCCCACATTTCTGCAGAATCATTTTCCAAACAAGGCACATGATAAAGCAATTCTATGTTATTATTCTCTTTTGCTGCTTCTTTTGCTGCCTTCCATTCATTTTGCAATAGTTTTTTTTCTTCACGTAGTTTTCCTTGTACTTTTTCCTTAATTCCACTGACAGGGGTGGCACCTGTATAGCGACCAAAGAAAAAGCGATGTCCACCACGATGTTCGTCTAGCCAATCCAAAGATCCGGTTTTATCATCTTTACGGCTATTCAAAGCTTTCCTCAAACGAATCATCTGATCTTCTGCAAGTGCATTGAGAGGGTAGAGAATCATAGTACGCATAGCTCTTGTTCTCGTTTTACCCCAGTTTTTAGACTCAGCAATCAAATCTGCAATGACAGGCAAAAGAAAGCATTCTGTCTTACCCGAACCAGTACCAGTTGTGACGACTATGTGTTTTCGGTTTATATGTGCATCTTTAAGAGCTTCATACTGGTGATCGTAGAGACGTCGTGCTTGATGGCTGTTGTTGACAAATAGACCAGTATTTACAAAATCATTTAATTCCTTAGAAATACCTTCTTTATCACAAAATTCTGCTAATGTAGCCTTTTCATGATACTTCGGTACAATTTCTATAATAGGTGGCTGACAAATGGTACCAGTCTCTTTTATTAATGCATTTCGTTCTTGGTTATACTCTTCACGATTGAAAGGTAAACCACTATTTATATATTTGATATAAGCATCAAATATCTCTTTGAAAATTTTTATAGGGTTATTCATATTGTATTGAGTTACAGAAAATTCTATTTAATTGATTTACAATTCCTGTTGGGATGTTTTTAAAAACATAGTCACTAGCCTGTTTGCGGGGAAGTTGCTTTGATACCATACATTCCAATAAAAGAACCCTGTAAACCATGAAAGGCATTGCAAAGGCAGGCATAGTCAGTTGATGGATAGATTGATCATACTTACCATTTAACTCATTATTTACTACCCTTGTAAGACAATACGAAAGCGCATATGCCTCTGGATTAACAGTCCTTGATGGTAATTGCCTAAGATACAATTGTTCTGGTAGTGAGAAAAAGCGTATTAATCCATCTTTGTCAAGTTCAGCAAGTCCTCGTTTGAATTTCCAATTTACATACTTCAAATTACTTTCATCTTCAAGAGATAAAGGAAATGAATCTACTACATCTTTGATGCATGGGTACGACTTTAAGATGGCAATTGCAGAAGGACGCATAGTTTTACACCCAACATCCTCAAACGTTTCAGATAAAGAGATTCCGATAGATATATGTTTGCTCTTTACTTTTTGAGGTAATACATTTATATAATAAAAATGTGTACCATAGTCAAGAACTATCGGCTCACTTAATGCATAAAAACCATTTCCAACATGATCTATCACTCCATTAAACACTAATGGCCAAAATATGCCCCATATGGGATTTCGCAACTCCAAATGATATATCTCATTTAGATAATCACAATTTTGTTTGATGCTTTCCAAACTTCTTTTGTCGAAATTACTAATCCATACATATAGTAGCTCTTGGACTTGTTCTTTGTTTCCTTTATTCATTTATGTACATTTTATAGAAATTTGCAGGACTTGCTAATGCTTTTTCTGAAAGTTTAGAAGGAGTCAAATATCCATACCGTGCTTCATATTGTATATTGAATCTACCAACATATATTTCTTTTGAAGGTTTTTCTATACATCCCATATACTTGACACATTGTTCACTCATTGGTATTACTTCTTCATTAGTAATGGTACAAAGTATTCTAAAATTATCAGACCATTGCTCACCAGAAGGAAAACAGTTAATTATCCCCATCTGAATATCTATGAGTGGTTGCATGAAATTTGGAAGATATGTTAGATTTATGTTCTGCAATACAAGATAGTGCATCACACCCGATTCCTGCTTGCAATGATCTACCATATTACATAGTCCTTCTCTCCATAAATCTTCAAAAGACTTCCAACTGACATTTACATATTCTACTGCATAATAACACTTTTGAGTCGCGTGGATAATAGATATTGCATAAGCTATATCGGGCACTATCAATGTCTTATAAACAGCAAGTGTTTCTGCTATTGTAGTTGCATTCTGATGTGGCAACTTATTTAACTTAAGCATCTCTTCCAGTGACTTCCCATATGCCTCAAACATTATACATTCAGTATCCACCATATTGATAAATTGAATATTAAGATTGGCATATGTCTTTGTTGCTGTTTTTTGAGTTTGTATAGTTTCTGTTTGAGAACCGAACTCTAATACGTCTTTAATAAGAGCAAAGTCAGACTTCAGATTGTCTTTTCTTTTGTTAGCTCGTTTGAGCAATTCGTCTATTTTTTCAATTTCTTTATTCTTAGAAACTATGGTCTCGTCTAATATCTCTAATTCGAGTTTCTTCTCATCAAGAGATGTTGAAATCTTTTCCTCGTCATCAGTAATGGCTTTTATGATATAATTATAATGCTCTCTTTGTTGTTTTACAGCATCCTCATATCTATCTTTTTCTATTTCGAGCATCTCGTTATGCTCTTCCTTTACTTTATCTAGTTGTTGTTTGTATTCTGCAGAAGAATCACTTATTAGAGTTGTTTTGTACTCATCAACAGTTCTCTCTATTACATTTTTCACCCAAGGAATTTCGGATATATCAGACAATTCATTCAATGTCAGTGCAAAGTTGGCATTTAACCTTTTCAGTCTTTCCAATCTGCTTTTATAAACATTTGGAGTAAGATGCTTCATATCGTTGAATGCTGTAAATAGATGCTGTTCAACAGACTTATAAGAATCTGCTGCCATAATCTCATTCCAGTGTTTCTTCAATATTTTCGTTATAAACCAATTGATTAATTGATCATCATTTGTTATATCAATAACGCCATCTCTTTCTGGTAATTGAGCTGAATAAAGATATTTTTTCCCAAATTGTGTTTCGATAATATTTATACTTGATGTTTTCCAATATGGAATCAGTCGCTCCTTACTATTTGCTTTTATATATAGGATTCTATCTCCTGAAAGAACATATCGGTCATCTTCTGTTTCTATCAAATCATTCTCTTGGAAAATTGTAAAATTATTCTCCCCATCATCGCTGACCGATACTTTAATTGAATAAATGCGATTACCAAACTCATATACAACACTTGATTTGTCCCAAATATAAGCATCAAGATTGTCACCTTCCTTTTCATTAGGCATCACAGCTAAACAAACTAAGCGTTTATCCAGCAGATTATACCGTTGGATGAAGTTATGAGCAAACACTCGCCCTTTAGGTGGGAACATTTCCATTCTTTCTCCTGATGTCAGGATATGAAAATCATTGCAGTGATTTACATATCCTAAAGCTTCAATATTGGCATTTCCGTTTGGAAGAATATCTACACAACCAATTAAATCATAGTTTTCAAAATCAAAATTCCCCATAAGACTATTTTATATTTGATAAAACTTTTATTGCAATATTATTATCGTTAATCTGTTTTGAACCAAATATGTGCATTTTGCTCCATCGTTCGAATACAGATCCTTTTACTTCTTCATTAAATTGTGGTATGGATGTGAAATCAAGTCCAATAATTCCTTCCGATTGTCTTTCTGAATTCCAAAGATTGTCTTCTTTGACTATTTTCCATTTGTTATATTGTTCCAACCATTTCTGGGAACCAACTTTAGACTGAACAATCTCAAATTCTATCTTTTTGAAATTTGGAAAACGAATTGTATGCTTTCCTATTCCAAGGTTATACAAATCCAGACTTGCATTAGTAGAAGGATTCTCCATCATTTCCCCATCTATCCAAAATTTACTTTTTTGAGTTAGGATTAGTTTAGGTCCGGCTTCATACAAATAAGTTAATCGTCCAACCTTTAAACCACATTGCAGTGAATAAAAACGCTTTTCTGTATACAAATCACATGTAACACAGGACTCTGTTATTTTGTATATTGATATGTTAGCATACTTCTTCGCCAAAAGGGATGCCTTTGTCGTGATTCTGTGTTTACAATAGCCATTGAATACAATAGCGACACCTTCTTCTCCTGTTTCTATATAGCGAGTTTCTTGCCAATATCCATCATATACATCATCTTTCTTAAACAGTATTAATCCTTTATGCTTAAAGCTGAATATATGTTTTATATTTGTAATTTTCAACTTGTTAAGCTCAATTTTTTTTAGTAAAGACAATTTTGAATTACGTATCTCTATTTGAGAGAGAGCTTCATTCATATATAAATACTCGTCTTTATCTATTCCATTTTGTTTCTTTATTTGACCATCAAATCCTTTCTTGTATTCACCATTCCATCTAAGGTAATAATTGAATATTTGTCGCAGATAGTCATCTTCTATTCTAGAGTTGTCAAGAACTGCTCTAGAATGGCTCGTGCAGAAGTATTTGGATATCCTATATCTGCTGATATTACGCCAAAAATCTTGTTCAGAAATATCTTCGCCAGGATATAGGTTGGAATCAACAAAAGCACAAGCAATATACTTCATGTCTTCTTCCGTAAATACACAAAGCGACTGCATAAGCGGATATTGGACATATCGACCCGCGCCTGTTTTCCTCTTACATTTAGATACAAAAAAATAATGTGTATCACACCAAGTATAGAATGATTCCCAGTATTGTTCTTGATGCTCTTCCATCCACCTTTGCAGATCATTGATATCCCAATTTAATACTTGTGAAAGTCGGTCTCTATAATTTTTTACTGTTACGCCACCACTGTTTGCTCTTTTTGAAGCTGCATAGAGCTGAATAGCAAGTATACCTTTTACATGCTTTATGTCCTTTGAATAAGAATACAGATTTACTCTAACTGCATCCATAAGCGTATTCTCTGTAACACAGTTCTTTTTGCAGAACTCAGTAATGAGAGCTTTGTCCACAACAAATGACACAGACATTCCCACATAGTCTTCAGAGAAAATCTGTTCATCTATAAAATTGCAGAATTTGCTATATAATTGTATTAATGTCATAATTTACTCTACTATCTTAACCAAGTAGTGGTACCTGTCTAATGTTTGACGAATTACTTTTGCTTTGTATCGTACCTTATTATCTATCTTTTTGGGATAGGATACTAAAGATACACTTATTTTTTTATAGCATTTATGTGGCACGGGTTTCCCGTTTGATTCAAATGAAATTTCAATAATATCACCATTATTCAAGAGAGGCATCTGTATGATTTTTATATAATCAAAAGATGTCATTTGGGATGCATATAATGTGTTATATATCTTGTCCGCATATACAATATGAACATTTGCAGAATCTCCTTTATGTAATGCTTTTGTAACCATATTTTTGGGTAGCAATATCCTTATTCCGTTACTTGCTATTAAAAAATAATGATTTGAAAATGATGCAACATAACTTCCTCTAATATTTTTTCCGACATTTGATGTAATTGTGTTTTGAATAGTTTTTGCATTCTGTTTTCCCTCATATGATTTGCATAAACGGATATATTCATTAAAGCCTCCTGCTTTTATCTTTGTAATCTCTTCGTATGGCTTACTTTTTTCCTTTTTAAAATCAGAATAAATCAGACGTTTGATTAATTTTCCTTGTATTGAGGTATCATTCAAATTATTGATATGGAAAGTAATCAGTTTGTTAACCGCAAAATAGCCTTCTTTTTCATGAACATTGAGAAGCGTTTCATATACACAATAGTATGATGCCGCATTAGATTGCTTGATACAATACTCAATAAGTTCATTTGTATCCATTCCAAGCATATTGCAAAGTTTGTTACGGCACGGTTCCTTCCATATATGCTGAGCCCTATAAACAGCTTTTGCATATAGTTGTATTCACCGTAGAACTTTGCCTCAAAAGGTGCATAGTTGTAAGGCTTGTAACCGTTCCACCGATCAGTCCGGCTATCACAGCCTTGTGATTCTGCTTTAAAAGCTCCCACTGTTCATAAAGAGGGATTGCCAGACACACGGTCGCCGGTGTCAGAAACCAGCTCAGGTATTTGGCACCTTCATTGTAGGTATCATAATCAATTTCTCCAAATACGATAACGAGGATGGAAATAATAATGGAAATAAGCAAAGGATTGAATATGCCGAGTTTGAATTTTTTCTTTAATAAAACACCGATCCCGTATGCAAACAGGCTCAGCACAACTCCGGCAAACATGGACTCTTCAAAAAAACTATTCATGGTCTTTTTCATCCTTTCCTTTTCTGATGACCGTCTGCGAAATCCGCCCTGCTGCCACCATGACAGTAACAAGCGTGACCGTTGTGATCAGAAAAACCGGGACAAGCATGGATTTTAAAACGCCCCAGCTCGTGATCAGACCAACTCCGGCAGGAATAAACATAACCGGCATGATCTCGATCATAAACTTTCCTGTCTCGCGTACATCCTCAAGACGGATCGCGCCCGTCATCAGACAGACAAATAAAATTACCATTCCGTAAATACTTGCCGGAATCGCAAGCGGAATGATGTATTTTAATAATTCACCAATCAATGTGATCAACAGGATCAAAATAATTTGCTTTAAGTACTTCATCTGTATTTATCTCTTTTCATAAAAAAATTGGTAGCACCAATAGGCGCCA
>OQVL01002272.1_pt1 | contig 11727 bp, 11 predicted proteins | sample 1691501 | NCBI WGS metagenome assembly OQVL01 (sample SAMN03418253, study PRJEB22391) | human gut metagenome | biome: human-gut; feature: organic feature; material: feces | host: Homo sapiens | place: Tanzania | collected 2013-01
CATGCCGTCCGGTATAGACACCGGGTCATTTTCCGGCGTGATCACGCTGATTCTGATTCCGGATTTTTGCCATTCCTGCGCGCAGGCAAGCAGCATCCGTGCGAAATCCCCGCCGGTTGCCGCCGAATCCACATACAGCCCGGCGTGCCGGACATCCGCCGATGCCGGACCGCGCCGCAGAATTTCGGGATGTCCGATATGTTCCGCCAGATAATCTTCGCGTCCGGAAAAATAGCTGATGAACGAACGCATCAGACCCGCGCAGGAATAATTTCCGAACATATAGGAAATGGAACGTTCCCGGTCATATTGAATCAATTTGTGTTCCCAGCGGTCCAGCAGGTCATCCAGAATTTTCCGCTCTTCTTCCTGAAAAGCCGCGCGGTACTGTTCGAATGCACCCTGTTCCGTCAGAAAATGCCTGACGGCATTCAGTGCAGTGAAAACCGAACAATTCCGGATGAATCCTTTGAAATCCACCGGAGCGTATGCACTGACTCCGATTTCCAGTCCATAGTGGTAACATTTTTTCTGAAGCGGTTCATAATGCTGCGCGAACCATGACATCAGAGTATAGAAACAGAAATCTTCCGCCATGATATAATATCCCGGCGGGAGAGCCGCCGCCGCTTTCCGGCAGACATCCGCCGAGATGCACTTGCCGCAGATATTCCAGCGGTACAATCCTTTGACAAATGCGCCTTCAAATACTTCGCGTCCCCGTAATGTGCCGTTGTACGGACGCAGACGCCGTTCAACCTGTTTGGCAAACGGCAGTTTTTGGGTGTGTCCGACCTTGACGTCGAAGCAGAAATGAATCATATCCGCTCCGGTTGCCTGGATTTTTGCATAACAGGCGCGGGCGGTATCGGTGTCCAGAAAATCATCGGCGTCCAGAAAAATCAGATACTCTCCCGTGGCGGCGGCAATTCCCGAAAGCCGGGCGGCGAGAATCCCGCCGTTCTTTTCATGAGTCACGACTTTCACCCTGGAATCTTTGGCGGCATATTCCGCCAGCACTTCGGCGGCATTGTCCGGCGAAGCATCATTCACGGCGATGATTTCGATGTCCTTCAGAGTCTGCCCCAGTACACTTGCCATGCAGCGCGGCAGATACTTCGCCGTGTTGTAGACGGGGATCAATATGGATATTTTCGGCTGTGTCGTCATTGTTGTCATAAAATGTGTTTTCTGTTTTTCCTGTCCTTGATTTGTATAATATTATAGCATTTCAACCTGATTTTTGCAATTTGCGATTGCGCTTTTTTGCAAAGATATTTTTATCGGCGCAAGACGGCGGCACGCAGAAAAAACGGCAGACGCAGATGAAATTTCAGCAAAAAATCCATTCGCTCTTTGAAATATGGCGGAATCATGGTATATTAACCTTTGGATATATCTTTCAACAATAAAAAAATACACTAAAACGTGGGAGATGTGAACTTTGAAAATTTTATTGACTGGAATAACCGGACTGGTCGGAGCTTCTGTCGTAACCGCCATGCTGCGGAAACATGACGACATCGAAATCGTGGCGATCTGCCGTCCCGGACGCGGAATTTCCGCAGAGGACCGCACCCGCAATGTGATTCATGAACAGTGTGCGTTCGACGGCGTGCCGGAAGCTGCCGACAAGATTCTTTCCCATGTGAAAGTGATCAGCGGCGACGTCAAGAATTTTCCGAAAGAGGAAATCCTGGCAAATGGTCCGTATGATGTGTTTTTCCATTGTGCGGCGGATGTGAATCTGGGCAAAGACCCCGAAGGCAAAACCTTCCGCACCAATCTGGAAGGCACCCGCAATGCGCTGGAACTGGCTCACCTGCTCAAGGTGAAAGTCCTGCATTATGTCAGCACCGCTTATGTTGCAGGAACTTACAACGGACGGGTCATGGAAGGCACCCTCCCGGCAACCGGTTTCAACAATTCCTACGAAAAGAGCAAATTCGAAGCGGAAAAACTGGTGATGAACTGCGGTATTCCTTATACCATTTACCGCCCGTCCATCATCGTCGGCCGTCTTTCCGACGGTCTGATCCGCAAACCGCTGGCGTTCTACCGTATTCTGGAATTCCTCGGCAAGGTCAAGAAACATCACTGCATCAAGAACGGCATTCCTGCCAATTCCGAGCTGAATCTGCAGCTCCGTCTGGAAGCCGGCACGACGGATAAAGTGTACTTTGTTCCTGTCGATTATGTGCAGAAGGCAATTTCCACTCTCTTCTTCCTGCCGGTGGAAAACAAATGCTATCACATTACCGGTGAAAGCCCGGTTTCCACCCGCGACATTGAAATCGCCGTGACCACCACCCTCAAGACGCATGGTCTGAAAGTGATGGACAAAGTGGAAAATCCGACGAAGGAAGAAAAAATGGTGCAGTCCATGATCGGCGACCTGATGCCGTACTTCGCTTCCCAGATTATCTTCGACAATACGGAAGTGAAAAAAGCTCTCGGCGAAGAAGCTCTGGCATGGAAACAGGATCTGCCGTTCCTGAAACGGATGGCGTATTCCTTCTACAAGCAGACTTCTCCGGAACTGGTTGAAGACTGATTTTTTTCAAGGAAATGAAACCATGGCCGCCGCTGTGCAATACCGTTTTCTGAAAGTGGAACATCCGCATATGGTCGCCAACGACCGGGTGCTGGAATGTCCCCGCTGCCGGGAAACACTGGTACGGGCGGACATCGAAGGTTTTTCCGCGTGTCCCTTCTGTTCGTACCGCTTTGCTTCCACTGTTGAACTGGAAGATTTCATCATGGAGCCTGCGGTGGACAGCTGGATGCGTGAACAGCCGGGCTTCACCTTTCATATTCTGTCGAACGTGAAAGGCTGTGAACTTTAGTTTTATAAAACTGAATGGATGTGTATCATGTTCAACGAAATTCATTTCGCCGCTGCCAAGTGATCAGCGTCTGAATCGAATCATTCTGACCGGATGCCGCCGTGTGCTGTATCCGTTTTTTTTCGGATTTTTTCAAAGGACAGGGAATATGAATCTGCTGCTGCTGACGCCGGAAGATCAGATTGCGCTGGGATGTTTCCGGATAACGGGACGCCGGGCGGAACATATCCGTGCGGTTCTCCGGGCAAAACCGGGCGGTTTTCTGAAAGCCGGAATGCTGAACGGAAAAATCGGACGTGTCCGGCTGTTGTCCTGCGGACGGAATGAAGCTGAATTGGCTGATGCCGTGTTTGACCGCGAGCCGCCGGAAAAAAGCCGGATTGTGCCGGTCATTTCGCTGCCGCGTCCGCAGAGTTTCAAGAAAACCCTGCATTTCATTGCCTCGTCCGGTCTGGGAAAAGCGTTTTTTGTCGGGTCGGCGCGAGTGGAGAAAAGTTATTGGAAAAGTTCCGCCATGGACGCTTCTGCCATTGAGGAGGAGATCCGGCTGGGGCTGGAGCAGGGCGTGGACACGGTTCCGCCGGAATTGAAGTTTTATCCGTCTCTGCGTGATTTTTTTGAATCGGAAAAAGATTTTCTGGCGGCTTGTGAACGGCGTATCGTGGCGCATCCGGAACCGGGCGCGCCGGGCTGTCCGCACGCTTTGGAATTGCAGAGGCATCTGGCTTTGGGAATCGGGCCGGAAGGCGGATACACGCCGGCGGAAGTCGCGGCATTTCAACGGAACGGTTTTACCTGTGTAACTCTTGGCGCACATATTTTGCGTGTGGAATTTGCACTTTCCGTTTTATGTGGTAAATTGTCGGTATAATTCGCAACAGAAGGAGGAATAACATGACGTATGAAGAACGCATGAAATGGTTCCATGAAGCCCGTTTCGGGATTTATGTTCACTTTGGACTGTATTCTCAGCTTGGGCGGGGCGAATGGACCATGTATTCGGAACGCATCCCTGCGCAGGAATATGCTGAATTGGCGGATCGTTTTCTTCCGGAACCAGGCTGTGCCGAAGAATGGGCAGCCGCCGCCCGGAGTGCCGGAGCAAAGTATATAGTGCTGACGACCCGGCATCATGAGGGATACTGTCTGTTTGACAGCCAGTATTCTGATTTCACCAGCATGAAGCACGGCCCCTGCCGCGATCTGGTTCGCGAATATGTGGATGCCGCCCGGAAAGCCGGTTTGCGTGTGGGACTGTATTATTCGCTGCTGGACTGGCGGTTTCCCGGTTACTTCGAACCGGAAAAATATCCGGAGTCCCGCGAGGCACTGGTCCGGCAGGTTCACGGACAGGTGCGCGAATTGATGACGAATTACGGTAAAATTGATCTGCTCGAATATGACGGCAGCTGGGATTCACGCATGAGGCAGAGCCGAGCCTCCCAGGCAGAATTCTGGCAGTCGGAAAAACTCAATGCCATGGTTCGCGAGCTTCAGCCTGAAATCATCATCAATGACCGTTCCGGTACGGATGAAGACATTGAAACGCCCGAACAGGTTGTCCGGGAAGGCCGGCAGCGCGTATCCGAAAGCTGCATGTGCATCGGCGATTCATGTGCATGGGGCTATACCCGGTTCAATCCGAACTGGAAATCAGCTGAACAGCTGCTGCAATATCTGATCCAGGCTGCGCAGGGCGGCGGCAATTACCTGCTGAATATCGGTCCTGACCCGCAGGGACACATCCGCAATGAGGAGCTGGAACGGCTGCAGGCACTTGGAGAATGGCTCAAAGTCAACGGCGAGGCGGTGTACGCCGCGCAGTCCTGCAAACTCATCGGAGCCGCACAGCCCGGAACCTTGGATCTGAATCTGCAGGGACCGTGGACGCGCCGGGGCAATACCGGATACTGGTGCATATTCCGCTGGCCCGGCACAACCGCCACGGCTGTCAAGGTCGGCACACCGGTTAAACGGGTGACTCTGCTGAAAACCGGAGAGGAGTTTCCATTCCGCTGGAATCCGGAAACAGGACGTCTGGTGATCTGCGATCTTCCGGTTTTGCCGCCGGATGCGCTTTGTTCAGCACTCAAAGTGGAGTTTGAATCTGAACCGCAGCGGAAAGCGGAAAACGATCTGGCTGCTTGGCTGAACGGGTAAGTTTTTCGTATTACCACCGCGTTTATGGACGAACTCCGGTTCCGGCAGTAAGCGCACTCATGATGTGAGGAGAAAAACATATCAGACCTTATTTATGTCGCTTTTTGATATTCAACAACAGACACAAGGAGTATGCGCATGAAAAAAGTGGAATTTGAAGGCTGGAAGAATTGTGTGGAGCTGACGAGCGGCGATTTCAAACTGATCGTGACGACGGACGTAGGTCCGCGGGTGATCGGCGGTTTTGTCGGCAGCAGCAGAAACATTTTTCACGTGGACCCCGCCCTCGCCGGCACATCCGGCGCGAAGGAATGGGTCAACTACGGCGGACACCGCCTGTGGCATTCCCCTGAAGCCAAACCCCGCACGTATGCTCCCGACAACTCCAAAGTAACGGTCAAGGAACTCAAAGACGGTTCCGTGAAATTTTCCGCCGGAACGGAAAAATCCACCGGCATTTACAAGAGCATCACCATTAAACCGCTGGGCGACAACAAGTTCCGTGTGGAACACCGTCTGCGCAATGACAATCCGTGGGAAATTGAACTGGCTCCGTGGGCGTTGAGTGTGATGGCACCCGGCGGTACGGCGATTGCACCGCAGAACAAAGCTCCGTTTGCATTGCTTCCGAATACCTTTTTCTCCTTCTGGCCCTACACCGATCTGGCGGATAAACGCATTACTTTCGGGCATGATTTCATTCTGCTGAAACAGATGACCGGTATGCCGCCGTTCAAGCTCGGTTTCAACTGCGAAAACGGCTGGATCGCTTATGCCAACAACGGTACGCTGTTTGTTAAAACGTTTGAATATTTCGTGGATGCGGAATATCCGGACAACGGATGCAGTGTTGAACTTTATACCAACGGCGAGATGCTGGAAGCGGAAACGCTGGCTCCGCTGTATGCCATTTCCGAGGGCGAGGAAATCGTCCATGTGGAAGAATGGCTCTGCACTGCCGGTCCGAAAAAAATCGACACTGAAAAGGAAGCGGCGAAATATCTGCCGGTTCCGCAGGTCTGATTCCGTTTTTTCATGAATCCGCAGCAGACAGAATCCGCATTCCCGGCGATTTACGCGCCGGGTGTGCCGCTCCTTGCACCTATTGCCGGACATACCGACCTGCCGATGCGTCTTTCTGCCCGGCGGCACGGCTGCCGGTATGCGTTTACGGAAATGGTTGACGCCGGGTCGCTGGTTTTCGGCAATTATAAAACCAATGAACTGCTGATTGCCCGCGATCCCTCGGAGGATTTCCTCGGCATTCAGCTGGTCGGTTCGGATCTGGATATTCTGAAAAAAGCTGCGGAAATTGTAAATACTCATGCCTTCTCCGTTCTGGATTTCAATCTGGGATGTCCCGCACCGAAAGTGGCGAAAAAGGGGGAGGGGATTTCGTTTGTGATACAGCGTCCGGATGAAGCGATCCGTGCGTTTTCTGTGCTGGCGGAAAATTCCCGGATTCCGGTAACCGCCAAAACCCGTATTCTTTCCGAAACCGATCCGGAGCCGACGGTCCGTTTCGCTCTCCGGCTTCAGGATGCCGGGGCGCAGGCATTGACTCTGCACGGACGTCTGATGAAAAAGTTTTATTCCGGACCGGTATTTTTTGAAATCATCCGGGCTGTGCGGGAAGCGTTGTCCATTCCGGTGATAGCCAACGGCGGAGCGTTGTCGCAGCCGCTGTATCAGGAGCTGGTGGAGAAAACCGGCTGTGTCAACGGCATGGTGGCACGCGGCGCGTGCGGAAATCCCTGGATATTCCGGGAAATCAGCCAGGGGCGTCTGAATCCTCCGACATTGGCGGAATTCGCCGCGGAGATCCGGCTGCATTTTGACGCCATGATGTCGTTTTACGGCATGGAAAACGGATTGCGGATCTGCCGCAAGACTCTGCTGGAATATCTGCGCGGCCGCGGTTTCCCCGGAGAACTGCGGGCATCCGTGTCAACACTCAATTCGCTGGATGCATTTGAAACCATGATGCGGCGTGTGGAGGAGGGACCGTCTCCGCGTTACTGGCAGATGTTGGAACAGGATTTATCCATGGAGCGCCGTCTGGCGTGTTCCTGATTTCCGGAAAACCGGTATTCTGCCGTTTCTCCGGAATATTTTATTTTTTGTCTGCGGGCGGCAGTATGACATCGAAAGCCGCGCCCCGTCCGGGCAGATTCATCACCTGAATCCAGCCATGGTGCGCAATCATGGTTCCATATGCCATTGCCAGCCCCATGCCGGTTCCTTCCCCGGCGGGTTTGGTGGTGAAGAACGGTTCGAATATACGAGAACGGATCGCCGCATCTATTCCCGGTCCGGTGTCTTCCACCCGGATCACCCGGTAATCATTCCGGATTTTGAGTTCCGCATCGCTGGGCGGTTCCAGCTTGATGTTCAGACTTTGCGGCGTACCGATCCGGATGGTCAGCGATTTTTCCGATTCCGGCTGATTTTTCATGGCGTCCTTGGCATTGATCATCAGGTTCATCAACGCCTGCTGCAATTGAATCGGATCGCCGATGATGGCGGGATCGGACGGATCTTTTTCAATCCGGAAAGAGATTCCCGACTGTGTGCTGGGCAGAAACAGTTCGGCGCATTTTTCCACCAGGGCGTTCAGCCGGATCTCCTGCTGCTGGTAACTGCCTTTCCGGGCAAAACTCAACATCTGGGAAGTCAGAGTCCCCGCCAGTTCCGTGATATGATCAATCTTGTGCAGATTCCGCAGAACGTCCTCATCCTTGACATCGTGCATCAGCAGAATGATGTCCAGATGTCCCTGTATGGCATGAATATAGTTGTTGAAGTCATGGGCAATTCCGCCCGCCAGACGCCCGATCGCTTCCAGTCTCTGCCGGTGCGAGACCTGGATATTCCATTCTTCGCGTTCGCGTTCCAGCTTCCGGCGTTCCGTCACGTCGCGTCCGAAAGTAATCAGCAGCGGAGTTTTTTCAAACGGGATGGCGACAATGGACAGATCGATTTCCGTGCCGGCGCCGGGGATGGTCAGCTGCACGGAAACACTGCGGTTTTCCTGCGGCACAGTGTGACTGGTCAGTGGTTTCCAGACTTCCGGTTTCAAGCCGGACAGTTCCTCAAATCGGCGGTTGATCAGGTCGGAGAGCGTTTTCAGATGCAGCATCCGCAAGGCGGCATGGTTGGCGTCAATCACGATTCCGTCGGAATTCATGATGACGATCATATCGCTGGCGTTCTGCACCAGCAGACGGTACCGTTCCTGTGATTCCCGGAGATTCTCTTCCAGTTTCAGCGTTTTGCCGTATGCTCCGAAAAACGCCAGAATAATATCCAGCGTCCGGCGCGATTCTCCGGGTGTTTCATACCGGATTCGGCTCAGATAGAAAGTCGTGAGTATACTGATGACCAGCACAAACGCGGCGCGGGTCAGGTAGGAACTGGTCAGGGAACTCCACCATTGCGGCGTTCCCCAGAAGGCAATGGTGACGAATACCAGATGATCGGTCAGCTGCACCAGAATCAGCGAACCCAGCACGGTCAGGAACAATCGGCATTTCAGATTGTGCAGACGCTGGAACAGAATCGGCACCAGAAACAGATCCAGCGACAGCGCGACAATGGTCGCCGCCATCATCCGGCTGCTGGAACGGAGCAGAAATTCCAATGCTTCCGAACCCGGTCCCTGCGAAATGGAATAGCCAGGCCAGGAACACTGCATCAGGGTCATGAACATCAGATAGACATAGAATCCCAGCGAAGCCATCATGCCGATGATGATCCGCTGAGCCATCAGCGTGCCGTCCGCTACATAGACCACAACCAGGATCGCCAGAAACGGCAGAGTCAGCACCGAGGATGAGAGCGGGTAATCCAGTCCCGGATAGCCCAGCGCAAGACTCAGCCCTGAGGCTCCCACGATCTGGGAGAAAATCAGCAGAACCCCCAGAGCAATATAGAACGGCGCAGTACCCAGAATCCGCCGCAGTCCGTGCAGAATCAGCAATCCTGCCAGGATAAACGTCATTTCCAGAATGGTCAGACAGTATCCTATGAAAATTTCCATTCCGTTTCCTTGACATCCGTTTCCGGTTATCTTCTTCTTTTCGGCACCAGACGCTGATATTCCGGCACATCTCCGAACTTGCGTGCGGCTGCGGCTTTGTCTGAAGCCTGAACCAGGGCTGCCCGCAGATATTCCGTGACAAAACGGCTGTATGCCGCCTGCTGCGCACTGGTGGTATCCTGCGAAACCTGCCACGCTGTTTTGCCTTGTCCCATCCAGAAGAAGTAATACGGCAGCGTATCCAGCTTGTTCAGCTTGATTCCCGCATTGACCGCAAGTCCCGGAAAGCGCCACGCATTTCCAAGTCCAACGGCGGAACCAATCGCCGCTAAAATAAATGTTGCCTGTGATGACCACTTTGACCTTTTTTCATGTTTCATAACAATCTCCTTTTCTAATCCTCTACAATATTACTAATCCAGACTCCCTTTTGAATCAGGATATATCCCACAGCAAGTTTGATTAAATCTGCTGCCTGTACAATCGCATATACGCCCAGAATGGAAAGACCTGTGTAGTAGCATAATACCGCCGCAATCGGAAGCGGTACAACCCACGAATACACACTGTCAAACAAAAACGTGATAAATGTTTTTCCCCCGGAACGGACGGTAAAATAAAGGGCATTTAAAACACCTTGTACCGGGAAAAACAATGCCGTAATAATAATAAACCACGTTCCGTAATTTCGCACCTGGCTCGTTGTATCATACAAATTCGGAAAAACTCCCGAAATGGAAACTAAAAGTATCGTAAGTCCCACACAAATTACACCTGCAAATTTCATCAGTGAGTACGCATTTTTCTTTGCCTTGTCGTATTCGCCCGCTCCGAGTGTCTGACCGCTCAAAATACCAACGGCGGAGCCGAGAGAAATAAATACAACATTTAAAAGGTTGCAAATGGCATTGGAAATCTGAAGTCCTGCCACAATCTCCAAGCCCCGTGTCGAATAGCACTGTGTCAACGCCGCAATGCTGCCCGCCCACAAAAACTCGTTTAAGAAAATAGGAAGTCCTTTTTTTATCATTTCTCCCATAATTGCCTTCGGCACAAGAAGCGTCCGGTACAATCCATTGATAAATGTAATTTCCTTCTTTTTGCAGTGCGTCCAGATAACCACGACTAACATCTCAACCACACGCGCCATCAAAGTAGCAATTGCTGCTCCCCTCACTCCAAGCTCAGGGAATCCAAATTTTCCATAAATAAGAAAATAGTTAAATACTACATCAATTACCACAGATGCAATGCCTGCTACCATCGGCTTTATACTTTCTCCGGTCTCTCTCAGACTGCTCGCATAAATCTGCGTCACGCCAAACGGAACAAAAGTAAATAACATAATTGCGAGATATTCTTTTGCATAAGACATCGTAAGCGACGCATTCACAACTTGGCTTTCACCGTGAAGATAAAGACCAATCAAATTCTCTCCCGCCAGCAAAAAGAGTAAAAGTCCGGCTATAATACAAATCCCGCAAATCCACATTTTCATGCGGACCGCATTACGGAATCCCTCTTCATTTCCCTGTCCATAATACTGGGCAGCATAGATACCGGGACCCGATATTCCTCCGAAAATAGCAAGGTTAAAAACAAAAATAAGCTGTCCGACAATCGAGACAGCCGTCATCGCTTCTGTTCCAATGCTACCAACCATCACATTATCAATTAACCCGACCATGTTGGTAATACCATTTTGTATCATCATCGGAATCGCAAGCTTCAATGCCCTTTTGTAAATCGTTTGATTTTTCACTTCTTTTGCACCTCTTAGTTCTTCCCATCTACCAGCCGCATCTGCCGCAGTTTTCACAATGCGTACATTCCACTTTGTGAATTTTCGCTTCCCATTCACATAATTCGATTTCCTTATCTTTTAAATCGAATTCCCTCTGCTGATATTTTGTCTCAATCTGTATCCTATCTTCCGCAAGTAAAGTAATCGTGAGCGGATAAATTGTAACCTCTTCCGGCCGCATACAATTTTGAAAAATCACGGGCGAAAAAACTTCCCATTTACCACTTTTTTCATCGAAAATCCGCAACTGTTTCTCTTTCGTAACCATTTTACCATCATACCACAAATCTTTCAGTGTGGAAAGCATAAATTTACCCTTTTTTTGCACACGCTCATATTCATAAAAAACAGCCTTTTGAGGCACTAAAATTTCACAGCTTTTTTCCAACCAACCCCGACGGCAAGACAAAACGCAGCAAGGCAAAGCGCATCCGCCTGATAGTTGCGGATGAAGTAATCTACGTCTGGTTCATCTTCGTACTCTTCAAAAAGTTGTTCTCGCATTCCTTCCAGCACTTCTTTGGCTTCTTTGACACAACCAAGCGTCAACGCCTCAGTAAGTAAGTCGACAGCCTTCATCACATCCCACTCTCTGCCACCATTCCTCGGCCATTCCGAATTCATGTACAAATCAGCGAGCTTGACTAAAGCTTCGCCTCTTTTCCCAGGTTCACCATCAGCACGGTAACCCGCAACATACAATCGTGCTGCGAGCTGTTCGTCACCACAACTCTGACATTCATCTGCCAATACAACATAGTCTTCGGCAGCAAGATTTTCTTTCCCTTTCAATTCGCGGACATCGTTTGGGACATCTTCTTCATCATCATTATAGAATTCAAGAATTGCATCAAATGCCTTGCTGACATAATCAAATT
>OQVL01002274.1_pt1 | contig 11724 bp, 5 predicted proteins | sample 1691501 | NCBI WGS metagenome assembly OQVL01 (sample SAMN03418253, study PRJEB22391) | human gut metagenome | biome: human-gut; feature: organic feature; material: feces | host: Homo sapiens | place: Tanzania | collected 2013-01
CGAGAATTCATCTCTGGGTTACGCCCGCTTTACTTGGTATTGTCTTCCAGACACGGTTGTGGTCTGTGGTTTCCTTACCACTGCCAGTCCTCAAGACGGAAGGCAGATTCCACTTCTCTCTCGACGTTGTCCTTGAGATTGCAGAAGAAGTCGATGCCTGTCTGCTCTTCGAGGTGGGCAATGCTGCAGGTGTAAGTCTGGAGATCTGCAGTCGTAGGCTTTGCCGGGAGGTCCTCAGAGTGTGGCACGAGGAAACCGATAGCCTGGAATTTGCCGTCCTTCTCCGCAAGGATTGCCATGTAATAGTATGCCGGCACCACGAGACCATTCTTTGACTTAGGATTTGTCTTGCCGTCAGCATCGGCAGTAGGATACAGTCCATCGTTGGCTTTCTGCTTGCCGGTCCAGTCCTTCAGGAGCTTGTTGATGGTGCCGCCCTTGGCTACATATACCTTGTCATACACGCCGTTCTGGGTGCTTCTGCCCCATTTCTGGATGAGAGCCTCAAGCATTGCCCAGTATTTCTGGTTGAAGGAACCTATCTGCGGAGAGATATTGGAATAGAGGAATGTCTGGTCATTGGCCTCCTTGCAATATACGCGGTCCTCGGAAGCGCAGAGGTGGCCCTTGTCGTAACCGTCACTCTTGTGGTCATCCTCGATTACCTTGCCGAGCTCGACAGGAATGAGAGGGTCCCAACCCCATGCATCGCCACGCTTCACGTTGTCCTGGGAAGTGGTGGAATCGAATGAGAAAGCCACCCATGAGGAGTGTCTCATCGCTGCATTCCACTCTATGGCGAGGTTCATGATGTGCTGGTTGTCGTAGTCCACATAGTGTGCGGCGAGGAAGTTGGTGGTGTTCACGCGAGGCATCTCAAGCAGAGTGGCGGCAGGATTGTCGATGTCGCTGTTCTCATTCTTGTTTTCGTTAGGACGCTCCTGTGTGTCGTCCACCACGAGATACTCTATTCCGACGTTGTTGCCCTCGATATAAGCCACGCGGAACTTCATGAAGCGGAACACATCCTTGTCGTAATATCTTGCCCAGTAGCACTTTCCGGCGATTATATCGGCATTGGTCTGCCATTCGGCAGCCGACTCCAGCTCAGGAAGCTTCATGTCATTGAGGCTCGCTGCGGAAGTGATGTTGAAGTCGAAGTAAGTTCCTGCAAACTGCGGTGCGGCTCCTTCCTGCTTGCTGATGTAGAGAGGATGTGTGAACGGGTCTGGAATCAGGGTGTTATATCCATCCTGATAGCCTGTGAAACCTTTGAGGACGATGGTCTTCGAGCCTTCTGCGGTGTTGGCGATATAGCCGTTAGGCTGGCTCTGGTCATCGTCACACGCGGTGAATGACAATGCTGTCACCGCCATTGCGATGTATAAGAATAGTTTTTTCATGTTGTCTTTTATGGTTAAGATAAAAAGACTGCCTGACAAACGGGGCGCTGTCAGGCAGTCATTATTTCAGTTTATTCTTCAGTCTGTTCGTAAACCTTGACTTTCTGTATTTCCCAAGACTGTGCGCTTATTGCCGTGCTCTTGTAGAGGAATGCGATAACCACCTTCTTGTTTCCGATCAGGGAAGCGAGAGAGATAGTGCCGCCGTCCACGAAGTTCCAGTCAGTACCTGTAGGCCACTGTGGGATTTCGAGTTCAGTCCATGTAGCTGTCTTCACGTCGCCGTTGTAGTCGATGGAAGCCATCACCTTCATTCTCTCCTTCATGAGCTGGAGAAGCTCTTCGTCGGTAGAGTAACCAGCCATCTTGTTGCAGGCATGATAGAAGGTGAGTACAGGGTTCTTCGCCTTCTTGAAGTTGAATGCAGGCATCACGAGCCAGGACTCTGACTTGAGAGTAGCACCGTTCTTGTAGGCAGAAGCCACCCAACCATAGTTGTTGTTCTTCCAGATGTATGTGAGATCGCCTGTAAGCTCTGTGTCCTGAGCCTTGAGACCGCCTTCGTCATTGATGAGTTCATTGTCGAAGTAAGTGCTGATGTTGGCAGAAATCTCGTCGCCTTCCTTGACGAATATCGCTGTCTCGGTGACGAAGTTTGTAGCAGGAGACCATACACCATTGCTCAGGCTGAATTCCTTAGCCGCCATAGCGTCCTGTGACTTGGCATAAACCACCACTGCCTTTGACTCGTCCACGAGGTAAGGGAACTTCTTGGCGAGGTAGATAGGGAGTGCATTTGCAGGGTCGCCCACGGTGAGAGAGCCGAGCTCTTCATAGTCCTTAGGAGAGAGAACTGCCACTTCCACGTTGCTGTTGGTGTAAGCCTTCCACTCAGTGCCGTCGAATCTGTAGAGCGCTGTAGCGTTTGGCTTGACGTCGGCACCGGCACGGAAGGAGATCTTAGCCTTGGCTGGAGTAGCCTCAGCGACAGAAGTGATCATGGTGTTGAGGTACCTGCCGCTGCTCTGACCGAACGCATAGCCGGTCACTTTGACTGTCTTGCCGTTGAGATCTGGGTTTACTGTGCCATCAACAGGGAAGGAAATGCTGCCCTGGGCTGATGTGCCGTCGATGGCTATATTATAATATGTAGCACCCTTGTCGTTGGTGGTGATGCTGAGTTTGCCTGTGTAGGTAACGTAAGCATAGTAAGGAGCGGTAACGTAAGAGGTGAAATCCTCTGGAGTGAGTTCCTGTGCTACAGGCTGTGAAACATTCGCTGTGCGCTCAAGCTTGGTGACCTTAGGGGAATTGAACTGCATGAGTCCGGAGTAGAGGCTTGTCTTTCCTTCTACGGAAACCACGTCGCCTACCTCTGCATCATATCCATTGAAGTTGTAAACGAGCATCTTTCCTGTGCCGTCAGACATGATGAAGCCGCGTGCATACTTTGCCACCACGATGCCTTCTGCCTTATGTTCGCTGGCAGCAGCAGTGGCAATCTCGCCTACAGGAGCAGGCATTGCGCCGCCCTTCTCGCAGATTGAGGTCATCATGATGTTGGTATATTTGGTAGATGAACCTGTAACACCGATGAGATAACCAGTGATGTCCACGTCCTTGCCGTTGAGATCAGGGTCAATGATGCCTGTCATAGGATATGTGATGCTGCCCTGACCGTTGAGACCTTCAATCTCCACGTTGTAGTAGTTGCCGGAAATCTTGAGCTTGCCAGACACCTTTGCATATTTCACTACAGGGCTATTCATCCAGCTGTTGAGAGCTGCAGCGTTCATTTCCTCAGCCTTTTGATACTTGAAGCTCTCGCTCTTGCCTGAGCGTGTGATGGTGGATGTGTTAGGATACTGGAGCAGACCGCCGTAAGAAGATGTGGTACCAGTAACGATAACGGAGTCGCCTACAGAGTAGTTTGGCATAGTACCAGGATAAACGAGTACGCTTCCGGTGCCGTCACTCACGAGGACACCTCTTGAATAAATGCCTACTACCTCAGCCTTGATGGTGGATTCCACGCCAGCGCCGTTGGCGATGACTTCTGAAATCTTGGTGTAAGGGTTTGGTTCCTCAAGGTTTCCGCCGCCGATGGATGGCTCCAGCTCAGAGTAAGCATAGTTTACCACGCACATTGCGCCATTGGCAGCACCGCTCATGTTTGCCTTGAGGATGCCAGGAATGCGGGTGATGGTCTGCGGTGAGAGGAAACTTGCCTTCACATTGTCGCCCCATACGCCTTCATAGTCGCTGCTGGAGAGCTGGTATGAAGAGAGGTTGGAGAAGTCAGAGAGGTAAGAAGCCGCCTCCTTGTATCTCTTGAAGGTGACAGTAAACTTTGACTTCTGGTCGGCATTAGGATACTTTGCCATGAGGTAAGCAGGGATGAAGTCCTCGGCAGGGATGTCATCAGTGAAGTAATACTGCTTGCCTACCGCCTTGAGCTTCTCGACAAAAGTCTGGTTTTCAGGGTCAAGTTCGAGAGCCTTGGCAATGTTTGTGGCATTTGAAGCGATGGAACTATAGTCACTGTTCTCAAGAGTCATGGTGAGATTCTTGACATCAGTGATGTTAGCGTCCTGGTCTTCGAACTGCTTCATGTAGTCATCGTCACAGGCGGTGAGTACGGAAGCGATAGCCAGTGCTGAAAGAATTATCTTTTTGTTCATTGTATTATTTCGGTTATGGGTTAAGGGTTAATGTCTTCGTGCTTTGCCTTTGCCGGCATATTGGTGCGCGGCAGGGGGCTGAAGCCGTGAATGTCAGTGACCTGTAACCTTGTAATTAGAAGTTGACCTTAAGGCGAATGCTGTATGTTCTGCCGGTATGTATGAAGCAAGAGATATTGTCAGCAGTAGCCTCTGTAAGTGAAGCAGAAGAGAGGGTGTTAGGGTTCCATGCCTTCACGATGTAGTGATAGTTGAAGAGGTTGTTGACATTACCGCTGAGAGTAGCGTTGAGGTCACCAATCTTGAATCGGTATGATGCGTTCATATCGAAGTGGCTTGCGGCAGGGATTTCCCAAGGAGCGAGCACATTGACAGACTTTCCGAGAGAGAGGTTTTGTCCTGAGAATGAATAGTAAGCGTAAGTACGTCCGAGATAGGTCCAGTCAATGCCGGCCTTGAGGTACTTTGAGAACTTCACCTGTGCGCCGAGAGCGGCTGTGGTCTGTGCAGAACCTCCGACCTTGATGCCGTCGAGGTTGATGGTAGCCCACGCATGGTCTTCCGCCATCACTCCGCTTGCCACGTCGCCAGTGGATGTGAGAGGCTGGCCAGCGTCATTGTATGCGTAACCGGTGGCGTTGTTGTCCCATTCCCAGTTGCCTATTGAGAGCATACCGTTGAGTGAAAGCCATGTGAGAGGCTCTGACTTGAGCTCAAGTTCTACGCCCATGTGACGTGCACCCACGCCTGTCATGTTCATATAGTAGTCTGTTTCCTGTCCGGTCTCCTTGTTTGTGAGGGTTCCGGTCTTTGTCATTGCCTTGTCGCGCCAGAGAGTGTAATATACGTTGAGGTTGGCAGTGAGCCATGCGCTCTTGAATCCGTAGCCTGCTTCTGCAGAGTATATCTTCTCGTTCTTGGCGTTAGGGTTTGTCACGTTGGATGTGGTGCTGGTCATGAATGCGCCGTAAGCGAACTTAGGAGCACGGCTGATGACGCCTACATTCACGAATACGTTGTGGTACTGGTTGATGTTGTAGTTGGCACCGCCCTTGACTGTGAAGCCCATATAGCTGACAGTCTTTGAGCGAGCGTGGTCCTTGTCATAGTACAAGCGTCCGTAACGCCAGTAGGTGGTGTTGCTGAGAGAGCCTGACACGAATGCGGCGAGCTTGTTCTTGTTGTACTCTGCCTGGAAGAATGCACCTTCCTGTATCACGTGAGAGTCGTAGTCACGGTACATGATGTCGCCTACTCCGAGCTTCTTATATACCCATGCCTGGTTGTTTGCATTGGCATTGTTTGCCGGAAGCACGTCGCGGCGGTCAGGATCGAGGATATAGTCGCCTCCCATGAGGTCAACGATCTCGTTCTTGTGGGTGCCTTTGTAAGCACGGAAGTCGATACCGCCGTAGAAATCGATGTTGTCCGTGAGCTTGGTGGTATAGGTAGAGAGGAGTCCGTACCATGTATGGTAGTTGAGTAACTTTGTCATAGCCACCTTGGAGCCGTACTCTCCAGCCGCATTGTTTGCCTTTATGGCAGCATAGTCGAATGTGCCGTCAGCGTTGCGGTATGTCATGTTGAGCGCACCGTAGTTGGCACCACTGAGTGTCTTGTAGTTTACGTCAGAGTAATCAGCATCGTTTGCCTCGCCTGCATAGCCGTAACCGCGTCCGATGGAGAGGTAAGCTGAGGTAGAGAGGTTTGACTTGCTGTTGATGAGCCACTGGTGGTTGAGCGAGATCTGTGGCTTGTGATATACGTTGTAGTCCTGTGAATACTGCTTGCCGTTGGCATCAAAGCCGTAGGTAGCGTTGTAGCGATAGTTCTTCACGCCGTATTTCTTCTCCACGAGTGACCAGTTCGCCAGTGTGAGAGCTGAGCTTGAAGAGCGCTGGAAGTGCTTCTGAGGAGCACCGAAAGCGGTGAACGAGAGCTGGTGGGCGTCGTTGATGCGCTTTGCTATGTTCACGAAGTAGTTGTAACCTTCATAGTTCAGGCCCTGTGCATTGCCGTCTCCCTGCACTCTTGCGCCGAGAACGGTGAATGCCCATCCCTTCTTGCTCATGCCGGAAGACACGGTGAAGAGGGTCTTGCTCATGCCGTTGGAACCGATCTGGTAACTTGCAGCTCCGCCACGCTTTGCCTCAAGGCCGTTGGTGATGATGTTGATGGTACCGCCCACAGATGGTGCAGAGACCTTGGAAGCACCGAGTCCGCGCTGTGTCTGCATGATACGTGTCACGTCTGAGAGTCCTGCCCAGTTGCTCCAGTAGAGGTTTCCGTTCTCCATGTCGTTCATAGGAACGCCATTGATCATGGTAGCCACGTTGGTGTTGTCGAAGCCGCGCATGTAGATTTCGGAGTCTCCGTAGCCGCCGCCCTGCTTGTTGGCATGCACGCCAGGAGTGGATTTCAGCACTTCAGGGAACTCCTGCGTACCGAGTTTGTCCTCGATGACGGACACACCTATCTGTGATACTGCTACAGGTGTCTTTCTCGCGATGGCCATAGAGGATGTCACCACGACGTCCTTGAGGTTCACGCTGTTCGGCTTCATGGTAATCTGTCCGAGGTTTACGTTGCCGCTCTTGGCATTGACCTTGACAGACTGGTCATCATATCCGATGTACTTCAGCGTGATGGCCTTACCTTTGGAAACCTTCAATGAGAAGTTTCCGTCCATGTCAGTTACTGTTCCAGCCTGAGTGCCTTCCTCGAACACAGAGGCGCCGATAAGAGGCTCCTGTGTCTCCGCGTCGATAATCTGTCCGCGGACAACTGTCTGCGCCATCAGATTACCTGAGACGAAAAGCATAACCGCTGTAAGCAACGAGAGAATCAGATGCTTTTTCATACGATTCATTTTTTTAAGATTAATGAGAGAATATAAATTAAAATTGTTTTATTTCCACATTGAAGACCCGCGATCGGCCTGAAGCCTGCCGCTGAAGTCTGTCTTTTTAGTATGCAATAGCCAGCATGATGTCATACAGAAATACTCGCTGGATTTACGGAATTCTACACAATGATTTTAAGGTCTATTGATTATTTCGGTGCAAATATAGCAATTTTATTTTAAATAAAAGTTAAGAAATTGTTATAATTTCATTAAATTTTTCTACATTTGCACTGAACTATGGGTTTTTGTCCCTTTTTATGGCAATTTCATACCATAACTTTTACAATAATACAATAAAAATCACATAATACCACAGAGTAATGAAAAAACTGTTTCTTGCCGTACTGGCAGTGGTGCTCTCACTGCCCACCTCCGTTTTCATCTATGCGCAGAACGTCATGCCCGGCCGCTTCGACGTCTATGGAATAGCATTCTACAATCAGGAGAACCTCTTCGACACCATACACGACGAGGGAAAGAACGACCACGACTTCCTCCCTGACGGCTCCTATCACTGGGATTCCGGGAAATATACCAACAAGCTCCACAATATGGCTTACGCTCTTTCACGCATCGGAATGCACGAACTGCCGGGCGGATGCGCCATCATCGGTCTTGCGGAAGTGGAGAACGACCGCGTGCTCAGCGACCTCATCTCGCAGCCGGAACTGGCGGAGCGCGGCTACAAATACATCCATGCGGAGGGTCCGGACAAGCGCGGCATCGACTGCGCAATGCTCTATCAGCCTACGCTCTTCAAGGTGGAGACAGTCAATCTCTATCCTTACGTGCAGGAACTGGAGAAGGATTCCACATTCTTCACACGAGGTTTCCTCACCGTCACCGGTCAACTGGCAGGCGAGCGCATCGCAGTCATAGTGTGCCACTGGCCAAGCCGCGGCGCGGATTCATTCTACCGTGAGAGCGGCGGCAGGCAGACACGCGCCATAAAGGACCGCCTCCTCAAGGAATATCCCGGCATAAAGGTACTCGTCATGGGCGACATGAACGACGACCCGATGGACAAGTCGATGACGGAAGCTCTGGGCGCAAAGGGCGAGAAATGGGAAGTGGCTGAGAATGAGATGTACAATCCATTCTACAACTACCTCGACCGCATCAATGCCGGCACGCTCATGTACCGTGGAAAATGGAATCTCTTCGACCAGATAGTGGTCACTCCAAACCTGATTCCCGAGTCCCTGTCCTACGACAAGGCCACAAAGAAGGCGAAGGTCACCACTGATTACTCCACACTCAAGCTCGCTTACGCCCGCATAGGCTACCGTGATTACCTCATCACGCAGAAAGGTCACTACAAAGGAGCGCCTCATCGCACCACAGGTTCCGGTCGCCGCTGGCTCAACGGTTACTCCGACCATCTGCCTGTAGTCACTTTCCTGGCGAAAGAAGCAAAGAGATAAGTCGCCCTCCCCCAATCCCACACCCTACATGACCCCCTCTTATCCCCAAGGAAGACCCCCTATTATCCCCCTGTAGGGGGGAGGCTATATACGCTGTCCACGTGCGTTTCCGCCACTGTGTCAGCCGCGTTACCGGCTGACGTGAGTTAGTCAGCGCAACGGCGTCAGCCATTCTTCACTCTTCATTCTTCATTTCCCCCCACACAAAGCATGAAAATAGGAAATACCCCTCTCCCACCCCGTCCTCTCTTCCTCGCTCCGATGGAAGACGTGACCGACATCGGCTTCAGAATGCTGTGCAAACGCTTCGGAGCACAGATGGTATATACCGAATTCGTAAGCGCTGAAGCACTCGTGCGCTCCATCAAAAGCACAGTCAACAAGCTCACCGTATGCGACGAAGAGCGACCTGTGGGCATCCAGATCTACGGACGTGACGCAGATGCGATGGTGGAAGCCGCCAGAATAGTGGAGGACCAGGCACATCCCGACGTGATAGACATCAACTTCGGTTGCCCAGTCAAGAAAGTGGCATCCAAAGGGGCTGGCGCCGGAATGCTGCAGAATATCCCCAAACTGCTCGACATCACCCGCAAGGTGGTCAAGGCAGTGAGCACTCCCGTCACCGTAAAGACACGACTCGGATGGAGCCACGAGCAGATAGTAATGGGCAACAACCCCACCGACCCCTACCTCGTCAACACCCCGTTCACCCCATCCACCACTGCTGACAATGGGCAATCCAGCCACTGTGTCCGTCGCGTCACCGACGGAACCCAAGCCTCCACCCACATAGCCGACCTCGCCGAGCGTCTCCAGGACTGCGGAATACAAGCCCTGACCATCCACGGACGCACCCGTTCACAGATGTACACAGGCGAAGCCGACTGGTCACTCATAGGCGAAGTGAAGAGCAATCCGCGCATACATATCCCCATCATCGGCAATGGAGACATCTGTTCGCTCGACCAGGCCGACGAAGCCTTCGACCGCTACGGCGTGGATGCCGTCATGGTAGGGCGCGCCACATTCGGCTGTCCGTGGTTCTTCTCACGCGAACAGCTCACCCTCGACCAGAAGATTGACGTGCTCCTGGAGCAGCTGCACATCAATGTGGAGCGACTCGACGAATACCGTGGCATACTGCACACACGTCGTCACCTCGCCGCCACACCGATATTCAAGGGCATACCCGACTTCCGCCAGACACGCATCGCCATGCTGCGCGCCGAGACGATGGAGGAACTGATGAACATCCTCGAAGAACAAAGGAAATAATAACGACTCATCGTTTTCATATATCATACCACATCACCGATTATCCTCCCTGACTATCGGGAACAGTAAAAGCCCCAGCCGACACAATGCCGACCGGGGCTTTATCTTATTTAGATTTCTGCTTAAATCCTTAATACTTCAAGTTCTTCCGATTATAACCTTGAATTCTTTCCGGCCATAATCAGCCTTACAGCTTCTGCTTGACCTCAATCTCGGTGAAGGTCTCGATGATGTCGCCAACCTGGATATCATTGAAGTTGACGAGAGAGATACCGCACTCGAAGTTCACGCCGACTTCCTTGACATCGTCCTTGAAACGTTTCAGGGCGTTGATTTCGCCGGTGTGTACTACGATGCCGTCGCGTACGAGACGTGCCTTGTCGGAGCGGTGTACTTTGCCTTCGGTGACGAAGGCTCCTGCCACGGTGCCGACTTTCGATATTTTGTATACCTCGCGCACTTCGACCTGTCCGGTAATGACTTCCTTGACAACCTTGTCGAGCATTCCTTCCATTGCAGACTTGACGTCTTCGATAGCGTCATAGATGATGGAGTAGGTGTTGATTTCCACACCTTCTTGGTCGGCAAGCTTACGTGCCGCTGTTGAAGGGCGTACCTGGAATCCTACGATGAGTGCGTCGGAAGCGTCGGCGAGGGTTACATCGCTCTCTGAAATCTGTCCAACTGCTTTGTAGATGACGTTGACTTTGATTTTTTCTGTCGAGAGTTTGATGAATGAGTCGCTGAGTGCTTCGATACTTCCATCGGTGTCTCCCTTGACGATGATGTTGAGTTCCTTGAATGAACCGAGGGCGATGCGATGACTGATATCGCTGAGGGTCAGACGCTTCTGTGTTCTGAGTCCCTGCTCGCGCTGCAGCTGCAGTCGCTTGTTGGCAATGTCGCGTGCCTCCTGCTCGGTGTCGAGTACGTGGAAGGCGTCACCAGCTGTAGGCGCTCCGTTAAGTCCGAGTATTGTTGCCGGTTCAGACGGCTTTGCCTCTTCGATGCGCTGGTTACGCTCGTTGAACATGGCCTTGATGCGGCCGTAGCTTGTTCCGGCGATGAGGTTGTCGCCAACGCGCAGGGTTCCGTTGCTCACGAGTACGGTGGATACGTATCCGCGTCCCTTGTCGAGCGACGACTCTATGACGCTTCCCGTTGCTTTGCGGTTAGGGTTGGCCTTGAGCTCGAGCATGTCTGCTTCGAGGAGTACTTTTTCCAGCAGGTCGTCTACTCCGATTCCCTTCTTTGCGCTTATCTCCTGGCACTGGTACTTGCCGCCCCATTCCTCCACAAGGAGGTTCATGTTGGCAAGGTCCTCACGTATCTTGTCCGGATTGGCTCCCGGCTTGTCTATCTTGTTGATGGCGAACACCATCGGCACGTTGGCTGCCTGTGCATGGGCGATGGCCTCACGCGTGGTAGGCATCACGCTGTCGTCGGCTGCCACGATGATGATAGCGATATCGGTTACCTGTGCTCCGCGGGCACGCATGGCGGTGAAGGCCTCGTGTCCCGGGGTGTCGAGGAATGTGATATGGCGTCCGTTCTGCAGCGTCACATTGTATGCACCGATGTGCTGCGTGATTCCTCCCGCCTCACCGGCGATGACGTTGGTGTTGCGGATATGGTCGAGGAGCGATGTCTTACCGTGGTCTACGTGTCCCATCACCGTTACGATTGGGGCGCGCGGCACGAGATCGTTCTCATCGTCCGGCTCTTCGTTGATTGCCTCCGAAACCTCTGCACTGACGTATTCCGTCTTGAATCCGAACTCCTCGGCAACGAGGTTGATTGTCTCGGCGTCAAGGCGCTGGTTGATGGATACCATGATACCTACGCTCATACAGGTACCGATTACCTGGTTCACCGACACGTTCATCATGTTGGCGAGCTCGCTCACGGTAACGAACTCCGTAAGCTTCAGTATCTTGCTCTCTGCCTTCTCCTCGGCGCGCTGCTCCTTCAGGTGTTCCTGTACGGCATCGCGCTTCTCCTTGCGGTATTTGGCTCCCTTCTTGTTCTGGCCC